>Ga0126312_10000440_pt1 | contig 24367 bp, 23 predicted proteins | sample Plot104A_FD_92537 | JGI IMG/M metagenome (GOLD analysis project Ga0126312, IMG submission 92537) | Serpentine soil microbial communities from UC McLaughlin Reserve, CA, USA - Plot104A | ecosystem: Environmental > Terrestrial > Soil > Grasslands | place: USA: UC McLaughlin Reserve, Lake County...
CTCATCAACGTATAATGATGACAGTAGCAGAAAGGATTTTGTTATTGGTGCTATTTTACCATATACTGGTTCCTTTTCCTCAATTGGTAAATCTGTCAAGGTAGCATTAGAAAAAGCTGAATATGATGTAAACAAACATTTTGAAAGAATGAACTCTTCATCATCATCATCACATTTCACTCTACTAATGGCTAATTCAAAGACAAGTCCAGAAGAAAGTCTCATAGCAATAAAAAAATTACATTCGTTTGGAGCCAAAATTATTGTTGGGCCAGCTACAAGCATTGCAGTTTTAGGTGCGAAAGAATATGCAGATGCTAATAATATCATCCTTATTAGTTACTCCAGTACTTCATCATTACTTTCTATTGAAGGAGACAATCTTTTTCGATTAGTTCCTGATGATACATACCAAGGAAAAATAGTTGCAGAAAGAATGATCAAAGACGGTATAAAAGTTATTGTTCCTATCTGGAGAGGCGATTTATATGGAAATGAGCTCTATAAATCTACTAAATCTTATTTTGAAAAACTAGGAGGAAAAGTAGAAGAAGGTATTAATTATAAACCTCACACAGGCAAATTTGCCACTAGTTTACATAGAATAAATTTCCTAATGTGGAATCAAGAATTAGAAAAATTAAATGCAATAGTCTCTGATGCAATAAAAAAATATGGTGGTAATTCTGTAGGTGTAAATGTAATATCTTTTGACGAGATAACACCTATTTTAATTCAATCTTCTATGTATGATTCGCTTGGCAACGTAAGATGGTATGGCAGTGATAAAATAGCACAAAATCATCAGATAACAAAGAATGTTGATGCAGCATTGTTTGCAATTAAAACAAATCTTTCTAATCCTTTGTATTCAATAGATAATGAATCAAAGAAATTGCATGACCTGAATGAAGTACTAGAAAAACAATTACATGAAGTAAGTTCAATAACATATCCTGTACTTGCTTATGATTCTTATTGGATAGCCGCATTAAGCCTTGATAAAAATAGTACTACTTTTAACAATAGTAATAACGAAAATTTAACCAAATCATTTAAAGAGATTATTTTTGAAACTGCCGATTCATTTGATGAAGGAATATCAGGAAAAATAAAATTGAATAAAGCAGGAGATCGCATTGGTGGAAATTATGATTTTTGGATTATTGCTAAAGATAATGATACTCAAAGTTATGAATGGGAGAGAGAAAGAACATAATTTTAGAACAGAAAGTTCGTTCATTTAAAGACTCAATTTCCTAACCTCACCATCTTATTTTTGAGAAAAGACTATTTCATTAAATGAAAAGTGAATAGCAGAGAAAAAGCAAAGGTTAAAAATTTTCAAAAAAGCACTAAATTATAGAAACATTAAAGCCTCTTATTCAATTAACACTTTAACAAATTTGATTTATCATAGTTGCTAAATTAGAGTTTATTATCATGAGAAATAGATTTAGATATACTTTCATTTACTGCACTAATTAATTTAAATATAGATACACGCTTTTTGAGAATTTTGAACTTATAATTATATTTGAAATCCTTGAAATTGCTCAATAGTATTACATTTAGTTTTGGATTTATTTCTAAGAGTTTGGTACTACTAAATAATCCATTTAAATTAAATATTTTCTCATCGACAATTATTAATGAATATTTATCTGGATTTTCTTGGATATGCTGATATGCCAAAAGAGGATCTGTAAAACTAGAAACAGTATAGCCACTCATTTGTAATGCCTCACTAAATATATTTAATAAATCTGGATCATCATCAATTATGGCTATGGATTTCTTAAACATTCTACTTTATAGATTTAGACGTAAAAAATCTATTTAAGGATAGTAGTTGATATATTTTCTTAACTTTTTCAAATTATGGAACAATAAGAAAAGACAAATAAGGCTTTTTTCGGATATGATAGATCATTGTAAAGCCGTGAATGTAAGAGGTTAAAATCCCACTCCGAGAATTGCATTATTTATGATACATAGAGTAATTCATACAGTGATTTGAAAAAATTATGAAAGTATATTAATACTAAATGGTTTAACTACTTGACCTTTTAATGATATCGTCTCCAAAGCGCCTTCTGGTTTGACTTCAAAACTATATGATAAAGTGGCAGATCCATTTGCTTCACCTCCTGCTATTGCTTTATATTGTTTGCCTGTTCCACTACTTTCTTGAACTGTAAATTTATCTCCAGGTTCGAGCACCGTTGGTAAAACTCTATTCATACATTTAGGAACCGTTATTTCTTCTACGTTATTATAAAAGTTTGTAGAAAAGTCAGAATTACAATTTCCTGCAATGATTGTAACATTATATGGTAACGTATTTACCACAGTAGCATTTACCTCAAATATATCTCCTACTCGAACTTCATTTGGGACAGTAATTATATTTTCAAGTAAATCATTTGATGTTGAATTTGCCAAAGTTGTATTTGGAACTTTGATTTCTGGGGGTAGAACTTCTGTGGAAGGACTAAAATTTAAATATTTTTGTAAAAATAATTCTTTTTCTTGTTGGGAAGAGAAATTTGAAAAAGGCAATTGATAATTACTAATATTTTTTAAATTTTGTTCCTCTGCAAATAAAGAATGAGTATGTGTATTAAAAATTACTAAATTGATAACAAAATGACTAAAAAGAAATTTGCCCTAATTGCATACAGAGATGAAAAATGATTCATTAAAATATCACAATTAAAGTTACTATATAAGCATATAGATATTATAGAGGAATATAATACATTAAAAATTGTATTCCAAACTACAAAATCATGTCATATGAATTCTATAATGATACTAAAGGACTATTGAAAAAACATGAAATTATAAAATAAATGAAGATCGTAATTGATTTTAAATAATAGTAAAAATTATAATGATTATGAATAGTTCTAGATCGATGTACGATAGTCCCAAGTTGAAAAGTACTTTGGACTGATCTCTATAATTATGCTATCACCATTTTTTACAAATGACATTAACTTTTGTGCCATAGGATGTTGCATGCTTCCTAAATATTTTGTCATGATTTTTTCTGCAATTGGGATATTGTGATTTATATCATCATGAATTCTACATATACCTCTTCCTTTAACTCCCTTGTATGGGGGATTAGGATCATCTATACAAAAATAAATATTTTTATTCTTTCTTAAATTATCTGTCTTTTTTGAGAGTTTAGATATTTCAACATATATTTTCTTATCTGCTGAATCAAAATAATACCATGCAGGATGGACATTTGGATAATTATTATCCTCTATTGTACCTAAATGGAGGTTAAGTTTGCTAGATGTTAAAAAATCATTGATTTCCTGCTCTGTCAGAGGTTTTCCAAATTCAGGACTTGCATTAATGATTTTTATCATGTTATATATATATATATATTCATGTTTAAAATATAATATTACTCTTAGTCAATTACCTTTGTCAAAATCTAGAGAAAAATTGCATCTCTTTGCAGTCACCTATAGCCTGTTGTTCTTGATCTTGTTTAGAACTATTAGTATTACCATCGTTACTATCTATCACTCTGTATATTCTTTTCTTGATTTCTATATGGGTAATAAATTATAAATTAAGGTAATAATTTCTTTATACATTTTTTAAATTTAGGTAAATATATTAGAATATAGATTAGCAAAATCAATATATTATTTTACTCTATATTTGGTATTGATTAGGTTGACGCTTACTAAAATAAGTAATTTTGTTAACCTACTTTCTCAAAAATATATTTTTATTTTTATTACCTTATTATTACTTGTATATTTTGATTCATCATTTGTAGATCTTAGTGAAAGATTTAATCTACCTGAAAACAAAGCCTTTCTTATTGGAATTTTCTTGATTTTTGTAAGTCTTTTCATCTTTATTAACATTGTATTGATATTTACAATAAAAAATGTATTTTTAAAGAATTATGGCATTTTAGGAGATAAAGTAAAAATCATACACAATTTCATTGTCATTTATCTAATTACAATTAGTTTATTAATTACGATTCTTTTTTTTGAAATGATTATTTATAATAGTTATAGCATTTATTTGATTTATTCTCTGTTAATTGTTACCTATTTTATAGGTATTTATTTTAGCGTCTGGGGAACTATAAAATTTTTTAATTGGTTTAAATCTAATAATGACAAATTATTATTGGTATATGTTATATCATTTGTTACATTTAGTATCTTGATTTCTCTTTCTTTAGTATATACTTTAACCGAACTTGGAAACACTCCTGAAACAATAACACCTTCAGACTTAAAGAGAACGATGCATGTAATATCAGTTAATCTTTCGGAGATCTATCCCTTTTATAGAATATTCTTTTTTATCACTTTTTGCTCGATTTGGGTTTTAACTGCCTTTCTTTTATATGATTATTTTGGCAGAAATAATCGATTAAAATTTTGGATTATTTTATTAATCCCTATGATATTTTTCCTAATACAGTTTTTTCCTATTACCTTAAAACTTTTGATAAGTCTATATTTATTAAATCCATCTCTCTTTTTACCTTTTTATACAATACTTTCTACTATTACTACTTTTATAGGTGCCACTATGGTTAGTATAATAGTATGGTTATTAATAAGAAAAATACCAAATAAATCCTTTAGAAGTTATTTGATTTTAGTTACATTTGGACTATTACTTGTTCTTACATCAACTCAAGAGAAACTCCTTTTCCACGTTTTCTCTTTCCTCCATTTGGACTAATTACAATTTTATTTGTAGGATTGGCAATTTATCTCCTTTTTATGGGATTTTATTCAGCATCACTTCATATTAGTAAAGACATGTCTTTAGTTAAGAATTTTGCAAACAGAATTCATCAATACGAATTTTTTAGAAATATTGCAAAATCGCAATTAGAACAAGATATTAAAGGAATAATGTCTAAAGCATTACAAAGTAATGAAATTAGTATAATGACTAAAGAAAAACAACATCAACAAGAACTTGAAAAAGGAGAAATAGAAAAACTTTTTCAAATTGTAAAAAAAGAATTAGAATATAATAAAAGATCAAAGAACAATATCAAGAAATAGCATTATGAGTAATATCAACTGATTTGTAGTTTTGCCTCAATAAAAGAACTTAAATATTTATAAAACTAAACTAAATTCATGATTGTAAATGCAAAAATCTAACAAAATAACAATTAAAATTTTATTAGTTTTTACGCTACCACTATTATTTTTCTCTATTACAAATGTTTTGGCAATAGAATCAATAGAAGACTATGTTTTTGAACCGAATTCTGAACCATATGATCTAACGTATGGAGAATGGGAAGCAAAATTTTGGGAATTGCATGTTAATCTTCCACCAGATAAATCTCCTGCATCTCCTATTTACAAACCAACTGAATGTCTATTATTAAAAGATGAGAATATGACCTTTCTTTCTGATTTTTACAGTGAGATAGAATATCGTAACTATAACTGTGAAATTTCTCAAACTCCAATTGCAATTCCTGCATTAACTGAAGGTTGTAGTTATGGAGAATTTGAAAAACCAAATGATAAGATCATAGAAGATTGTGTTTATTCTCATAATCCTTATGCAGTCGTAAAAGTGACAATTGATGGAAAAGAAATACCTGCTATTGATAGTTTTAGGATTACATCAGATTGGTTTATTTTAAATGTTACACAGAAAGATAATCCTTATGATATTAAACTTGGATCTCATAAAGCAAAGATAAATGCAATAATGCCAATCATAAAACCATTACCACCTGGTCAACATGAAATAAGGATAGAAGTATTCCAAGACATTCCATCTATAATTATGAGCGATGTTCCATTACATCGTGTAATAACTTACAATTTAACTATTAAATAGAATGAAGATCGTACATCAATCTAATTATTTTGGTAAATCTCTAATTATAAGATAAACTAAGATAAAAGTCATTTATTGACCGCATTATGTAATTTTTTTGATTTTGTATATTTCTATTCTGAAATAAAAATTATGTTAAAAACAGTTGACTATCCTTCGAACATATTAATCCATTGGTTTCATAAATTAAAATTAAATTATTTTCTAAAAAAATCAAATATTGACAATAAATAAACTCATCCTATTTCTAATTAATTATTAAAAATTACCTATAATCTTAATAAAGAATAGTGCTCTTTAACTAGAGAATGTAAAATGCCCTCTCTAAAAGGTAAAAGCATATTGATAGTAGATGATGATGATGATCTTACTAATCTATATGAAACATTTTTAAAATATGATGGGTATAAAGTAGATGCTTTTACCGATCCTATAGACGCACTTTATTCATTTAGAAAAAATACATATGATCTTGCTTTACTTGATTTAAAAATGCCCAAAATGGATGGTATAGTATTATCTCAAAAATTACAAAATATTGATCCTACTCTATTAGATTTATTACTGGTGCAAATAAAGAATGTGTAGAGAATATCAAAGCAAATAATCCTGATATAGAAGAAAATATCATATATAAACCGCTTTGGTTAAATGAAATTAGAACTACAGTTTATTCACTTTTATCTAGTAATCATAATCAAAAACAAAAAAAGGACAAAGATGATAAATTATTGATGATATTAATAATGACCGATAATTAGAACCTATAAAAGTAATTATATCAAATGTTCTAATTTTTAACTTATATTTAGAATTACCTTGATATTAGGAATCATTAGTATATAGAAATATAATTAAGGTATTAAAGAATTAATATGTTTTATAAATACATCTTTTGGAACTTCTTTTGAAACATAACATTCTTCTCCAAATTCTGAATGAATCTCTGTTAATACTTTGTAATTTATTACTGATGAAGTCATAAAGCATATCCGAAATTCTTTTGGTGTATATTCTACTTTTTTTTGATATTTCATGTAATTTATCGTAAAGATTAAATCCATCCATTACAGACATTCTAAAACCAATAAGAACTAGATCATAATCAGTAGATTTAAAATTTAATTCTGTTGTTTGAGGATCGTTTATTAATGTTGAATTAAATCCTTCTTCCCTTTCTAACCATTTTTTATATTTTGAAGAAGTTTTAACATCATCATCAATTATTAGAACATTTTTCATTGTTTAATAAACTATAACTGGAATTCCCAATTAATAAATTCTGAAAAATTTTTATGTTTGAATTTTTATAAAATTTCTTCTATATCTTGACAGTTATGGATAATAAGACTATGACAATAATTTGCTAGTTGGTATACCTTAAACTAATCTTTTTAATTAACCGAATATTTTAATACTAAAAGGTAGAACCCACATTTGATGGATAAGGTTCGAGTCCCAATCCGAGAATTTATTTATTTAATAATACATAGAGTAATTCATGTAATTAAACGAAATATGCATATAATATAAAATAAAATTTTATAATTTTTATCTTTGTTGGTTTAACAATTCCTTTTATTTTGTTGAATAAAATAGTTATTTTAACAAAATACAAATGGATATGCCCAAATAGTTCTTCCCATATATGTGGTCATGTTAGAGTATTCTGCTAACGCTCTCAAACTCTTACGTTCTAAAATAGGCAGAAGAATAGTGATATTAGTATTTATTCAAATTTTTTTTATTGTTACTAGTTTGATTATCCTTTCTTATTATCAATCACAAATGACTTAGGAAATTCAATAAATATTGCAGGAAAGAATAGATTTCTTACGTCAAATCTTATGTTTAGTACATCAGAATATTTTATGGAAAATAGTAGTGATATTTCCCAGGTTGATACTGCAATTGATCAACTGGAGTCAAACATATTGACATTAAAGCATGGTGGAGAGATATCAGATATTGATCTAAAACCATTGCCTCCTAAATTCTCTAATGATTGGAATATCGTATATCAGAATTGGATTGAACTAAAAACAATATTATCAAATAATATTTTAAAACAAAATCAAATAACTACTGGTTCTGTAAAAGAAAAAGAAATAATATCTTCTCCTTCCGCGCCAATATCATCATCATCAACAACAACAACACCAGCAATAGCAGTAAATAATAGCCTAAAAACAACACTAGATACAGAAGCATTACATTTAGTAAATTCATCAAATATATTGGTTACAAAATTAGGAGAATATGCGAAAGATAGTTCCCAATATTCAATATTTCTACAAATACTTTTTGCTATGTTAAATGTTGGAGTTATTACTGCTTTTATACTTTATATTATAAAAAAAATATTAAAACCAATACTTGCTTTAACTGCTACAACATCTGAAGTAAAAAGCGGAAATCTTAATGCACTAGTTAAACTCAAAGATAATAATGGCGATGAACTTTCAGTTCTAACAGAATCATTCAATTCTATGCTAACTTCTATAAAAAAATACATCAAAAAAGAAAATGAATTAAAAAAGGAAATAGAAAAGGCAAATGAAGAATTAAGACATAGAGATCAATTAAAGGATGAATTCATAAATATAGCAGCGCATGAATTGAAAACTCCTATACAACCAATACTTGGACTGTGTGAGTTGCTTCGAGACAGATATACAGATATAGAAAAAGATGAAGAAATTTTAGATATTATTATTAGAAATTCGAAAAGACTAATGAAACTTGCAGAAGATATATTAAATGTTGCAAAAATTGAAAGTGGAAATCTACATCGAAAAAAAGAAAAGTTCAATCTCAATGAAATGATAACAGAAATCTCGAGTGATTTTAAACAAAAGATTATAGAAAATAAGAAGAATATAGAATTGACTTATGAGTCCCATGATAACGATGAAATAATTATAGAGGCTGATAAAAATAGGCTTAGTCAAGTCATTTCTAATCTTTTAAACAATGCCTTTAATTTCACAAATGAAGGTGGTGGTATTACTATTATTGTTGAAAGAAAAAAAAGTACTACAAATGATAATGATAAAGATAATGATGAAATTCTTGTTAGCATAAAAGATACAGGATCAGGTATAGATCCAGAGATATTGCCAAAACTTTTTACAAAATTTGCTACTAAATCTCCAATAGCAGGAGGAACAGGTTTAGGATTATTTATTTCCAAAAGTATAATTGAAATGCATGGTGGTAAAATATGGGCTACAAATAATAGTGATATTAGTGGTGACAAAGATAAAGGATCAACATTTACATTCACTCTCCCAATTAAGTAATATCTGAATTGTCAAATTTTTTTAAATTTACTTAAACATTATATCTATAATTAGACATTATTACATACAAAAAAAATACTAATTTTAATTATAAATTTTATATCTTACAAAATCAATTATACAAAATATAATTTTTTAATATCGAAAAAATTTTTTGTTATTGTAACTATAGAAAAATTTCTAATAGTTTAATAGAACTAATTAAAATTATAAAGATAATAGTAAGATATGGTATTATATTACTATAACATCTATAAATAATAATAATAATAATAATAATAATAGCAATAACAAATATATATTATTGGTAGATGATGAGAAAGATATACTTTTTCTCTATCGAGAATGGTTAAAATCTGAGGGTTACAAAATAGTCTCTTTTGATAATCCTGTTGAAGCATTAGATTATCTTAACAAGAATGACAATATTTCTAATTGTTCATTAGTTATAACAGATTATAAAATGCCTCAAATGTCTGGAATAGATTTGATAAAGAAGATAAGAGAACAAGATTTCAATTCAAATATTAAAACTATGATTATTAGTGCTTATGTGAAGGATACCCTTTTAAAAGATAATTCATATACACAGAGAGTTGATAAAATACTTGAAAAACCTGTAGATGTAGAGACGTTAAAAAATGAAATTACAGATTTAACTAATAATAAAATGCTTTGAGAAAACTCTGTATATTAAATTTTAATTATATAGTAACTCACCTAAATAGAGACTATGGCTTTCTTTCCTTCTGAAATTATTTTACTGAACATTATTTAACTTTGTTTACTGAGTTTTAAATATTAAATGAGTTAAATTATCAATACTTTCCGAAAACTAAAAAAACAGCGTAATTCCATAGCCTTCTTCATAATGATTCCATGTCACCATTGTGAGGTGGGCTATGGCTTTTTTAATATATGTAATTTGATTTCTTTTAGTTGGACTAGTGTTGCAAACAATATCACTTCTCTGAGCAAGTAGCGAGATGGTTCTCTAATTAGATTCACTAGTATGCTAAATTTTGTTATACAATTCTTGCAATAATCTAGATAATAAATTATTGATAATTTAATATTTATAAATAACTCTCCAAATTTTTATAGATTCAAAAACAAATTCTCAAATTTTAAATTTTGACTTTCTATTTTGTTATACCTTATAAGATCGATTATTATAAAAATTTTTGCAACATATATGGTAAATGTAAAAGAAGAAAACAAAAATAAACAAAGTAGTAAAAGTAGGGTAAAAGAGGAAACAAATGAATTCTTAAGTAATCAGAAACAGCAGCAGTTAGAAAATACAACAACATCTACTATTGCAGACTCGACAACAACAACAAATAATAATAAAATCGATAACAATATTAATAATGACTATCAAAAAACAAAAAATCAAAAAGAGATTCTTGAAAAAAGCATAGATACATCAAATAACTATCAACAAGAAGCCACTGACACAATCCACTCAACCTCTAATAACTATCTCGAATTACAAAATAATATTCTTAATGCTTATCAATCTGTTTATTCTGGATTTTTAGAAAATGCATCTAAAGCAAATTGGAACATTTTTAGATTTACAACAAAATATGCTATTGATGCATATAATAAACCTAATAATCAAAATATGACAGATCATACCGTAAATTGTACACAAAGACTAAATGACTTTGTAATGGCATCTACAGAAACCTTTAACAAATCAATAGAAATTGCACAAAAATACTATAACGATTCAGTTCAAAACTACTTTAACTATGTAAACAAAATCGGAAGATTATATTATTATCCCAACCAATAAAAAAAAATCATTTTTTATTTATTATTTATTTTTTTTAAAATATGTATTATTCTATGCAAAACAATTATAGCCATATCTACTATTGAGTTTATCCTTAGATCTTAACAACTATTATAATATTATTTACGAAGACTAGGAGGTTATGTATTATCATTAAAGACAGTTATTCTAGATTATTAAATAAAGTTTTGAATTATTAGATCAAAATGTTCTTCAAAGTCTTCTACTGAACTAAAAGATTCTCCACATTGACAATTGTATTTCTTTTCATTAGAATATTGTAATGACATATAGATCAATAGGAAACAAAATATATATAGATATTATAATAATTTACTTATTTTAAATGTATATTTTTTACTGATGATTTTTATAATGATGATTCTTATTTGTATCTTTTAATAAAAATTTTGTATCATTTCAAAATTTTAAAAGTTATCAAAATATAATCAATAACATTCTCAATTCTTTATAGATAATGATTCTGATTTTGGCATTCAAGTTTCAAATAAGCATAAAAAGCAGAAAAAGGATTTTAGATCAAAAATATCATATTTATAGAATTATTTATCATATTCGATGACATAAGAATGCTAATGGAGATCTCTAACAATAACAGTTGTTGATTATATCTTATTGGTAGATGATGAAAAAGATATTCTCGATTTATTAGTGAATATTTATCATCCAATTGATATAATGTAATCTTTTTAATAATCCTATTTACGCCTTAGAATACTTTTATCAAAATATACACAATTGTTCTTTAGTTATTACAGATTATAAAATGCCTCAAATGTCTGGAATAGATTTGATAAAGGAGATAAGAGAGAGAAAAAAAATACTGATCGTAAAATAAAGACAATAATCATTAGTGCTTTTATAAAGGATAGTTTACCATATGATAAGTCATACGTTAAATTAGTTGATAGAATATTAGAAAAGCCTGTATAGATAGATTGAAAAAAGAAGTTGAAGAATTATCTTCTATTAACATCCATCAAAAACCTGATCGTAATAAAAATTAAACGATATTGCTGATAATTAATTAATTGTTATTCGAAAATATTAGAATTTTAGATATTATTTTTCTAATAATTATATGATCTATTGAAATATTATAGTAAATTTCAGCATGTAAAAATTATATTGAAGATGTAAAGACATTAAATTATAAAAATAATAGAAAAGATAGGAATATGGTCTGGTAAAAGATTTTGGGAATTTAGACAATTTTATGTTGCTTATATCGGTCTTTTTATAACAATATCTAATTGGATTACTCTACAATACAGCCTTGTACTACAAAATATTCCAATTCTTACTTCTGTATTTTCAGATCTAAGGATATTTATAGCCGTTGCATTAGTTTTGATTTCTATTATATGTGTGCTTGGAGGACATTATATTCATAGAAAAAGACAATTTAGAATAGAACAAGAATTAGCCACTGAAGAAAATCCATATCTTTATAAATCTCCTAAAGGAAAAGAGAGAGATTTGTATGTTCCTATGAATATATTGGAATTGGAAACTCTTGAAGAATTATTACGGCATAATAATGCGTTAACAGATAAAAAAAACGACAATTCGAAAGGTTCAAAGCCGATCTTGTCAAATTATCCCAGGGAAAACCCATTGGCAAGATTTAGTAAATAAAAGAATTACGCCAAGGAAAATAGAATATTATTATAGCATATAAAATAAATGATACTGCAGTAAAACTAGGAAGTTGGGTAATGTATAAAATGGTGGCAAAGGGTCATACAAAAAAGTATATTAATTGATGGATAATGGCGATTGGAGGATGCTATGAAATATATGATACTGAAACAAATGTTTAAGCAATTACATGGGGTTTACCACTTGTAATTATTAAAGCAAATGACTTTTTTAATATATATATTATAAAGAAATAAGAGAAATAAATCCTCCTAACTGATCTACCTAGATAAATAAATCGGTCTAAAATTATCTTTGTTTTATTTGATTTAAATTGAATTAGAGGCAAAAATGCCTTGCAACCCGACGCGTCGCAGTGGTTTTTTTGATTTATAATATAATATATTTAAGAAATTATAACATTTTTTACGAAAATGAAGTTAGTATAAATAAATATTTTAATACTCTAAAATAGAACCAACATCTGATGGATAAGGGTTCGAATCCATTCTGTTAATTCAAAAAAGAATATGAAAGAAATTTGCTGTTTGCTATGATCGAAGCACAACAACAATAATGGATTGGAAATGAATATTAAACAATTAAGAATATTTATTATATATTTAATATAATATTCACTACAATAACTAAAGTATCAATTTGTTAAACCAACTTTACAATAACGATATTAATCTTTTTTATTCATTTTATTATATTATTTGCAAGCACTATCCAATCTTGCACATACTTGACCAGGCTTAGACAAATCTGTTATTATTCTTTTTTCACAATCTGAATTTTGATCAGGAAATTCATCAGAAGTAACACATCCAAAAAACATATCTCCTGGCTCTATAAGACCAACTTCTGTCTTTCTATCAAAAGTAAATGGAATTGAAAGCCTTTCATCGGTACTTTTTTTATTTCCTTCTCCTTTTTTTATCTCATTTTGAGCATCAATTTTCTTAATTTGATATTCCCCTTTTATCATTGCTACAACATACATATCATTTATCTTTTTGTTATCGTGTATAGGAACATCTATTCTTAGTTTTACTTCTTTAGGAGTTTCTTTTGTAGTAGATGGATTATTAGTATTGTAAAGTGCATTAGATTCACTAAATTTTTTAAGTGTGTAGAATAGTTTAACTGTATCTTTATCAGTTGAAGTTAAACTAATATTCCCTTCGTCGCAATCATATAATGTAAGGTTTGATTTTGTGTTAGCAGTATTTATTTTATCATCTATTACATATCCACATACATAATATTCATCATCAAACATTACCTGAGAAATATCATTACTTTTATTGAATTTTAAATCAACAGTTAAAGAATTATCTTTTAAATTTATTTTGTTTTTACTTTCTTTTAAATCAATATAAATAGTCTGTCCTTCACCATTAAGATAACCAACTAATTTTAATTGATCATGATTTTTAATATCTATATTATTGAGATTTATATTGGTTTTTATAGTAGTTATACCACCACCATCCTTGTTATCTTCTTTTTTATTAGTATTTTCAGCAGAAGGTTGAGCAGTTATGGGAATAATAGTCTGATGATCATCAAATAGTAATAATAGAGATAATACGAGAATAGAAAATAATCCGAATGCTAAACTAAATGTATTAATCCTTATTTCAAAAGTCATATCACAAATATACTTAATTGACAATATAAACTACATATTTAATATCGTTATAGAACTATGTAAATATATTTTAACTATTTTATCCTCTTTCTATCTGTATATCTAAATTGATTCTACTTTTTTTATAAATACATTATTAATAATCCTAATGTGATTATCGTAAATTGTGGAAAATCATTTTTTTGTCAAAAGAGTGTTTATAAAAAATAATAATAATAATAAAAGAAGAAGAAGAAAAATAAGATTTAGGGGAGTTAGATCGATTTTTATCTATAGTCATAATTATAATATTTTTATCTGGTTCTATAAGTGGAGGAATTCCTGAATCTCCTTTTTGAGCAAATGCATTTTCAAAATAACTATTTATACTTATAATCCCTGTTGATAGAAAGCAATAATTGTTATAGTTCAAAAGATTAAATGTATCATCATTAATAAAAAATTATCTTGATATTAAATTACACTTCAAATATACAACACTTAGGAACTATTTTATTAAAAATTTTTATATGAAAGTCTAAAATAATAACAAATTGATGTATACTAAATTATTTTTAGTAATGTCAATAACATTTCTAACCACTACTTTTACTTTATTATCATTCTTCACTGGTTCAGCATTTGCTCAGTTAGAAGAACGAAATGGAATAAATCAAACTATGCAAGATATCAGTAAATCTACTAATCAATCTATACAGAATACTACTCAAGCACTTGCCAATGAGACTGGTGAAGCATTTCCAATTCAAAAAAATGTTACTGACCTTGGAGCCAACATCACTGAAGGAGCAAAAGATCTAGTTGGAAATATAGGAGGAGGAATACAAAATCTAAGTAGTGGTAATCTAAGTCTTATTTTATGAATTAAATATTTTTATTTGAGTTTAATATTAAAAAATAATATTGTTGATGTTAAATTAAAGAACAATCTTTAAACATATATTATATCTAATAATATAAAGTATTTTGACGATACTAATTCGATTTTTTAAATAATATGTTAATGTTATGGAAATGGCTCTACAAGATCCACAGATATCAAAGGTTGTAATATCAGATAGCAAATATGTAGAATTAGAAAAAAGATAGATTCGATAACAAATGGATTATCAAAAACATATCTCTGGATGAGGAATAATATTCAAGATAAACAAGTATAGTCTCAGTAGCAAGAAAAAGAAAATTGAAACAACTGCAGCGGCAACAAATTGTCTTTGACATTCCTACAAAACTTAAACCAAAAAGAAAAAACAACTACAACTATAATATAAATAAAAACAATTCAACAACAACATCAACAAAATAAAAATGAATCAAAAGTTATTTTTCAAAAAATCTTAATCTTTCTATTTCTTTATCAGTTAATTTGTTTGATTTTTATTTTCTTCACATATATCATAGAATAAAATAGAAATATTATATAAAAAGGAAATTTAGTTATGTTCTTGAACAAGGGATAATTGCATATTGATATCCTGAAGGTAATCTATCAAGAAAATTCTCTGGTTCTTAAAGTCACTAACTGTAAAACTTGGAGGTAATTGTATTAATATTGATCCTATCTTTTTTTATTGAGTAGAGAAATTTATCAAGAAATTGTTCAAGTGATGATTATGTTCCTTTATTTACATTAAGTCTTTAGACATGAGCTACTTTTTCAGGTACTTTTATAGAAAATTCAAAGTTGTTAGAAGTAGCTTTATCCATTCCAATGAAAGTCTGTTTTGGTCATTATATTTTGTAAAATTTTTCATAAAATGTAGAATCCATTTCTATTGTATTAAAAACTGAGAACAATAGGAAAGACGTTTTGTTTGACTATTGGGATAAAAGACTTTGGTCCATCCTGCTTTTTCTGGAAGATCTGCATAACTCCATCCTGAACAACCAATTAGGACTTCATATATACACTATCAATTCCATAATTAAATAAATATGGATAGAATTAATTATTTTTTTATTTATATTCAACATTTTTTATATTGTTTTAAATTTAGGATGTAGTGTAGTTAAATCTCGATCTTCACGTCTGACTCCTGGATCAATTTTCCTATACTAAATATGTTTAAGCTTTTCTTCTATACATCTATATAATTTAATAAAAAATTCTTATTATATTATCACATTATTTTCAAATTAAATTTAAATTAATACTTTCATAATGCGAATAAAATTTTTATTAGTGTGACCAATTTATTTAAAATTAATCAATTTAATCCACAATGTATAATGTAATATAAAATATGTTAAATAAAACATTAAATCAACCAACTATAAAGAAACCACCTATAACACCATCTAAGCCAAAATCACCATTAGAAAGAGGAGGTAGAGAATATTGATTCCTATAAATGAAGAAACACTGATCTCTGCTATTGAAAAAGTTAGCAAGAATGTAGTCAATATTGCAAGTGTAAGAATGATAACTGATCATCTCTTACGTATATTTCCAATTGAGGGTGTAGGATCAGGTATCATAATTGATAAACAAGGTCATATTTTAACAAATTATCATGTAGTAGACCATGCCAGAAGATTAAAAGTTACCCTTTATGATGGTAAAACATTTAATGCTAAAGTGATAGGAACAGATAAACTCACTGATCTTGCAGTTTTGAAAATTGAATATGATTCTAATAATTTCAATAATACTAATAATACATTAGAAACAATTCCCTCTACTAATTTAGGAGATTCTGATAGTCTAAGAGTTGGCCAAATAGTTATAGCTGTAGGTAATCCGTTTGGTTTAACTGGAGGACCTACCGTTACTACTGGAATTATTAGTTCGTTAAACAGAAATATTGAATTTGAAGATGGAGTACTAGAATTGGTTCAAACTGATGCTGCAATTAATCCTGGGAATTCTGGTGGGCCCCTTGTAAATACCAATGGAGAGATAGTTGCAATTAATACAGCTAAAATACCTTATGCCCATGGAATAGGATTTGCTGTTCCTGTTAATACAGCAAAAACAATATTACAAGAACTAATAAAATACGGTAAAGTTAATCGTCCATGGTTAGGTATTTCTACAATCAAGATAACTGCTCCAATAGCAAGATATTATCGATTACCAACTAATGAAGGTGCATTAGTTGTAAAGGTAGAAGAATATAGCCCAGCAGCAGATGCAGGAATTAGGCCAGGAGATATTATTGAAGAGATTGATGAAACAAGAATAGAAGAAGTAATAGATCTTTCTTCTCGTATCAAAAAGAAAAAGGTAAATGAACAAACCTGGTTATCTGTAAATAGATATGGGAGAAGGTTTAATATTTCGGCTATATTGGAGAATCAACCATAATCCTTTTTTTATTATTAGTATTGCTCTTGTAAGATTAGGATATTATATCTATAAGATTAGATATAAATAACAATAATTACAAAAAATCAGTAATTAAATGATTTCTACTATTTTTAATTAATTTTTTAATTTCTTTTGTATAAGTTTTTTCTGAAGGTAGCCTCGAAAAATTACAAAATTGATTTAAAAAATCTATTTCTTCCTTTAACAAAAAATCAGTATCTAAATCTTCCTCAACTCTGAAAAGATAGTTATATACTAATTTTTGATTAATTTGTTCTAATATTATAAGACTTTGATATATTCTAGCTATGTCTGAAATTTTGTTAGTTATATTGTTGTTTATTAGCAATTTAATAAAACTTCTCTTTGGGATATTGAATATGCCATTCATTATGCATCTATTAAATATAGATAATACCTCAAAATAGTCTTCATTTCCACTATATCCTATTATTGTTGTTGGAAGAAGTTTTAATATTTGCAAATTTCTCTTTATAACATATTTTTTGTCTATTACCAAATAAGATCTACCAAAGGTAATAATGGCATTTAATATTTGATTAGGAAGTCTTTCATCAAGTATGTCATTATCGGATTTTATCTCTACTGGTATAAAGGTTATATTTTCAATTTTACATTTCTCATTCTTTGAAAATTCAGTAAATTGCTGTGTTCTCATACGAATATTCTGCCGTATATCATAATCTAAATCAAAATATTCATGTTTTATTTGTGGAGATGAATAACAAGTTTCTTTTTTTGTACTTTTTTTATTAATTAAAGCAATTACTAAATCAAAATTACGAAAATATCCTTCTTCCTTTATCTTAATCTCATAAGTCTGAGAATTTGAAAAGGGTAGAAGATGATTGTTATTGGTATGACCATTTTTAATTGAACTCTTAAATAAATTTTTTAGTTCCAATTGATTCATAGTTATCAAACAATACTATTATCTAAATAATAATAATCTATCAATCATAATTTGATTAAGTATTTATCATTTCCTGATGTATTTGATATAGTGTATGGACATAAATAAAATTAATTACAGTAAAAATTGATTAACACTATCTATTCTCCTAATAATGATTAGTTATTGTAGTATATAACTACTTATCCATTACCTTTGATGTTATTCTTTGTTAGTCTAGTGCATAATTGATAAATATTTACTATAATACTTATTTTATTTACAAGAGTACTATAACCTATATAAAGATTAATAATTATAATAGAATAGAATGGTATCGTTAGAAACTGGAATTGCATTAATAATAATTGGAATAATTTTGATATTTTTAAATCGAATTCTTCCTTCACTTCCCGCACGATTAATGTATATCGTAGGCTCTATTGTTTTAGTGATAGGTATAATTTTGATTATACTATATCTGGTTGGAATGGTGGTATAATTATAATTAATAGAAAAATTAATTATAATTTTATGTCTTTTTTAGTTACCACTACTTATTAATATAAATTAAGAGGACATAATATATGATTTTAAAGAAATATAATTTAAAAGATAATTCTAATTACGGATCTAAATTTATTCACTTTTCATAGTATTTGAAGTTTGAGTAAAATAGACTTCTTTAACAATAGTTCTTATTTACATATATATAATAAACTCTAATATGTTTTTATTTTATTTTTTATTTAAATATATTACTTAATAAAGATAAATGATCCTATGTTTTCAATAATTGTTTAATTATATAATAAACTTTTGTTAATGCAATTAAAAATAAACAGCTTCAAAAACTCATTTACATTTATATTATACAATGATAAGTTATTCATAAGTTATAAACCTATAAATTTATTTTTTCCCCATTCAGTTAAACGAATTCTTCCTTCTTCAATTTTTCCAATAAATTCTATATCAGATTCTTGTTTATTGGAAATTTCTTTTATTTCTTTTTCAATATGTGAATAATCATATGAATATAATACTGCTTCCCAAATTTCTTTAATTGTGAAAATATTAGTTTTATTATTCATAACAGCGTCTTTATCTCTAAAATACAATTCTCTTGTAAAGCTATCTAGAATAGTTTTTCTTTCATCTTCTGAATAAATAGCATTCAATTTAATAAAATGAATATAAAATACTAAATTAACTTTTGCATGTTGATGGCTTTAGTATTTTTTACAAATAGTGATATATGTGTGATTCCACGAATGATAACTATGATAATTTAATTATGCATCTTTGATTATATTTGCATCTCTTTAGTGCCATAATTTTTCTTTCACAATTTTATTTATAATAACAATTTATTATTTAAATTTTAGTTGATTATATAAATATACGATTTAGTATTTAAAGACTTATTAACGAATGTTTGTTATTATTATCTTTTATCAATTTAATTTTTTATATATATTATTGATATTTGAAAAAGTAACATAACTTTATTTTACAATTTATTCCTATCTATAACTGGAAGTTTTCTTTTAGATTTTAGAAATCTGTTTTATCATTAGACAATACATTTTTAAATTACTTTATTTTATATAATTTAAGGAAGGATTAGATTTAGGTAAAAGAAAAGTTTTGAACGAGGCTGAACTAAAAGAGCTTGTTATGCCTCATGAAGGAGAAATGTTTGGTAGAGTTATTAAGTTAGTAGGAGGCGATAATGTTATTGTAAAGTGTACTGATGGTAAAGTACGTACATGTCGTATTCGAGGTAAGATCAAAAGACGGATGTGGATAAGGGACAATGATCTAGTACTACTTGCACCTTGGGATTTTCAATCTGAGAAAGCAGATATTGTTTGGAGATATATAGCGGCTCATGCTGATAAGTTAGAACAACAAGGTCATTTACAAGGTTTAAATAAATAAAAATTAATTTTAAGGTAGTTTAATTTTTACTATTATACTTTAAGTTGTCTGATGTGATATAATAGATAAAAATTTTAGAATAATTTTTTGTCATATTCTTACATGTATGTTATTTCTTTTTAAAAATTGTTTTACATTATTAATAGTTGACTTCTCATAATGAAATATAGATGCTGCTAAAGCTGCATCTATATTTGTTTTTTGAAAAACTTCAACCATATGTATTGGTTTCCCACATCCACCTGAGGCTATGACTGGAATATTTACCTCTCTACAAATAGCTTTGTTTAATTCTAAGTCATATCCTTCTTCAGTCCCATCCGCATCAATACTTGTTAAAAGAATTTCACCTGCTCCAAGTTCCTCTACCTTTCTGGCCCACTCTATTGCATCCATGTTTGTTCTTTCTTTTCCTCCATATATCATGACTTCAAACCAATAAGGATTGTTTTGGTTTCTTTTATGCTCTTTGTTATCTTTTAAAATTTTTCTATAATCATCATAAGAATAATTTTTTTTAACATCTATTGCTACTACTATACATTGTTTTCCAAAAATAGACATTAATTCTGTAATTAATTTTGGATTTTTCACAGCAGATGTATTAATTGAAACTTTATCAGCTCCGCTTAGCAAAATATCTCTAGCATCTTCTAATTTTTTGATACCACCACCTACAGTAAAAGGAATATCTATAACTTTAGCAACATTGCGTACTACATTTTTAATAATGTCCCGTTTTTGCTCTGAAGCTGTTATATCGAGAAAAACAAGTTCATCTGCTCCTTGCTGACTATATTTTTTTGCAAATTCAACTGGCTCCCCTGCATCTTTCACTTCTTTAAAATTAATACCTTTAACTACTCTACCATTGTTTACATCAAGACACGGAATAATTCTTTTTGCTAAGGTCATTTTTAAATTACTGCCATTGCCTTTTTTACATCTATTTTTCCGTCATAAATAGACTTACCTAATATGACAGCAGAACAACCAATGTTTTTGACTCTAATTATGTCTTCAATACTGGATATTCCACCACTTGCAATTATTTTTGCTCCATTTACGTTTGAAGCATAGGAAAGCGTATCTAAATCTGGGCCATTGAAAGTTCCATCTCTATCGACTGTTGTGAGTAAAAATTCTTTAATTCCTTTGGCCATAAAAAATTTTATAGCTTCAATTACCCTGAATCCAGATGGTTGCCTCCATCCATTTATCATGACAATGCCTTTATTTTGATCTATTGAAATTACTATTTTTTCTACTTTATCCTTTGATAATTGTTGTAATACTTGTGGATTTTTGTATGCCAATGTTCCTATAACAATTTTTTCTGCTTTTCTTTCAAACATTTTGTTAATGGCATCAATAGATCTTATTCCTCCAGCTACCTGTACTGGAATTTTTATTGAATCTATTATTTTTAAAATAATTTCTGTGTTATTTTGATTATTATTCCAGCCAGTAGTCAAGGTAGCATCAAGATCTACCACATGAATTATATCTGCACCTTGAGTTTCCAATTTTTCTGCAATTTCTATAGGATTATCACTATAAACAATTTTATTTTGAAGTTCTCCTTTAACTAATCTCACTACTTGTCCTTCTAGTATATCAATTGCAGGTATTATATTCAATATTTACCACCACATACTCTCAAGAAATTCTTTATTATTTTTGCTCCATTTATACCTGATTTTTCAGGATGAAATTGTGTTCCAAAAAGATTGTTTTTCTCCACAACTACTGGCATATTGCCTCCATATTGGGAATTAGCAACTATTACTTTTTTATCTTTTGGAACAATATGATATGAATGAACAAAATAGACCCAACATCCATCTTTTAATCCATGAAGAATTTTACACTTTTTTTCTGCAATTTCTATATTATTCCATCCCATATGTGGGATTTTTACCTTTTTTCTTGGAAGCATAATTACTTTTCCATTTAAAATTTTTAAACCTTCTAACTTTCCCTCTTCGCTATTATTAAATAACATTTCCATTCCTAAACAAATACACAATACAGGAAAATCTTTTTCAACTAAATTATCAAAATCATTTCTATATGGTTCTATCGATTGAATAGCCGGATCAAAGTTACCTACTCCAGGAAGAATTAATCCATCATATCTATTAATACTTTTTAAAGATTTGATTATTGAAACTTTTTCTGCGCCATTTCTCTCTAACGAACATTTTAAACTATATATATTACCTGCACCATAATCAAAAATTGCAATATTATTCAATATTACATCACCCCTTTTGTACTTGGAATATCATTTCTTTGATAATCTATACCTGAAGCCATCCTAAACGATATTGCAAATGATTTTACCGCTGCCTCTATTTTATGATGATCATTTTCGCCATATTGAATATTAATATGAGTACATGCATTAAGATTTTGTAATAAACTTTCTATAAAATGTTCCAAATCCTCTCTTGCAATTCCTTCTATTTCCTCTCTTGTTAATCCTAAATTTACTTTATGAAATTGTCTTTTGATTAAATCAATTGCTGAGATTGCCATTACTTCATCCATTGGAATTATTGCATATCCATATCTTCTAATTTGTGTTCGATTTGATAGTGCCTCATTTAGTGTCTGAGATAGAGTTATAGCAACATCTTCAATTAAATGATGAGAGATATTATCATTTGATTTTGCCTCTAAATAAATATCTATCATACTATGCTTTCCAAAAGCTGAAATTAAGTGATCTATAAATGGAATTCCAGTTTTAATTTCAGCGTTCCCAGAACCATCAATATTAACGCTCACTCTTACATTGGTTTCTTTTGTAAATCTTTCTTTGATTAACATTCTTTTTTGAGATTTATCCAAGTTTAGAGGTTCGGAATTCAACTAACAATATTTGTATAATACTTTATTTAATATATGTGGTAAATTATTTACACTTTTAATTATTATATCTGCTTTTTTCTCCATAAAATCATTGATTAACTCACGTGGATTACTACTACAGCCATATATTCCACAAAAAACAATATTAGTTTTTGTTTTGTTAAATTTTTTTTGATTTAATTCTTCTTCTGCTCTTCTAGCCATTATTAAATCTTCAACAGAGTCTCCACAATAGAGAATATCATTTTTTGTATTAATTTTGTTTATTGCTTTTTTTAATCCATATGGATTTGGTTTAGCGTATGTTCTATCCTCGTCTTCAAGAAATACACTATTCTTCTCGTTTAACAAATAAAATTTATTATCTAGTGCATAGGCTGCTGCAATCTTACTTCTTCCTGAAACCATGGCAATCTTATCATTAAATCTTTCTTTTATCTTCCTTATTGTATTATCTGTAATAACTATTCTATCATTTTCGATGAATGGTTTTCCAAAATAATATTTTGATTTAATTCCATATCTTTTTAAAAATAATTCTTGTCCATAAAAAAATTCATCAAATACAGTATAAACTATGCTATCTCCAATTTTTCCTGGATAATTCAAATAATCAAGAATTTTATGAATATTAATTGAATTATTAGAAGAGGTTTTATTCGATATTAATTTTGTAATATATTTTTCAACCGAACCTATTCCTGTTTCATCAGCATGTTCTGCTACATCAATCAAAAAATTTTCAAGATTAGAATTTTCAAGTTCTGGATGTGATAATAATGCCAAGCTAATTGCATAACTTGTATCAATGTCATTGTTAAAACCTCCAGTCTGTCTAAATTTCAAAATTAGTTTATCTGTAACTAAATCTTTTAAATTGTCTTTTTTAATCATACTTCCAACGACAAATTGAATTGTCTTTTTTATTGCCTTATTATAAGATTTTGTTACATCAATTAAAACACCATCAATATCAAAAATAATACCGCCAATATTGATGTATTTTTTCATTGTAAAAATAAAA
>Ga0126312_10000444_pt1 | contig 24306 bp, 32 predicted proteins | sample Plot104A_FD_92537 | JGI IMG/M metagenome (GOLD analysis project Ga0126312, IMG submission 92537) | Serpentine soil microbial communities from UC McLaughlin Reserve, CA, USA - Plot104A | ecosystem: Environmental > Terrestrial > Soil > Grasslands | place: USA: UC McLaughlin Reserve, Lake County...
AGGGTCGAGTATAGCCCGTCCCCGGGAGGCAACTTCCTCCATCGCGCGTCGGGCGAACTCCTCCACCGTGACGGTCCCCTCGTCGCCGATGCGGTGGCGGCGGACGGCCACTGCGCCCGTCTTTTGCTCCTCGTCGCCCACCACGAGCATGTACGGGGTCTTCCGCAACTCGCCCTCGCGGATCTTCTTGCCGACCGATTCAGAGCGCCCGTCCACCTCCACCCGCAGGTCGGCCGCGCGCAGCTGCGTGGCCACCTCGTCGGCGTACTCGACGTGGCGGTCGGCGATTGGCACCACCAGCGCCTGCACCGGCGCCAGCCAGAGCGGGAACTCACCCGCGTAGTGCTCGATGAGGATGCCGATGAAGCGCTCGAACGAGCCCATCAGCGCGCGGTGGATCATCACCGTGCGGTGCTCCGCGTTGTCGGCGCCCGTATAGCCGAGCTCGAAGCGCTCGGGCATGTAGTAGTCCAGCTGCACGGTTCCGAGCTGCCAGGAGCGCCCGATCGTGTCGGTCATGTGCAGGTCGATCTTCGGGCCGTAGAACGCGCCGTCGCCCTCGTTCAGCTCGAACCCGAGGCCCTTGTCCACCAGCGCTTTCTCGAGCGCGTCCTCGGCGCGATCCCACATGTCGTCGCTCCCGACGCGCTTCTCCGGCCGGGTCGAGAGCTCCAGCCTCGGCTCGAAGCCGAACACGCGGTAGATCGCGAAGCCGAAGTCGAGGCAGCGCTGCACCTCCTCCGGGATCTGCTCCTCCGTGCAGAAGATATGGGCGTCGTCCTGGGTGATGTGGCGGACGCGAAGCAGGCCGTGGAGCGTGCCGCTCGGCTCATGCCGATGGACGAGCCCCGCTTCGGAGAGGCGGATGGGCAGGTCGCGGTAGGACCGCCGCTCGTCCTTGTAGATCTGGATGTGGGCCGGGCAGTTCATCGGCTTGAGGCCCATCTGCCTGCCCTCGACCTCGGTGAAGTACATGTGGTCGCGGTAGACGTCCCAGTGACCGGACTGCTTCCAGAGGTCGACGTCGTACAGGATCGGCGTGTGGACCTCGCGGTAGCCGCGCTCGGCGTTCTCGCGCCGCCACAGCGCGGTCAGCTCGTTCCAGATCACCTGACCGGCCGGCTTCCAGAGCGGCGAACCCGGCGACAGCTCGCTGAACATGAAGAGGTCGAGCTCGCGGCCGAGCTTGCGGTGATCGCGGGCTCGCGCCTCTTCGAGCCGGCGCAGGTGCTCCTCGAGCTCCTCCTTCGAGAGGAAGGCGGTGCCATAGATGCGCGTGAGCATCTGCCGGTCGGCATCGCCGCGCCAGTAGGCGCCCGCCACAGAGGTGAGCTTGAACGCCTTGATCCGCTTGGTGCTGGGCCCGTGGGGGCCGCGGCAGAGGTCCGTGAAGGGGCCGTTGCGGTAGAGCGAGACCGTGCCAACGCCCTGGTCGCGGACCAGGTCCTCGATCAGCTCGACCTTGTAGTCCTGCCCCTCGGACCGGAACTTCTCGATCGCCTCGGTGGCCGGCAGCTCGGAGCGCTCGAAGACCTCGTCCGCCTTGATGTGCTCGCGCATCTTCTGCTCGATTCGGCCGAGGTCGTCCTCGGAGACCTTGACGCCCTCCGGGAACTCGAAGTCGTAGTAGAAGCCGTCCTCCACGGGAGGGCCGATCGAGATCTTCACGCCGGGATAGAGCTCCAGCACCGCAGTGGCGAGTACGTGGGCGGCGTCGTGGCGGACGAGCCACAGGGGTCCCCCGCCGTCCTCTTCACTCCTGGCGGTGACGACCTCGATCCGGTCGCCGTCGCTCAACGGGGCGCTCAGGTCTTGCAGCTCCGGTGGTCCGCCGTCGCGCGCGACCCGGATGCCCAGCGCGGCCCGAGCGAGGCCCTCCCCTATCGCGCGCGCCGCGTCGGCGCCGGTGGCGCCGTCCTCCAGCTCCAGGCTGGTGCCGTCGGGGAGCATGACCGTCATTGCCGTTCCACCGTAGCGCCGAGGGCCGCTCCCAACACCGCGAGATCCGCCCCGAGCGCCCGTGTGACGAGAAAGCGCTCGCGCACGCGCTCGCGGCCCGAGCGGCCCATCTCGACGGCGAGGCCCGGGTCTCGGACGAGCTCGACGATTCGCTCCGCGGTCTCCTCGGGGGTCTCCGTGAGATAGCCGTCGAGGCCGTCGCGGACCTGGAGCGGCAGCCCGCCCTGCGGGTTGCCGATCACCGGGGTCCCCTTCCAAAGCGCCTCCGAGGCGGCCAGCCCGAAGCCCTCGCGAAGGGAGCGCTGGAGGCCCACCCGCGCCAGCCGCTGGAGCGCTCCGACCTCCAGGTGGCCGACGCCCTCGTAGCTCGTCAGCAGATGGATGGCCTCGTGATCGCCGGCGTAGTCGCTCACCTCCTTTACGGCATGCCAGCCGGCGCTGTCACCCGAGTCGAGCTCGGCGGCGAGCACGAGCTGCAGCCCGGGCAGCTCCTCGCGTGCGAGGGCGAACGCCTTGATCGTCGCGTGCGGGTCCTTCCAGCGGTCGAGCCGCATGAGCTGGAAGACGAAGGGGTTGTCGAGGTCGACGTCGAGCGGCCGGACGACGCGGCCGGGAAGCCCGACGGATGGCTCGAGGTTGCGCGTGCTGAGCGGATCGATGCCCGGCGGTGCACGTCGCAGCCGCGGGCCGCGGAGCACGTCCGGGGCGAACGACTCCTCGGGCACCGCGATCACCTCGCAGCTCTCGGCGAGCGGCCGCGCCCGCTCCAGCAGCGGCGGGTCCGGCTCCGAACCATCCACATGGCAGCGCCAGACGACGCGCTCGTCGAGTACCGCGGCCAGCCCGAGCGCGGCCGGGTCGTGCAGCACGATGCAGTCCCAGCCATCGCCGAGGGCGTCGGCGGCCCGCCCGCACGCTCCGAGATAGGCCTCCCAGGCGGCGTCGTCGACCGCCGTCTCCGCCCCCTGGAATCCCTCCTGAAGCGCCGGGACGACAGCGTCCAGCTCAGGGCCGCCGAACAGCACCCGCCACTCGACCTCCACCCCCGCATCGAGGGCTAGGGGCAGCAGCGCGCTCAGCAGCTCGGGGACGCGGCCGCCGTGGGCCCCGCTCACGTGCACGACGCGCGCCCCGCGCACGGGTCCCGCGGCAGCCCGCACGGCCTCGATCGCCTCGCCCCCCGCGGCCTCCTCGTACGCCTCGAGGGAGCCGCGAGCCACGACCATCGGCTGCAGGTCGGCGCTCACGGCGGGAGCGTACTGGCGGCCCGACCTACTGTGACGCTCGTCACACATGTGTCATCAAGGTAGGTACTCTGAACAGCAGCATGGCAAGCAGACCGCTCTAGCGGTGGCTTTCCCCTGCTCAGACGGCTATCTAGAAGGCGTATGCGTGACGAGCGGTCACGCTCTTGGCTCTCGCTGAGATACGGTCAATCGGCCCATTTCGTCTCGGGGAACTGGGCCAGGAAGGCCTGCATGACGCCGCGGACCGCCTCGGCGATCTTGGGCAACTCCGATGCGGGCAGCCCGACCTCGCCGAACGCTGGTTCCGTAATGAAGTCGCCGCCCACATTCACTTCCCGGGGCGGCTCCTCTGCGGGGTCCCAAACGATTCGGAACCAAGGTGTGCCGTGGTCCAATCGGCCCGCGCTGGCGAGCCACCAGCCGACAACCGGCGTTGGCCCTTCCTGTTGGGCGCTGCCGACGAGCTTGTCGAGCGAAGCCTTGGCGTCGTAACCGACGATGCTGTGGGCCGTGTGGACGACTTGGTGTTTGTCCGTGTTCGAAAGCGTGGCGAGCATGGCGAGGGGATGGCTGGACGCTTCGTCCCCTCGGTGGTACGGCTGCGTCTTCTTGACCATTGCCCGATGCTTGGCGTTGAGGTCGGGGATGCGGTCGTTCGCTATCGCTTCGAACTGGGCTTCCGACTTGGAGGCGATGGGGTATTGCGTACGGTCGTCGGGGGTCCCGCCGTCGAGCAAGGTGACTTGCCATATCACGTGGTCGAGGCAGGAGCGCAGGTTGTGGAGGCAGTCGCCGAGAATCACGCCGAAACGCAGCGGCGGCTCACGGATGACTTGGAGCCGCTCGACCCACTCCCACGCTTCGGTATCGAATTCGCCGACGGAGGCGTAGGGCTTCGGCTCCCCGTTGAAGAACCCCTCCATCTCGGTGCCGAGTTCGTCGAACTGTTCCTTGGCCCGGTTGAACTTCTCGACGGCTCCAGCTAGTGGGTGCTCGCTCACGCGGTACTCTCGCTCTGATGGCTCAAGACAAGCGCGAGCCTAAGCAGAAGACCCAGCCGAAGGGCAAGGACGCCAAGGGCAATCCGGCTGAGCCGGTAGAGATTCCGGTGCCGAAGCGCAAGGACTTCGACTCGCTGTTGAAGCGGGCGGAGGATCCGCCGGCCAAACGGGAAAAGCCAGCCTGAGTCAGCCCCATAAGCGACTCCGCATCGGGGAGTATGTGGCTGGCGCTGATGTTGGATCGATGCGACTTCACTCCCGTGCTGACCGCTGTCGGTGCCGGTGTCGGCTATCTAGTGGTGCTGGTTCGCCACGGGCCGCTCGTGCCCCTGAGCAATGCGATCAAGGACGAACTCCTCCGAGAGATCGCTTTCTGGGGCTTTCTCGGCGGCATTATCGGAGCCGTCTTGGACTACGCTTAGGAGACCTCATGCCGCTATGGCAACGCAAGTTGGTCCTGCTCGCTGGCGGGGCTTTGGCAGCGCTTGTTTTGCGCGTGCTCGCGAACGCACTCGACCTGAGCGATGGCGCAACCCTCACCGTTGCGGGGATTGGGCTAGCTCTGTTGGTCGTCTTCGGTTCCGGTTGGGCTTTCAGCCCGAACCGGGGGATTCTCGAGCGTTGGGATGAGGTGGAAGCGGCAGAAGCCGCAGTTGCCGCAGGCCAACATCATCAGCGGTACTCCCGTACCTATGCGGACTTCGTTATTCGGTCCCACGCTCTGGAGGAGCAAAAGGTCGTCCCCGGCGATCCAGAGATTCACCCCGCAACTCGGACACGGCCCGATCCCGCCTCTTTCAGCGAGCGTCTGTCGCAGCCGGTCGAAGTCGGGCATGACGTGCCGATCCTAGAACTTGACGGCGCGGGCCAGTAGCGCGTCGAACATACCGCCCTCGTGGCGGCGGTTGTAGCGGAACGCATACTCGTCCAGATACGACTGGAGATAGCGCGGCGACACGTGCTTGTACGCGCCTCGCATCCCGGTCTTGAGGTTCCCGAAGAACCCTTCGATGGTGTTCGTGTGAACGTCGCCATCGACGTAGAGGCCTTGCGAGTGGTTGATGATCCGGTGGGCTAGAAAGCCGTCGTACTTGAGCGGCTTGTATGCCTGCCAGTCGTCGGTAAGGAGCAGCGACGACGGGTCGACGTTCGCCCGGACCTCTCTACTAAGTGCAGGCCCACGACGCGACGGGATCACCCGCAGCCGCACACGGCCTCCGCGCTCGACCATCCCGAGGATCGTCGGCTTCGCCTCACGGAAGGCCGCAGCCTCAGCACGCGTCTTGTGCTTGTTGCGCGGCTTGCCACCCCACGACGTTTCGTCAATCTCCACGTCGCCCGAAAGCTGGTCGTCGTCAATGTCGGCCATCAGTTCGGTGCGTATCCGCTTCATCATCCGGTGGGCCGTCTTGTAGGTCACGCCTAGCTCGCGCTCAAGCTGCTTGGCGGATATCCCGCAGCGAGTGCTAGCGACCAAGTACATGGCGTAGAACCAGAGATGAAGCGAGGTCGTGGACTTCTCGAAGATCGTCCCCTTCATCGGATGGATGTGCAGGCCGCAGGAGTCGCACGTATACGACGTCCTGGTCTTGGTGCGATGGAACTTCCGCTCGCGCTCACAGCGCGGACAGGACGCGTGGTGGCCGTCAGGCGCGTACTTGTCGCGCCACAGCCGGTCTAGACACGCGGCGTCGTCGGGGTACTCGCGCATGAACTCCATGAGCGAATAGTCCGAGTCCGAGGAGCCTTGGCGGGTCGGGTTGTTCCTGTCGTTCGCGGCCATAGAGACATTATACATACTCTGATGACATATGTGTGACGCTCGTCACACTACGAACGGACGTTCGGGGTACGTTCGCAGGTGAGCCGACGCAAGGAAGGCGTTCGCGCCTCCGCCGGCTCCAGCCGCCCGCGACCACCGCGGGACCCGCCGTCAGGCGGTGCTGCACCCGACGCATTCGAGGTGACACAACTCGTGCGCAAGCTCATCGCCAGCACGCTGGCAATCAGCGCCATGGGCGCGCCGGCCGCATTCGCGGCGCGCGCCGTCGATGGCGCGGGCAAAGGCCCACCGGCCAAGAAGCTCGTCGCGACGACGACGCTCGACAAGCATTGGAAGCGCACCAAGCGCCCTCTCGCGGAGAAGCGGGAGGCAGCGCGCGAGCGCACCGCCCGGCCGGACGTGGCGATCCCGCCGCAGCTGGCGCAGATCGCACAATGCGAGTCCCACGGCGATCCGCACGCGATCGGCGGCGGTGGCACGTACCGCGGCAAGTACCAGTTCGACACGGGCACCTGGGCGTCGGTCGGCGGCCAGGGCGACCCGGCCGCCGCTCCGGAGTCCGAGCAGGACAGGCGCGCCGCGATGCTGTACGAGCGGAGTGGGCCGGGCCAGTGGCCTGTTTGCGGCGCCTAGCGCCGCAAACAGGCATTAGCCATTAGGCACTAGGCCGTAGAGATCTACTGCCTACCGCCTACTGCCTAGTGACTTGGCTTCCCGGCACGATGTCGTCCTCGCCCGACTCCTCCCAGCGGATCCAGGCCTTGTGGCCGCCGTCGTAGTCGGGGGCCCACAGCACCAGCGTCGCCGGCTTGTCCCAGACGGTGCAGTGCTCCGAGGACTCCCCGTCGAGGCCGCGCCAGATGCGGATGAAGGGGTTGTGCTCGTGTTCGTCGCCGATAGTGGTCGGATCCGTGTGTCCCGGCCGGACGGTCACCTCCGGCGGCAGCTTCATCAGCACCTCCATGATCGAGCGGCGCAGGTCCTCGAAACCGGTCGAGCCCGGCGCCTTGACGCCCCCCACCGACTGCTTGAACAGCGTGTCGCCCGTGAAGACCTCGGCTCCGTTCACCACCAGCGAGAGCATGCCGGCGGTGTGGCCGGGGGTGTGCAGGAGCTCGACCTCGAGCCCGCCGGCCGTCAGCTTCTCGCCCGGCTCGACCGTGCGGTCGACCTCGAGCAGGTTCTCCGCCTCGAGCGGGTGGGCGACGATCTCGACCCCGAGCCGCTCCTTGAAGACGTGGTTCTCGGCGACGTGATCGTGGTGGTGGTGCGTCAGGACGAGGAGCCCGACGTCGAGGTCGTTCGTCTCGATCGCCTCGAGCAGCGGCTCGGGAGGGCCGCCGGAGTCGATCAGGAGCCCGGTGCCGCCCGGCTCGTCCGCGACGAGGTAGGCGTTCGACAGCCATTCGTCGCTCATGGAACGTTCGACGATCACCGCCCGCGAGAATAGTCGTGTGGACGAGCTCCGGGCGGCCTTCCCGATCTTCGAGCGGCTCGCGTACCTGAACGCCGGCACGAGCGGCCCCGTCCCGCGGGCGGCGGTCGAGGTGGTGTCCCGCGAGCTGGCCACCGACGCGGACGTGGGCCGAGGCGACAAGGCGTACTTCGAGGGCCGCGTTATCGGGAGGCTGGACGCGTTGCGAGAGCGTGTCGCCCCTCTCCTCGGCTGCGCGCCCGGCGAGCTGGCGCTCACCGATTCCACCACCGGCGGCGTCAACACCGTGGTCTCGGCGCTCGACCTCGGCCCGGGCGACGAGGTCCTGACCAGCGATGAGGAGCATCCGGGAGTGCTCGCACCGCTCGGGGTCGGCAGAGCGCGGCGAGGCTTCGCGGTGAGGACCGTGCCGTTCGGGGAGCTGCCCGGCGAGGTGGGCCCGCGGACCAAGCTGGTGGCGGCGTCGCACGTGTCGTGGGTGACCGGCAGGATCCTCGACGTCGCCCCGATCGACGTGCCCGTCCTGCTTGACGGAGCCCAGGGCATCGGCGCGATCGACGTCGACGTGGGGTCGCTCGGCTGCGACTTTTACGCGGCCTCCGGGCAGAAATGGCTGTGCGGCCCGCTCGGGCTCGGCTACCTCTACGTGCGACCGGACCAGATCGCGGAACTGACGCCGTCGCACGCGGGCTACGGAACCCTCGCCGACCCGGAGGACCCCCTCGCGCTGAACATGCACGAGGACGCCCGTCGCTTCGACACCGGACTGGTCCCACCTCACCACGCGGCCTGGGCGCTCGCCGCGCTCGACCTGCTCGCCGCCGACGGGATCGAGTCGGTATACGAGCGGGCGGCGTCCCTCGCCGATGGGTTCGCCGGCGCGCTGGCCGAGCGGGGACTGGAGGTAGCGCCGCGCGGCCGCTCGACTCTGGTCGCCTGGAGGTCGCCGGACCCCGAGGCCGACGTGGCCACGCTGCGCGAGCAAGACGTGGTCCTGCGCTACATCCCGGGCCGCCCCTACGTGCGTGCCTCGATCGGCGCCTGGAACTCCGAGGAGGAGCTCGAGCGCCTGTTGTCGCTCGTCGCCTGAGCCGGCGGGCTACTTGGTGGTCATGATCACGATGCCGTAGACGACGGCCGCCGCCACCGCCGCCAGGGCGATCGCGCACAAGACGCCGAACACTACGGCCTCGCCGGAGCGGCCGGAGCGGGTCAGGTCGACCGCCCTGGCCGCGCCGAGGATCGCGAACGCGTAGGCCGCCGTCACACCGATCCCGGCGATGAGCGACGCCCATACCACCTGGAGCAGGTCGTGCCCGCTGACGATCTCGGCGATCGGAGGCATCAGCCGGCCTCCGGTGCGGTCACGGCCGGCCCTCGCGCGGCGCGGCGAGCGAAGAGCAGCGCAGACCCCGCGAGAATCGCCACCGATACCACGACCGGCCCGAGAGCGCCGGTGCCGAAGATCCGCGTGACGCCGTAGGTGACAGCGCCGATCGACGCCGCGGCGGGCAAGGTGAGGATCCAGGCGACGACGATATTGCCGGCCACCCCCCAGCGAACGGCGGACACGCGCTTGGCCGCGCCAGACCCGATGACGGCCCCGGTGATCGTGTGCGTGGTCGAAAGCGGGAAGCCGACGTGTGACGAAGCGAGGATCACCGCGGCGCCGGACCCCTGGGCCGCAAAGCCCTGTGCGGTGTCCATCTTGTGGATGCGGCTGCCCATGGTCTTGATGATCCGCCAGCCGCCGACGTAGGTGCCGAGCGCGATCGCGCTGGCCGCGGACAGGACCACCCAGTCCGGGACGTGAAAATGATCCGCCGAAAGCGTTCCGTTCGCGACAAGCGCCAGGGTGATCACGCCCATCGTCTTCTGCGCGTCGTTGGTGCCGTGAGCAAGCGCCAGCAGCCCACCGGAGAGCACCTGACCGGCGCGGAAACCCGAGTTGACGAGTCCCGGACGCTGCCGACCCACGATCCGGTAGATGATGAGGATGCCGAGCCCGCCCACCACAAAGGCGAGAACCGGGGCCACGACCGCCGGGATCATCACCTTGCCCATCACGCCCTCGCCGATGATCGCGTCGGCTCCGTTCGCGGCGAACGCGGAGCCGATCAAGCCGCCGATCAGGGCATGGGACGAGCTGGAGGGGAGCCCGAAGTACCAGGTGATGAGGTTCCAGGCGATGGCGCCGATCAAGCCACCGAAGACGATCAGCGGCGTGATGAGATCGGGCTGAACCACGTCCTTCGCCACTGTCGCCGCGACCTCCAGCGAGATGAAGGCGCCCACGAAGTTGAGGATCGCCGCATAGCCCACCGCCAGACGCGGCGGCATCGCGCGGGTGGAGATAGAGGTGGCCACGACGTTGGCGGTGTCGTGGAACCCGTTCGTGAAGTCGAAGGCCAGCGCGGTCGCCACCACGATCACGACGATGACGTCCGAGCCCACGCCGGCCTACGAGTTCTTGAGCGCTATGCCTTCGATGATGTTGGCCACGTGCTCAGTGGCGTCGATCGCATCCTCGAGCTTCTCGAAGATGTCCTTCCAGCGGATGACGACCATCGGGTCGATGCCGTTGTCGAACAGCGATGCCACCGCCTCGCGGACGATCCGGTCGCCGTCGTTCTCGAGCCGGTTGATCTCGACGGTGTAGTGCGAGATGTCCTTGAAGCCGCGCAGCCGCGGGAGCGCCTGGGCGATCTGCCTGGCGGCCTGGTGCAGGACCTTCGCGAGCTCCTGCGCCTGATCCATCGGCGCCTCGATCTTGTAGAGCCCGAGGTAGTCGGCGACCTCCTCGGTGAAGTCGACGACGTCGTCCAGCGAGGAGGCAAGCGCGAGGATGTCCTCGCGATCGATCGGCGTGACAAACGTCTGGTTGAGGCGCTGGATGATGTCGTGGGTGATCCGGTCGCCCTCCTGCTCGGCGATCAGGATCTCCCGCGCGAGCTCGCTCCGATCCGGGTAGTCGCGCAGCATTTCCTCGAGCAGTCCCGCGGCGCGCTCGATGTTGCCGCCGGCCTCCTCGAAGAGGTCGAAGAACTCACGTTCTCTCGGCGCGATGACGCTGGACAGGCGCACCGGCCGGGACGGTACCAGGGAGAACGGTTGCTAATCCGGGTCGAAGCGCGCTTGCTCGATCCGGCGGGCCACGAGATCGCCGGACTCGCCGAGGGTTTCTCGGACGGCGGCGGCGCTGGCGGCGTGGTCGTAGGCGACTCGGCGCAGGTCGACGCTGCCGTCCTCAGCCACGAGCGCGTAGGCTGCCCGGGTGTCGCCGTCGAACGGCATCCCGACGCTGCCAGGGTTGACGAGCTCGTGGCCGCCGGCCCGCCGGGTGAAGGCCAGGTGCGTGTGGCCGAAGACGAGCCGCCCGGCCGCCACTCCTTCGAGCAGTACCTCCTCGTCGTCCCCGGGCTCCGGGAGAAAGCTGGTCACGTCCGACCGCGGCGAGGCGTGGCAATAGAGAGTGTCGCCGGCGACCGTGGTCTCGGGCAGCCGGGCCAGCTCGCGGACGAGATCGACGCCCAGGAGCTCGGCGCAGGTCGCGATCGCCGGCCGAACCTGCTCGGGCGCGTCCTCGGGCGAGGCCGTCCAGCGCTCGCCGTTGCCGCGGATCCAGTCGGCGTCCAGCTGCCGCATGCGGGCGACGGTCTCCTTCGGCCACGCGCCGAACAGGGCGTAGTCCCCGCCGAGCAAGAAGCGCTCGGCACCGAGCTGCTCCGCGTCGGCGAGCACCGCCTCGAGCGCCGGCAGGTTGCCGTGCACGTCGTAAATGAGAGCCAACACGTACGGAGGTTTAGCGCAGCGCCGGTCCCGAGACGTTCATGTGAATGGACTCGACACGAGGAGATCGTGTATGTGCTTCAAGCACGGCAAGACTGACCGCAACAAGGAGGCGCGCCGTCGCCTCGCTGAGCGGCCGGTGAGGGAGCCGCACCAGACCGCGCGGCCGCGTGGCAACGCGCCGGTCGACGAGGCCGATCTGAAGCGGAGCCGGGAACGGCTAGAGGCCCTGGTCGGCCGCTAGCTAGCGCTGCTCTAGAGCAACCCGGACGCCGAGACCAACCAGCACGGCGCCAACCAGGCGCTCGACCCGCCGCGCGAGGGCGCTCCCCACCAGCGCCCTGCGCGTGCGGTCGACCGCCAGCGCAAGCAGCGAGAACCACACGAGGTCGAACGCCACCACGAGCAGCGCCATCCCGAGTGCGGCCGGCAGCACCGACGACCCGTCGGGCACGAACTGAGGAAACAGAGCAAGGAAGAAGACGGCAAGCTTGGGGTTGGCGAGTCCAGTGGCAAGGCCCTCCCGGAACGCGGTCCGCTGCTTGGGCGGCGCCGCCAGTCCGCCCTCGCCCCGCAGGCCGCTAACCCCCAGGTAGACCAGGGTCGCCGCGCCCACCAGCTTGAGAACGAGGAACGCAACCTCGGAGGCGGCGACCAGGGCGGAGATGCCCAGGGCGGAAAGAAGAGCCCACGTGAGCACTCCCGCACCGTTGCCGAGCGTCGTCATCAGCGCAAAGCGCCGACCGCGGATCGCGCTACGGACGACCGTCGCCGTGGCGGGACCCGGCGTGAGCGTCAAGAGCGCAGCGATCGGGACGAAGGCCCAGACCATGGCGAGAGATCCTACGACGGCCCGGTGATAGGCCGAGCGGCGGCTCGCTCATGCGCTGACGATTTCCCACCTAACTCCCATCGCCGTCCGATGGCACCTTGCCGGCCCCCTCCTGGACCAGCCGGTACATGGCGGCCCCAAGGATCACGAGGGCCACGAGAAGTGCAATGACCGCGACTACGACGGCGATGGCGGCGATCACCCCAGGGGCGGCAGCGGCGATCGCCGCGGCGACCACCAACACCACGCCGGCCACGATGAGCCGGTTACGAGCTGCTGCCTCCATGTCCCCGGGGTACCCAGCCCGGCGAGAGATCAAATGCGCGCCACCCAGATGCCCGTGGAAAGGCCCACCTACCTCAACCGTGAGCTCGCCGGCCGCCTATCAGGAGGCGGTCTGCCGCGAACACGACCAGGAGCATCAAGCCGATGTTTACGTCGGCCCCAGCGGGCAGGAAAAGGCGGGGGGCCTCCGTCGCCGAGAAGGTCCAGGCGAGTTGTGCCAACACGATGCCGAGGCCGATAAGGGCCCATGGGACGAGCTCGGCGGCTCGCGGAGGTCCGCGGCTAAGGGATACGAGCCACAGGGCAGCGGCGGCGCCGGCGAACACGAGCAACCCGAGAGGGTGGCGGTTGCGGTTCCACAACGGGTCTTGCACCGCGCCCGGCAACACAGCACGTGGCTTCGAGTACGCGGGATTCGTAGTGAGCTCGCGCGGCGCCTTTGCTAGTGGCTCGGTGACCGTCTGGGGAGCGTTCTTCAGGAGGTACGAGGCATAGGCTGGGCGCCACTCCTCATCGATCCAACGCACGAAGCGGGGATCGTCGACGACCGACTTGCGGAGATGTGGAAAGTCGCCCAACCGACTGCGCAGCCGCACCTCCCGCCTCAACTCCGGTGTGATCGGCAGCCCGCGGTCGGCGAAGTACCTGGTGGCGCCGGGGTCTTGCAGGAGGCGCTCCACAAGCAACTGCTTGCTGTTTCCCACCCACGGGGCTGAGCGCCGGATGGCGAGCAGGCCCCATGCGGCCACCACCCCCAGAACCGCCACCAGCAGCAGGGCTTGACTGCGGGGGAGCCGCCAGAGCAAAGCCGCCGCGACCAGCGGAAAAGTGACGCCCAACGCAAGTGCGTTGATGTGACGCGTGAAGGTCCACAAGAGCACCACACCCAGCAGGGCGGCCACGAGGGCAGGTGAGGGCCGCTTCTCGGCCGCGAACAGCGCCAATGCCGTCCCAAGCGCGGTGAGCGAGAGCGCGAGGGACTCGGACAACAAGATCAGGTCCCACTGCGTGACCTGGACTGTCAGTGCAAGCAGCAGCACGGCCGCCGCGCCGCAGGCGCCCACCACGGGGCGCAAGCACGCCCTGGCGGTAGCCACCGCGAGAGCGCCCCAGCAGAGGATGCCGATGACGAGCTCGGCGGCGACGCGCCAACCGTCACCCGGGAGAACTCTGAACAGAAGCGGCACGGTCCAGAGCCGGGCTGCTCCGCCTGCGAAGTCCAACCAGAAGTACGTCCGCGTGTCGGGGTACGAGACCGGATCGAGGCCGGCGACCGCGACGATCCGCAGTGCCGCGAAGGCAACGAGCATGAACAGCACGGCGATGCCGGAGCCGGATCGCAGCCACTCGGGAATCCGGTCGAGCCGCCGGCCCGGCAAGTCGTTCACCGCCAGAGCTGATCCATGAGTTCGTGTGTCTGTCTGACTCGAACACATCCGCGCGGGCACATTTCAGCGCGAACAGATTCCGCTGCACGACTGGCTTTGCGGCCGATGGGCCGTGCTGGGCTCGAACCAGCGACCTCCGGCTTGTCGAGCCGGCGCTCTCCCAGCTGAGCTAACGGCCCGGGGAGCCTTCGGCGGCAAGCGTAGCAACGGGCTGTTCGCCGTCGGCGCCGGCCGAGGCCGGCGCTGGCCCAGCGTCCGGGGGCAGCTTCCCGTGCGCCCGCATCGTAATGTCGAAGGTCTCGCGGCTGGTGTGTCGTGGGTGCCAGCCGGTGGCCTTGAGCTTCTCGTTGCTGACGATCCAGGGGTGGATGGCGAACTCGATCTGGCCGGGCGGCGCCTCGCCGATCCGCAGCGCCCAGAAGAGCTTTCCGAGCAGCCGGTAGGCGGCAAGTGGAATGCGCCGGATGCTCCCGCCAGAGATCTCGGCGGCCTCGCGCAGAGTCATCAGGCCGTCGCCGGCGACGTTGTAAGCACCGGCGTGCCGGCCCTGGAGCAGGTGGACCATCGCCTCGACGACGTCGTCCTCGTGGACGAACTGGATGTGGTTGTCGATGTGCCCGGCGTCGGGCTGGAAGGGAGCCTTGGTCCAGAGGCGGACGAGGTAGTTGTCGACGTTCGGCCCGAAGACGATGCACGGTCTCACGATCGTCATGGTCCGGTCGGGGTGCTCGAGCGCCCAGAGCTGGCATAGGCGATCGGACTCGGTCTTGTCGCGAGCGTACGAGAAGTTCGGCACGCCGCGGACGGGGTGGCCCTCCGTGATCGGCTCGGGGTTGTCGGGGAACGCGCCGTACGCGGTGGAGGAGCTGGCGACGAGCACCTGCCGGGTGCCGGCCAGCGTGGCCGCCTCGAGCACGTTGCCCGTGCCGTTCACGTCGACCTCGTACATGAAGTCCTCGTCGTGGCTTGGGTTGAGGATGAACGCGAGGTGGACGAGGGCGTCGGCGTCGGAATGCTCGATCCCCTCGCGCACCGCTGCCCGGTCGCGGACGTCGAGGCCCAGGAACTCGGTCTTGGGCTTGTAGTGGCGCGGCGGCTGGAGATCGCAGATGACGATCCGCTCTACGTCCTGCCTTCTCGACAGATGATCGACGAGCCGGGAGCCGATGTAGCCCGACCCGCCGGTGATCAGGTAGCGCATCGGGGCGGATCCTAAAGGCCTGCGCTGCCTTGCCGATTGGTTATGAATAGGAAGACCGACGAGCCGGTCAGCTCACGAGAACTGCCGGTGGCACGTCTTCACGAAAAAAGGGGCCTGCGAGGCCCCTTTTTCGTCCCCTGAGCGCAGGGCGAGCAGCGCCAGGGCGCCGGCCCGCCAGACCGCGGCCTTTTACTCCTCCTGGGCCTGCAGCTCCTTGACCCGACCCTCGAGCTGGTCCATGACGGCCGGATCGCGCAGCGTGGTCACGTCGCCCAGCTCACGGCCCTCGGCGATGTCGCGCAGGAGGCGGCGCATGATCTTGCCGGAGCGGGTCTTGGGCAAGTCGTCCGCCCAGACGATCCGCTTTGGACGGGCGAACTTGCCGATCCGCTTGGCGCACTGCGCCCTGATCTCCTCGATCACCTCGTCGTCGCCCTCGAGGTCGCCCTCGAGCGTCACGAACGCGCAGATCGATTGGCCCGTGTCCTCGTCCTGCTGCCCGATCACGGCGGACTCGGCCACCTTGTAGTGCGACACGATCGCCGACTCGACCTCGGCCGTCGACAGGCGGTGGCCGGAGACGTTCACCACGTCGTCGACCCGGCCGATAATCCAGAAGTAGCCGTCCTCGTCCTTGCGAGCGGCGTCGCCAACGAAGTAGGTCGTATCGTCCCACTTGGAGAAGTAGGTCTCCTTGAAGCGGTCGTCGTCCTTGTAGAGCGTCCGGAGCATCCCCGGCCAGGGGCGCCTCAGGGCCAGCAGACCCTGCTCGTTGCCGGCGTCCTCGCCGTCCTCGGTCAGGACCGCGGCCTCCACTCCCGGCAGCGGCCTCGTGGCCGACCCGGGCTTGGCCGCGACGACGCCCGGGAGCGGCGAGATCATGATGTGCCCGGTCTCGGTCTGCCACCAGGTATCGACGATCGGGCAGCGCCCGCCACCGATGACCTTCCAGTACCAGAGCCACGCCTTGGGGTTGATCGGCTCCCCGACCGTTCCCAGCAGGCGCAGGTTGGACAGGTCGTGTCTCTGCGGGTACTCGACGCCCCACTTGATGCACGCCCGGATCGCGGTGGGCGCCGTATAGAAGACCGTCACGTCGTAGCGGTCGCACAGCTGCCACCAGATGTCCTTGTCCGGATGGTCGGGTGCGCCCTCGTACATCACCGAGGTGGCGCCGTTCAGCATCGGCCCGTAGACGATGTAGGAGTGCCCGGTCACCCAGCCGACGTCGGCCGAGCACCAGAAGACGTCCTCGTCCGGCTTGAGGTCGAAGACGTGCTTCGTCGTCCAGGCGACGCCGGTGAGGTAGCCGCCCGTGGTGTGCAGAATGCCCTTGGGCTTTGCGGTCGAGCCCGAGGTGTAGAGCACGAACAGCGGGTGCTCGGCATCGAGCTCCTCGGCGGCACACTCGTCGTTGGCCTGCTCGAGCGCGTCGTGGTACCAGACGTCGCGCCCGTCCTTCATCGGTGCGTCCTCGTCGACGTTGCGGACCACGATCACGGTCTGGATGGAGGGCACGTCGTCGAGGAACTCGTCGACGGCCGACTTGATCTCGGCGGTCTTGCCCTTGCGGCGCGCATGGTTGGTGGTGATCAGCGCCTTGGCCTCGGAGAACTCCATCCGCTCCTTGACCGACTCGGGTGAGAAGCCGCCGAAGACGAGGTTGTGCGGCGCGCCGATGCGTGCGCAGGCGAGCATGGCCACGACGACCTCGGGGATCATGGGCAGGTAGATCCCGACCACGTCGCCCTTCTCGATCCCCTGGTCCTTGAGGGCATTGGCGAGCTTCTGCACATCGCGGTGCAGGTCGGCGTAGGTGACGTCGCGCTCCTCGCCCTCCTCGCCGCGCCAGTGGAAGGCGACCTTGTCGCCCTTCCCGTCCTCGACGTGGCGGTCGAGGCAGTTGTACGAGGCATTGGTCTTGCCTCCGGTGAACCACTTGTAGAAGGGGGCGGTCGACTCGTCGAGGACGTCGTCCCAGCGGTCGAACCAGTGCAGCGCCTCGGCCTGCTTCTCCCACCAGGCGACGGGGTCCTTCGCGGCCTCTTCGTAGACGGACTCGTCGGAGCTCAGCGCCTGCTCTGCGAACTCCTCCGGCGGGTCGAAAGTCTCTTGATCGAGAAGCTCCTGGATTTCCTGCTCGATCTGCTCAGTCGAAGCCTTCGTGCTGGCCTCCATTGGCTCCTCCTCTGCGATCCAGTCGACCCGGGCCCCTGCGCGGGGCCCGGGTTGACCTGACTTGTTAGCGCTTCAGCTCCTTCACGGGCATCACAATCCGGCCGAACGTCTTGTTCGTCACGGTGGCGAAGGACGCGTACCAGGCGACAGCGGCCGTCGCGATACCGAGCCAGCCGCCGGCCTTGATGACGCTGTCGTTCAGCGACGATTCGCCGATGCCGAGGACGAAGAACGTCGCCGCCAGCAGGAGGAACACCAGGTTCACCGCCACGCTCACGCGGAACGAAGCGATCCACATGTAGGCAGTGAAGATCCCCCAGCCGATCAGATACAGGCCAACGGCGTCGCCGAGCTGCGCCTCGGGCACCTTGCTGGCGTAGAACTGCTCGAACGCCCAGAACGAGAGCCAGAACGCGCCGTACGAGGTGAACGCTGTCGCCCCGAAGGCGTTGTTGTTCTTGAACTCCCACATCCCGGCCAAGAGCTGCGCCAGGCCGCCGTAGGCCAGCGCAAGGCCGAATACGATCGGCTCGCCCTTCTCGTTCACCAGTCCCGCGTTGAACATGCTCAGGACGAAAGTGGTGAGCGCGAAGCCGGCGAGACCCAGTGGCGCCGGGTCGGCGATGATGTCGCTGACCTTGGCGCGGGCCTCCTGCGCCCTCGCGGTTTCGCCGCCGACGGCCTCTTGCCCGCCGCCGTGACGCACAGTACTTGCTTCCACGGTCTCCTCCCCTCGCAATTGGGCTTGGGTGGTTGTGCGGCGCGGGCCGCGGTTCAGTAACACGACCCGAACCCAGTTTTTCGATACCCGGGTTCGGGATGGCTATGCCCGGGTCTGTCGGCTGGGCGACTGTCGACCCTTGGACGGGGCTTTGAGCGCTAGAGGCGCCGACCGGAATCTAGCCCGGCGCGAGCTTGGACGGCGGTCGCTGCGGTTCAGAAGCCGGCCCCTCGGCCGGACCGATCGGAATGTCCCAGGGAGCTCGAGGCTCGGATCGGGCCGCCGCCGTCCGGGCGAAGCGCTTGGCGGGCGCTACTTCCTCGAGCTGTCCATCACGTCGCTCGCCGGCGGGGCGCGGGTCGGTTATACGGGCTGGGGTGGGCGCGTCGCCCGTGCGGCCGCCGTTCCAGACGGGCTGGTTCGAGGTGGCCGGCCGGGCCGGGACGCGGTCCGCTACGAGGGGCGGCGACTCGGCCGGCGCTGGCGGCGCGGTCCTGGCGGGCGAGGTAAACGGCGCATCCCAGGGCTGCAGCCGGACTGAAGACGACGCGGCCGCCGCCGGCGGCTTTGCGTCCGCTGAATGGAGAAGACCGTTCGTCGCGGCCGGCTCCGGGTGCGGCGGGGCCGGGAGGCCGTCGGAGTCGCGAGCCCGGCGGCGGCCGACCGCCTTGACCGCCGCCAGGGCGCCGGCCAGGAGCGCGAGCGCGCCGGCCGGGCGCCGCGGCAGGGCGCCGGGATCGCCGAGGAAGATCGGTCGCGCCATCTTGCGGTGGGCAGCGAGCACCGCCGCGGTGCCGACCCCGAGCAGCAGGAGCAGCACCAGCACCGCCGTCCCGGCACCATCGCCCCCGTCGCTCGCGTCGCCGGCTGCCCGCTCAACCGTCACCGTTTTCGGCTCGTGGCGCGGCCAAGGCGCGTGGGCGGCAGCCCTTTCGACCCGGTCCTTGACCTGGTGCTTGGTGCTCCGGGACCCTTGGCGTGCCCGGCCGGCTTTGGCGCTCCCGCCCGGCTTCCGCGGACTGGCGGCCGCCGCCGAGTGTCGGTTGGGGGCACTGTCGCCGCGGACCTCTCTCGTAGTGGGCGTAGAGGAGGTCCCGTCTCCTTGCGCGCAGGCGGTTGACCGGCTCGCGCGCTTGAGTCCCGTCAGCCCGCGGTGCTCCGCTCGTCCCACTGCGCTGCGCGATACGCCGAGCCGGCGAGCGACGGCGTCTCGCGAGAGCGGATCCGCTGAGCCTATCCCCGCGCGGAGGACGATCACGCGGCGATCGAAGGCGTCGAGCGCGGACATGCATCCGGCGAGGGGCGACGCCTCCTGGCGCAGCCGACGGTTCCAACTTCGCATCCGCGCGGCGGCGCCACCGTCGCCGGGTGCCTGCGGAGCCGCTTCGCCCCCGCTCGGGCCGGAGTGGTCCCCGTCCGGAGGGGCGACCGGTGCGGGGCTCGGCCCGGTAGTCGTCCCGGAGGGCGTGCCGGGATCGGGCTCGCCTGTGGTGGGGGTCCCAGGCCCCGACGCTACGCCGACTCCCGAGCCGGCCGCCGCGCTGGGAGCCGCGGCGAGGCAAAAGGCAACCGCGACGATGCCCGCCGCCGCCGAACGCCGGTGGAACTGCTGCATAGGGTGAGCGTTGCGCAACGCGAGTCCTGTCCCTGCGAGGCGGCGAGAGCTTTGCAGATCCGCGGGGGAGTGTCTACAAGGTGGGCGAGTCCGCCCGAAGGGCGGCCGCGCGCCACTCAAGCGGTCTAACGGGGCGCGGTCCGTCCCTCCAACGGCGCCTCTCGCGCCGAAATGCCGCCGAGGTTCACCTTCCAAACGATCTCAAGTGAAAACCGCCGCGTTAGCGACGGTTTCCAGGAGGCGCCGACCGGAATCGAACCGGTGTACGCGGCTTTGCAGGCCCCCGGTTAGAGGGCCGTTCGGCTTCCTAGAGGGCCGTCAGGTGCGCTCAAGTTCGCTCAATTCCCCGTTATCTGCCCCCGTTCGCGACAAGGTTGGAGGCGAAGTTCTCTCGCCGAACGCCTGCTCGAGAGCGTGGGCGTCCTGAGGTCGCGGCTGGTGGTGCAGGTACCGCTGCGTTGTCGAGTAGTGCTGGTGGCCCATGTACGACTGCACCCGGTAGGCGTCGAGCACTCCGATCGCGGCCGTCCCAAAAGCGTGCCTGAGGTCGTGGAAGCGGATTCGCCGCAGCCCGGCGCGGTTGATCGCCCGGTAGAACCGCCGCCGGAGCGCCCACGCATCGAGATGCCCGCCGGTCACCGAGCAGAACACGAGCTCGTCGTCACCGGTGAAGTGCTCGCGCTCCTTCAGCTGCGCGAGCGCGTCGACCACCGCCGCGGTCATCGGCACGGACCGCACCCGCTTGCCCTTCGGGCACCTTCTCGCGACCATCGGTGAAGTTGCGGCGGACGTGCACGAGGCCGGCCACTAGGTCAACGTCGCGCCAGCGCAGTCCGAGCAGTTCCCCTTGGCGGAGGCCGGTGTACGCAGCCACGCGGTAGCCCGCCGCGTCTTGGCCGTCGTCGGCATGCACGGCGAGCAGTTCGACTTCCTCGCCGGTGTAAGTGTCGAACTCGCCGCTGTAGGTCACTCGCGGTCGCTCGACGAGATCCGCCGACGCCGGGTTGCGGTTGAGCCCCCATACCCGGGCGGCGCGCTTGAAGATGCCGTGCAGGACCGTCAGGTGCCGGACGATCACCCGGTTCGACAGCCGGCCCTCGGCGATCAATGCTTCCTTGTAAGCGTCGATCGCGTCGGGGTGATCGCCTCGAGCGGCTGGGCGCGGAACGGCTCGACGCCGAGCTCCCGCAGACGGTCGTCGTCCAGCAGGTAGCCGGCGTCGACGCCGCGGTAATCCTTCACCGTCGAGGCGTCCACCTTCCGGACGTGCTCGACGTAGCGCACGTACTCGGCGGCCGCGTCAGCGAAGGTCGCGCCCGTCTTGCTCACGCCGAGCGTGCCCCGGCGCGCGTCGGCCAGCAGCTCCTCAGCGCGTCGTGGGCGGTTCGCTTCGCGTGGTGACCCTCGGGCGGGCGGCCGGGTCCTTCCCAGGCCGGCCCTAGCCGACGCTGGTGCTCGCTCCCGTCCGGCAGGCGATAGCGCAGGTACCACACCCCGACCTTCCCGACGCGGCGGCTCAGCTCGGCGGTCGGCATTTGGCAGAGCCTACGGCGAGGGAGATACTGGGCGGGCGATGTCGCAGGAGAACGTGGAGCCGGTTCGTAAAGTCCTCGCCGCCTTCAACCAGCGCGACCTCGGCTCCTTCCTGATGCTGATGGACGACGAAGTCGAGGCGAACTCGCGTCTGGCTCCAATGGAGGGCGGCTATCACGGCCACGACGGAATCCGCCGCTGGTGGGAAAACCTGCTCGACGCGTTCCCTGACCGCACCATCGAGGTCGTCGAGGTGCGCAACTTCGGAGAGGCGACGCTCGCAGTCGTGCGCAATCGCGGACACGGCGGGGGTAGCGACACGCCGTTCGAGGAGCCGCTCTGGTTGGTCGCTTGGTGGCGGCGCGGGAAGTGCATCCGTTGGGACGCATGCCAGACTCAGGCCGAGGCCCTCGAAGCCGCCGGGCTGTCGGAGTAGGCGATGTCGCAGGAGAATGTCGACCTCGTGCTGGAGTCGATCCGTCGGTTCAGGCCCGGCGGGCTGGACGAGTGGGCGGAGCTGTGGCACCAGGACACTCGGATGACCATGCCCGAGGGATTTCCAGAGCCAGGTCCGTTCATCGGTTTGGATGCGGTGAAGCGGGAATTCGAGCGTATGATCGAGAGCTTCTCGGCCTTTCGATTCGAGGACGTGCAGGTCGTGGCGAACTCGGGGGACTGGGTTGTGGCCCCCTACCGGGTCGCTACTCGCGGTCAGGCGAGCGGGGCCGACTCCGACGTCCACCTCGCTGTCGCCTATCGAGTTAAGGACGGCCTCCTGATCGAGTCTGCGGTCCGTTGGCGCGTTGAGGAAGCCCTCGAAGCCGTGGGGCTGCGGAAATAGGCGATGTCGCGGGAGAACGTCGAGGTCGCGCGGCGGCTGTATTCGCTCGGGGCCGACGCCGCCGGGATTGTGCGAGGCGACTACGACGACATCTTTTTCGATTACTTCGATCCCGACGTCGAGGTCGTGCCGCCGCTGAGCTATCCCGATACCGAGCCGTTGTATCGGGGCCAGGAAGGAATCCGCCGTTGGTTCCGGGAGATCAGCGAAATCTGGGACGACTGGCGATTCGAGGCGGAACGGTTCTTTGATGCGGGTAATCGAGTCGTCGTGTTCGTCCGCGTGTCGGGCAGCGCAAAGCAAAGCGGCGCCGCGCCCGCAATCTCGGCCGCGCACGTTCTGACGCTGCGTGACGGCCGGGTCACGCGCACGGAGGTCTACCTCGACCGCGCCGAGGCCCTCGAAACCGTGGGCCTGACGGGATAGGCGATGTCGCGGGAGAACGTGGAGTTGGTCTTGCGTGTGCTCGACCAGGCTCGGCACAACCCAACCGCGCTCTGGGACGTCTTGGACGATGAGGTTCGGTGGGAAGTGGGGAGTCTGGACATTCCAGATTCGGGAGGGACATGGCACGGACCGGCGGGCGTTAGAGAGTTCTTTCGCCGTTGGGTCGGGCCATTCGATGAATGGAGCTACGAGTTCGGGGATGTGATTGATGCGGGGGACTCGGTCGTAGTCCGTATCCACCAGTGGGGACGGGGTAAAGGCAGCGGGGTTACCGTCGAATCTGAGTTCTGGCAGGTGTGGACGGTCCGCGATGGGAAGGTTGTCCGGGGGACGCACCATGCCGAGAAGGCCGAGGCCCTCGAAGCCGTGGGCCTGTCGGAGTAGGCGATGTCGCAGGAGAACGTGGAGCTCGTCCGCTCGATTTATGCAGCCTGGGAGTGCGGCGACTTCAGCTCCGCCGAGTGGGCCGACCCAGAGATCGAGTACGCGGCCGCGGACGGCCCGCTCATCGGGACCTGGAGGGGGCTGGAGGGCATGGCAGAGGCTATGCGGGAGTTCCTGCGCGCCTGGGACGATTGGCGCGTCACGGCGGAGGACTACCGCGAACTCGACGCCGAGCGTGTGCTCGTGCCCTTCCAATTCAGCGGTCGCGGAAAGACAAGCGGGCTGGAGCTCGGGCAGATACGGACGAAGGGCGCGAGCCTGTTCCATGTCCGCGACGGCACGGTGACAAGGCTCGTCCAATACTTCGACCGCGAGCGCGCGCTCGCCGACCTCGGCCTCGCTCCCGAGTCGGAGGAGTAGGCGGTGTCGCAGGAGAACGTGGAGCGGGTCCGCAGCGCCTACGAGGCGCTTGCCCGTCGCGATATCGAAGCCATCAAGGCGCTGGCGCGCGAGTATCCGCCTGCGCCGGGCTTTGAGTTCGAGTCGGTCCTGACCGGGCAGGTCTACCGGGGCACGCAGGGAGTCCTGGACCTGGCCGCCGACATGTGGGAGACGGTGGACTACGCCCCGGCGGCAGAAGAGTTCATCGACGCGGGCGCCCACGTGGTCGCGGTGCTCCGAATCTCCGGGCGTGGTGCGCAAAGCGGGGTGCCGGTCACCCAGCAAGTCGGAATCGTCTGGACCTTTGAAGGCGAGACGCTGGTCCGAGGCCAATCCTTCAGCTCTCGCGCCGAGGCTCTCGAAGCCGTGGGGCTGTCGGAGTAGGCGATGTCGCAGGAGAACGTCGAGATCTGGCGGGCGAACGTCGAGGCCCTGCTCGCTCAGCTCGCCGTCGGCACCGATCCGGAAGCCACGATCTCCACGCTCGCCGAAATCTGGGATCCGCAGGTCGAGTTGGACGCCACCAACGCGACCGCGCTTGACCTCAACAGGGTCTATCGCGGCGCCGACGCGGCTCGGCAGTTCTGGCACGAGTGGTTCTCCGCCTGGGAGACCCTTTCCTTCGAGTACGAACTGGCCGATACCGGGGAGCGCGTGGTCATGCTGGTGGACATGCGGATGCGGGGGCGCTCCACCGGCATCGAAGTCCCGTTCGGGAAGTTCGCCTGGGTCAGCACATTCAGGGACGGCTTGATCGTCCACGTAAAGCTCTACATGAGCCAGTCCGAGACCCTCGAAGCCGTGGGGCTGCGGGAGTAGGCGATGTCGCAGGAGAACATTGAGGCGGTGCTCTCGCTTTACGGCAAGGCTCAACGGCAGGATTTCGATAGCCCCTTCGACCGGATCGACGAGGGCGTTGTCTGGGACATGACAGGCCTCGGGATGCCCGACCTCGCGAGGGTCTACCGCGGACACGATGGGCTCCAAGAGTTCTGGGCGGCCTGGCTCGACGCATGGGAGTCGATTGAGTTCACGAGGGCGGAACCCGAGGACTTGGGGGACCACGTCATCGTCGAGGTCAAACAGCGGAACGTCGGTCGCGGGAGCGGGGTCCCCGTTGACTTCCACTACTTCCAAACGTTCAGCCTCCGCGAGGGGAAGATCACGGCGTCCTACATGGCCGAGACAAGAGCCGAGGCCCTCCAAGCCGTGGGGCTGCGGGAGTA
>Ga0126312_10000445_pt1 | contig 24301 bp, 25 predicted proteins | sample Plot104A_FD_92537 | JGI IMG/M metagenome (GOLD analysis project Ga0126312, IMG submission 92537) | Serpentine soil microbial communities from UC McLaughlin Reserve, CA, USA - Plot104A | ecosystem: Environmental > Terrestrial > Soil > Grasslands | place: USA: UC McLaughlin Reserve, Lake County...
CGACCGGACGTGCACGCATGAGTTCGTACCCGTAGTCGTCGCGCAGCCGCTTCGCGTCAGAGGCAAGCGTCGTCGGGTTGCACGAGACGTACACGATCCGCGGCGCGGCGATCTCGCCGAGCCGCTTCAGCGCCTTGCCCGCGAGGCCGGCGCGCGGAGGATCGACCACGACGAGGTCTGGGTCGCCGCCGCGATCCCGGAGCTCCTCGAGCGACTGGCCGACGTTGCCCGCGAAGTACGCGGCGTTGGTGATCCCGTTCAGGTCGGCGTTCTCGAGCGCGCACGCGATCGACTCCTCGACGACGTCGACGCCCCAAACGGTCAGCGAGCGCGACGCCATGCAGAGGCCGATCGTGCCGATCCCGCAGTAGAGGTCCCAGACGGTCTCGCCGCCGGTCAGCCCCGCGTAGTCGATCGCGAGCTCGTACAGCCGTTCGGCCATCGTCGTGTTCGTCTGGAGGAACGCGTTCGGGCGAACGCGGAAACGCAGGCCGAGCAGTTCCTCCTCGATCGCATCGTCGCCCCAGAGCAGCTCGGTCGGCAGGTTCGTCACCTCAGCCGGCGTCTCGTTCACCGACCAGTGGATCGACCGCACCTCCGGGAAGCGGCGCAGCACGTCGACGAAGTGCTCTCGCTCGAACCGCTCGCCGGCAGCTGTCACGAGCTGCACCATCGCCTGCCGCGTGTTCCGGCACTGACGGACGACGAGATGCCGCAGGTAACCGGTCTGGTCCTCCTGCGAGTACGCCTCGAGCCGCTCCTCGCGCGCCCAGTCGCGGACCGCTTCGCGGATCGCGTTGCCGAGGTCGTCCGTCAGCCAGCATCTCGCGATGTCGAGCACCTCGTCCCAGCGACCGGCCTTGTGGAACCCGAGCGCCGGTCCGGACGGCGTCGCCGTGAACGAGTACTCGAGCTTGTTGCGGTAGTGGAAGACGTCCTCGGCGGGCACGAGCTCCTCGAGCGGCGGTTCGGCAATTCCCGCGAGGCGGACGAGCGAGTCACGCACCCACGCGGCCTTCTGCGTGGCCTGCGCGTCGTACGCGAGATCCTGGAAGCGGCAGCCGCCGCACGCGGGGTAGTGCGCGCACGGCGCCTCGACCCGCTGCGTGCCCGGCTCGACGACCTCCTCGACGAGCGCCTCGGCGAAGTTTCGCTTCACCTTCGTCACACGCGCGCGCACGCGATCGCCGGGCAGCCCACGCCGGACGAAGACGACGTACCCGTTCAGCCGCGCGACGCCGTTGCCGCCGTAGGCGAGGGATTCGATCTCGAGCTCGACTTCCTGCTCGCGTTTCACCGGAGCGGCCACGGTCCGAGCGTACCCGCCGCTCGGCCGCGGGCGGGGCGCGGCGCTGCTCGCGCCGCGCCCCGCGCGCTCGTCGATCTAGGACGGACGCGTGCCGAGCGTGACCGTGAGGGTCTCCTCGCCGCCACCGCGTGTAACCGTCAGCGTCACCGACTCGCCGGGCTCGTGCCGGTCGAGCTCGCCGCGCAGGTCGACGCCGCTCTCGACATCGACACCGTCGATCTTGGTGACCACGTCACCCGCCTCGACTCCGGCGTCCTCCGCAGGAGTCCCGTCGCGGACGCTCACCACGCGTGCTGCGCCCTCGGGTGCCAGCGAGACGCCGAGGTACGCGTGCTCGACGGAGCCGTCGCGGATCAGCTCCGTCGCGATCCGGCGCACCGTGTTCGAGGGGACGGCGAACCCGACCCCCTCGTTGCCGCCCGAATCGCTGCGGATCTGCGAGGTGATCCCGACGACGCGGCCGCGCAGGTCGAGCAGCGGCCCGCCGGAGTTGCCGTGGTTGATCGCGGCGTCCGTCTGGATCGCATCGTCGATCGTGAAGTCGTTCGGCGAGACGATCTCGCGGTGGAGCGCGCTGACGATGCCTGCGGTGACGGTTCCCTCGAGCCCGAACGGACTGCCGATCGCGACGACGCCGTCGCCGACGCGAAGGGCGGACGAGTCGGCGAGCGCGAGCTCGTCGAGCTTGACGGCCGGAACGTCGACCTTCACGACGGCGAGGTCCGTCGAAGGATCCGTCCCGACGACGTCGGCCTCGGCCGTGCTGCCGTCCGGGAAGCGGATCGTCGCGGTCGAGGCGCCCTCGACCACGTGCTCGTTGGTGACGATGTGGCCGTCGTCGTCGTAGACGAAGCCCGATCCCTGAGCCTGGGCCCCGCCCGCCGCTCCGACCGCGACCTCGACGACGCCGCTCGAGGCGCGCGCGTAGAGATCGGCAACCGAGAACGTTCCCTGTTGCGAAACCGACGACGCAGTCGATTCCGACGACGCCACCGTCACCGTCGTCGTCGCCGCGCCGCCGCTGCCGTCGCCGTCGTCGCGGACGAGCGTGCCGACGCCGATCCCCGCTATGCCAATCGCCAGTGCTGCCACCGCCGCGGCGGCGGCGATCCGAATCCGGTGCATCAGGTTCCTTTCGTTTCGTCTCATTGATCGTCTTCGACATGGCAGCAACGTCCCCTAAGACGCGGCTGAGACCCACGCTAAGGCGCCGTTAACGAAAACATCTCAGCACGCTCTTAGAAACTCGTGTCATCCTGCGGCGGTGCAGGCTCGTACGAAACGTGCAGTGATCCTCTCCACCGTCGCAGCAATCGCCGCCGTGCTCGCCCAGGGTACGGCGGCGGAGACGGCAGCGGCTCCCGCGGCGGGCGACACGACGCAGCTCGCGTTCCCCTCCTTGCGCATGACGACGCTGACGCCGACCGCTGGCGCGCGCCTCGAGGCCGCGTCCGTCTGGGGCGGCCCCTACACCGCCTCCACGGGCGAGACCGTCACGCTCTTCCTCTCCGACGCCTATCCGCAGGACGCGGCGACGCCGCAGCGGTGGGTCGAGTTCTTCGTGAGCCTCACCCACGGTCCGGAGCTTGCCGATCTGAGGGCGTACATCCTGCCGCTCCGCGAGGTGCAGACGTATTGCGGCCGCCAGGCGCTCGCGTGCTACAGCCCCTCGCGCGGGATGCTCGTCGCGCCCGGGGAGAACACGACAGTGGACGCTTCGGCCGAGGGGATCGTCGCCCACGAGTACGGCCACCACGTCGGCGCCGCCCGCAACAACGCACCGTGGGACGCCGTCGACTACGGCACGAAGCGGTGGGCGTCGTACCTTCAGGTGTGCGCACGGACGGAGACCGGCGAGTTCTATCCCGGCGACGAGTCGCAGACGAACTACGAGCGGAACCCCGGCGAGGGCTTCGCCGAGGCGTTCCGCGTCCTCAACGAGCGCCGGCTCGGGCTCGTCGAGTCGAGCTGGAGCATCGTCTCGACCGCATTCCAGCCCGACGCGAACGCGCTCGCCCTCCTCGAGCAGGACATCCTGCAGCCGTGGACGGCGCCCACATCGAAGCTGCTGCGCAACAAGGGGAACCGCACCTACACGGTCGCGACGCCGCTCGACGGGACGCTCCTCGTGCGCGCCGCCGCCGTCGGCAAGAAGACGCGGTACCGCGTCGACGTGACCGCGGGCGGGACGACGACCCGCCGGACGACGTCGGCGGGAGGCTCCATCGCGACGCGCGCGACTGTCTGCGGTCAGCGCACGGCGCGCATCAAGCTGACGCGGACGAGCGGCACCGGCGCGTTCACGCTCACCGTCAGCACGCCGTAGCAGCCGACAAATGGACAACGTCACGATCCTGGTCGTCGACGACGAGCGGGCCGTCAGGGACTCGCTCCGACACGCTCTCGAGCTCGAGGGGTACGCGGTCGAGCTCGCGGCCGACGGCGGCGATGCGCTCGCCCGCATCGAGCGCTCCGCGCCGGACGCGATCGTGCTCGACGTCCTGATGCCGGGCGTCACCGGGCTCGAGGTCGCCCGGCGGGTGCGGAGCCGGGGCGACGCCGTTCCCATTCTTATGCTCACGGCGCGCGCCGCGGTCGAAGAACGGGTCGAAGGGCTCGACGCCGGCGCGGACGACTACCTCGTGAAGCCGTTCGCCCTCGACGAGCTGCTCGCACGCCTGCGCGCGCTCCTGCGGCGCACGACCGAGAGCACGGGGACGCTGCGGTTCGGCGATCTCGAGCTCGACCCCGGAACGCGCGAGGTGCGGCGCGACGGCGACGCGATCGACCTCACGCGCACGGAGTTCGCGCTGCTCGAGCTGTTCATGCAGAACCCGCGCCAGGTGCTGACGCGCAGCACGATCTTCGAGCGGGTCTGGGGCTACGACTTCGGCGTCGGCTCGAACGCGCTGGACGTCTACATCGGCTACCTCCGGCGCAAGACCGAGTCCGGCGGCAAGTCGCGGTTGATCCAGACGATCCGCGGCGTCGGCTACGCGCTTCGCCCCGCCTCGCCATGACCTTCCAGACACGCCTCGCGCTTGCGGTCGCGGCCGCGGTGGCGGGCGTCGTCATCATCGCTCTCCCGGCCGCGTTCCTGATCGTGCGCGACCAGCTTCGCGGCGAGGTCGACGATGCGCTTCAGGCTCGCGCGAAGGTGATCCAGGAGACTCCGCTCGAGATCGAGGAGAGCCCGTTCACCGGCAAACGGGTACTCAGGACGCGGGGCCACAGGCCGGGACCTCCAGGCGGAGGCTTGGTCGACCCCGCGTCGTTCCTCCAGGTCTACATCGCAGAAGATCGCGCCGCCGTTCGCCCGGACTTCGCCGAGATCGTTCTTCCGATCGACCGACGTGTCCGCGAGGTGGCCGAGCGAAAACGCGGCGCATACTTCACCGACGCGGAGGTGCAAGGCGCGCACGTGCGGATGTTCGTCGAGCCGCTCATCCCGGGCTATGCGCTCCAGGTGATGCGCCCGCTCGCCGAGGTCGATTCGGCGCTCGGTCGGATCCGGCGCCTGCTGTTCCTGCTCGGTGGAATCGCTGTCGGGGTGGCCGCAGCGCTCGGGTTCGCCGTCGCGCGCGGCGCCCTCGGCCCCGTGCGGCGGCTGACGGCGACGGCCGAGCACGTGTCGCAGACGCGCGACCTGACGAGCCGGATCGACGTCAGGGGCAAGGACGAGCTCGCGCGGCTCGCGACGACGTTCAACACGATGCTGGGCGCGCTCGAGGGGTCGGCGCAGGCGCAGCGGCGGCTCGTGACGGACGCGTCGCACGAGCTGCGCACGCCGCTGACGAGCCTTCGGACGAACATCGAGCTGCTCCAGCGGCACGAGGTCGCCGAGCCGCGGCGGAGCGAGCTGCTCGGGGCCGCGGTCGAGCAGCTCGAGGAGCTGACGGCGCTGGTGTCCGAGCTCGTCGAGCTCGCGCGCGGCGAGCAGCCGGCGGCGGATCCCGAAGACGTGCGGCTCGATCTCCTCGTCGCCGAGCTCGTCGGGCGCGCCCAGCGGGACCGGCCGCACGTCACCTTTTCGACATCGCTGGACGAGACCGTCATCCATGGCGTCCCCGCTCGCATCGAGCGCGCAGTCTCGAATCTGCTCGACAACGCCGCGAAATGGACCCCGCCCGGCGCGCCGATCGAGGTCTCCGTCAAGGACGGTGAGGTCGCTGTCCGCGACCACGGCCCCGGGATCTCCGAGGACGATCTTCCCTTCGTCTTCGACCGCTTCTATCGCGCGCCGGCGGCGCGAGGCATGCCGGGATCGGGACTCGGGCTGTCGATCGTGAAGCAGGTCGCCGAAGCGCACGACGGCGACGTCACCGCCGAGCGCGCCGCGGACGGCGGGACGCGGGTGCGTCTCCGCCTGGCCGCGGCGCGCTGAGGGGAGGGCTACGCCGGAGCGCCGGCCGGCGGCGGCGAGAAGAACCCCGGCCCGCCGCGCCGGAACCGCTCCGGCCGCTGGCCGTTCACGCGCGCGGTCACGCGCTCGCGAACGTCCTTCAGCATCTCGTCGGCCTCCGCCTGCGGCAGACGCCCGGCCTTGACGGCCGCGTCGAGCTTCTCCTCGAAGTCCGCGACGAGCGCGTCGACGAGGCCGTCGACGGACTTGCCCTGAGCCTCCGCAACCTGCGCGAGCGTCTTGCCGGACTCGAGCTCGGTGCGAACCTGCTCCTGCGTCAAGCCGAGGTACGACGCCGCAGCGTCGAGACCGTGGTGATGGCCGAGGCCGAAGCCCGGGCCGATCCCGCCGCGGTGCGGCCTTCCGAAGAGGAACGGCAGCTCCCCGGACTGGATGTGCTCCTTGATCCGGGCCGCCTGCTCCTGAGTCAGCCGTCCGTCGGCGACCGCCGCGTCGACGCGGTTCGCGAGCGCCTTCTCGAGGGCATTCGTGAGGTCGGCCGGGGGCACGCCGAGCTGACCGGCCGCGTCGTCGATGATCGCCTGCGTCTCTTCGCGCGGCGAGCCCGCCTTCGTCGCGGCGATCGCAGCACCCGCGCCGCCGAGGACGACGACCGCGCCGAGGCCGATCGCGAGGCGGTGCTTGATCCGTGAATCCATGGGTCGCTCCTTGTCGCTTTCGCCGGGATTGCAGCACGGCCGGCTAAGAACGCCGTAAGACGCAGCTAAGAACTCTCACTGGAGAGACGTGACGAGCACCGTCCGCTCACGCGGCCCGTCGAACTCGCAGAAGAAGATGCCCTGCCACGTCCCGAGTGCGAGCCGGCCTTCGCGGAGGGGGACGAGCACCTGCGGGCTCATCAGCGACGCGCGGATGTGTGACGGTGCGTTCTCCTCTCCCTCTTCGATGTGCTTCCAGCCCCAGTCGTCGCCGACCATCCGCTCGAGCGCCGCTTCGAAATCTCGTGCGACCGCGGGATCGGCGTGCTCGTTGATCGTCACTCCCGCCGTCGTGTGCGGGACGAAGACCAGTGCCGCAGCGCCGTCGCTGCCGTCCAGCGCCGCCCGGATCTCCTCGGTGATGTCGATGAGTTGCGTCCGGCGCTCCGTCCGGACACGGATCTCCCGCACGTCCGTATCCTACGGCGATGCCCACCGCACCCACCGACCGTGACCTCGACCAGTACCGCGAGCGGGTCGACCGCTTCATCGCCGACCTCGACCAGGAGTACTACGACCACTTCGCCGGGCTGAAGGACGACCTCGACCTCGAGTCGATCTACGGCGAGTACGAGGACGTCACGACGCTCGAGCAGGCGCAGGCGATCGGCGCCGCCGTCGACGGAAGCTTCCGCTCGCGCGAGCTCTGGCGCTTCGCGTGCGAGGGCTACCTCGGGGCCCTCACGCGAACGTACGAGCAGGACGCGGCGACGACCGAGGCAAAGCTGACCGCGACGATCGACGGCGAGGAGGTCCCGTTCCGCATGCTGCGGCCGACGATCGCCAACAGCGCGGATCGGGCGAAGCGGGAGCGCATCGAGCGCGTGCGAAACGAGCTGACGGAGGAGCACCTCAACCCGATCCTCCTCGCGTCGCACCAGACGACGCACCGGGCCGCGCGCGACCTCGGCGCACCGAATTATCTCGAGCTGTACACCGAGAAGTTCGGCTTTCGCCTCGCCGAGCTCGCCGAGCAGTGCCGCGCGTTCCTCGACTCGACCGAGGCGCTGTACGAGGACGCCGCCGACCGTCTCTTCCGTGCGCGCACCGGCGTCGGCCTCGCCGAGGCTGAACGGTGGGACGTCGCGCGCGTGTTCCGGGCAACGGAGTGGGATCCGTTCTTCCCCGGCGACCGCATGCTGCCGGCGCTCGAGGCGACGCTGAAGGACCTCGGCGTCGACCTCTACGCGCAGGAGAACGTCCACCTCGACGTCGAGCAACGGCCGAACAAGACGCCGCGTGCTTTCTGCTCGCCGATCGAGGTGCCCGGGAGGATCATGCTCGTGATCCAGCCGATCGGCGGCCCCGACGACTGGCGCGGGCTCTTCCACGAGGCCGGTCACACGGAGCATTTCGCGCACACGCGCGCGGAGCTCACGGTCGAGGAGCGACGTTTGGGCGACAACGCCGTGACGGAGGGCTGGGCGATGCTGCTCGAGCACCTCGTCGACGATCCGGTCTGGCTCGCGCGACGGCTCGACGTCGGCCGCCCGGAGCAGTTCTCGGCCGAAGGCGCGGCGAACCTCTTGTACTTCGTGCGCCGCTACTGCGCGAAACTCCTCTACGAGCTCGAGTTCCACGCGGCGGACGACGTGACGAGCCTCCAGCCGCGCTACGGCGAGATCCTCGGCGACGCGCTGAAGATCAACCCGAGCCCGACCGACTACCTCGGCGACATCGACGGGTCGTTCTATGTCACGTCGTATCTGCGCTCGTGGGCGTTCGAGGCACAGCTCCGTGACCACCTCCGCGAGCAGTTCGGCAACGCGTGGTTCGCACAGCGCGAGGCGGGCGTGCTTTTGAAGGAGCTGTGGGGCGAGGGCCAGCGCTGGCCGGCGGAGGACTTCCTCAAGGACATCACCGGCTCGACGCTCGAGCTGGAGTCCGTCGCCGAGCGCGTTCGCGAGTCGCTGGCGCTCGTTTAGAGAGCGCCGCCCGCCGCGGGCGGGGCGTTTGCCGGCTCTTCGCCGATGACCGTCGTTCGGGCGAGGTACTCCTCGACGAGGAGCAGGTTCGCCTCGGTTGCGCGCTCGATCACGGAGAGGAGCGCCGACATGCTCGCGACCTCCTCGCGCTGCTCCTGGAGGAACCACTGCAGGAACTGCTCGCCGACGAGGTCGTTCTCGCTGCGCGCGATCTGCGCGAGCTCGGCGATCTGCTCCGTGACGCGCTGCTCCTGATCGAGCGCCAGGCGAACCGGCTCGGTGGCGTTGCCGAACCCCGTCTGCGGCGCTTCGACGCCCGGAACGACGACCTCCTCGCCCGCGTCGAGCAGGTACTGCACCATCATCATCGCGTGGTTCCGCTCCTCGAGCGCCTGCCGGTAGAAGTGGAGCGCTAGCTGGCGAAGCGTCTGCGCGTCGTAGTACGCGGCGATCGCGATGTACTGCTGCGACGCGCCGAACTCACGCGCGATCTGGTCGTTCACGGCAGTCGGGAAGCGGGGCACGGGCGCGACTCTACGGGACCCGGCACCGGGGACGGTCGGTACGTCCTGTGCCCCCGCCTAAGCTTCGGGCGATGTCGAGGACGCGCGTGCTGATCGCGGGAGCCGCCGGCCGCGACTTTCACAACTTCAACGTCGTCTACCGGAACCGCGCGGACGTCGAGGTCGTAGCGTTCACCGCGACTCAGATTCCGAACATCGACGGGCGGCTGTACCCGGCGGATCTCGCCGGCGCGCTCTACCCGAACGGGATCCCGATCCTGCCCGAGCGCGGGCTGGCCGACGCCGTGCGCGAGCACGACGCGGACGAGGTGGTATTCGCGTACTCGGACGTGACTCACGAGCACGTGATGCACGTGGCCTCGCGGGCGCTCGCCGCAGGCGCGTCTTTCAGGCTGATCTCGCCGCGCGAGACGATGCTGCGGGCCGCCAAGCCGGCGGTCGCCGTCTGCGCGGTGCGCACCGGAGCCGGCAAGAGCCAGACGACGCGCCGGGTCGCGGAGGTGCTGCGCGGAGCGGGGAAACGGGTCGCGGTGCTGCGACACCCGATGCCGTACGGCGACCTCGCGAAGCAGGCGGTGCAGCGGTTCGAGCGCTACGAGGATCTTGACGCGGCGGAGGCAACGATCGAGGAGCGCGAGGAATACGAGCCGCACCTCGCCGAAGGCAACCTCGTCTTCGCGGGGATCGACTACGCCGCGATCCTCGACGCCGCGGAGCAGGAGGCCGACGTGATCGTCTGGGACGGCGGCAACAACGATACGCCGTTCGTGAAGCCCGACGTCCACATCGTCGTGCTCGATCCGCACCGGCCCGGGCACGAGCTTCGCTACCACCCCGGCGAGACGAACCTCCGGATGGCGGACGTCTGCCTGATCAACAAGGTCGACAGCTCGACGCAGGAGGCGGTCGACCTCGTGCTCGACTCGATCCACGAGCACACGCACGACGCCAAAGTCGTCCTCGCGGCATCGCCGTTCCACGTCGACGACGCCGAGCAGATCCGCGGGAAGCGCGTCCTTGCGATCGAGGACGGGCCGACGCTCACGCACGGCGAGATGACGTTCGGCGCGGCGGTGCTCGCGGCGAAGCAGCACGGCGCCGCGGAGCTCGTCGACCCGCGCAGGTTCGCGGTCGGGACGATCGCCGAGACGTTCCGCGCGTACCCGCACGTCGGCCCGTTGCTGCCGGCCATGGGCTACGGCCGTGCCCAGGTCGAGGAGCTGCGCGAGACGATCGCGCGGTCGGACGCCGAGCTCGTGCTCGTCGGGACGCCGATCGACCTCCGGCGCCTGATCGACATCGACAAACCCGCGCTGCGGGTGACGTATCGGCTGCAGGAGCTGGGCGAGCCGACGCTCGAGGACGTGCTGCGCGAGCACGGCCTCGTCGGTGCCGCGGTCACGAGCCTCGTCTGACGCGACGCAGCGTCGAGCCGCGTCCCTCGTCGCCACCGCGGTTACGACCGCTCCGATGCCCGGCACCGGGACGTGTCGTCGAGCGACACGTCCCGAAACGCGACGGGAGCGGCCGAGCCGCTCCCGTTCGCCGGTCGTCCGGGGGAGGACGTTACTTCTGCGTCGCCTCGCCCTCGATCGTCGGCGTGGCGCCGCCGACCTGGATCCGGCGCGGCTTCTGCTGCTCGGGCTTGCGCACGTGGATCTCGAGCACGCCGTCGGTGTACTCGGCGTTGATCGAGCCCTCTTCGACGCCCTGCGGCAGGCCGATCGTCCGCGAGAACGAGCCGAAGCGGCGCTCGAAGCGGTAGAAGCGCTCGTCCGATTCCTGCTGCGTGCGCTCCCGCTCGGCGCTGACGGTCAGCGAGCCGTCCTCGAACTCCACCGAGATGTTGTCCTCGGGGATGCCGGGAAGGTCGAACGCGTACACGATGTCGTTCTCCGTCTCCCAGACGTCCAGCGCGGGAACCCAGGTCTGGGTCTCGCGGCCGTTGCCCTCGAGGAGGCCGTTCATCAGGCGGCTCATCTCGTTTTGGAGGCTCGCAAGCTCCGTGAACGGCGTCCAACGAACCAGAGTTGCCATCTGTTCCTCCTTTCAACGTAGTCTCTTCGGTGTATGTGATGCGAGAGCAAGAATAAAACCTCAGCGTCAAATTGTCAAGTCCGCGGTCGAAGTAGGATTCTGCCGTGGCGGTGGGCGTGGCAGCCGAGCTCAAGGGCCGAAGCTTCACGAAGATCGCCGACTGGAGCCCGGCGGACCTCGAGGCGGTGCTCGATCTCGGGGGCGAGCTCAAGCGGGCGCAGCACGCCGGCGAGGCGCACCGGCTCCTCCCCGGCCGGACGCTCGGGATGATCTTCCACAAGCCGTCGACGCGGACGCGCGTGTCTTTTGAGGTCGGGATCTGGCAACTCGGGGGGAGCGCGCTTCACCTCTCCGCGAACGACCTGCAGCTCGGTCGCGGCGAGACGATTCGCGATACCGCAACCGTCCTCTCCCGCTACCTGGACGGGCTCATGATCCGGACGTTCGCGCAGGAAGACGTCGAGGAGCTCGCCGCGCACGCGTCGATCCCCGTGATCAACGGCCTCACCGACGCGGCGCATCCGTGCCAGGTGCTTGCGGACCTGATGACGATCCGTGAACGACGCGGCGCGCTACAGGGGCAGAAGCTCGTTTACCTCGGCGACGGCAACAACATGTGCGCGTCGCTGATGGTCGGCGCGGCGAAGTTCGGGATGCGGTTCGTCGCGGCCACGCCGAGCGGCTACGAGCCTTCCCCCGCCGCGGTCGAGCGGGCGCGCGAGGCGGCCGAATCCTCAGGCGGCTCGGTCGAAGTGGTGTCCGACGCCGCCGAGGCCGTCGCGGGAGCCGACGTCCTCTACACCGACGTCTGGACGTCGATGGGACAGGAGGCCGAGAACGAGCGGCGCGTCCGAGATCTCCGGGGCTTCGGGATCGACGGCGAGATGCTGCGGGCCGCCGGCGCCGACTCGATCGTCCTCCACTGCCTCCCCGCCCACTACGGCGAGGAGATCGCAGAGGACGTCGTTTACGGGCCGCAGTCCGCGGTATTCGACCAAGCGGAAAACCGCCTCCACGCGCAGAAGGCGCTGCTGGCGCTCGTCATCCCCTGAGCGTTGCCTCCCAGGCCCGCGGCGCCGTCACCTGGCGTCCGCCACCGTTGTTCCCGATCAAGGACAACATTCCGACGCACCAGTTTCCCGTCGTCACGCTCGGGTTGATCATCGCGAACGTGATGGTGTACCTCTGGGAGATCAGCAGCCCCGGCCTCGAGGCGCACGTGAACGAGTGGGGCTACTACCCGTGCGAGATCGAGGGGCCGTGCGTCGGCGCGGCGACCGGCCACCAGCCGCTGTGGCAGATGGCGTTCACGTCGATGTTCATGCACGGCGGCCTGCTGCACCTCGCCGGGAACATGCTCTTCCTCTGGATCTTCGGCAACAACGTCGAGGACGCGCTGGGCCGGCTGAAGTTCCTCCTCTGGTACCTCTCGGCCGGCCTGGCGGCGACGGCGCTGCAGACGATCGTGACTCTGCACTGGGGCGATGCGCAGGAGGCATCGATCCCGAACGTCGGCGCGAGCGGCGCGATTGCCGGCGTCCTCGGCGCCTACTTCGTGCTGCACCCGCGCGCGAACGTGCTTACCGCGATCATCCTCGGCTTCTTCTTCCTCGTGCGTGAGGTTCCGGCGATCTTCTTCCTTGGGATCTGGTTCCTCTTCCAGGCGATCGAGGGCGGGTTCTCGATCATCCATCCCGAAGCGGGCGGGGGCGTGGCCTTCTTCGCGCACGTCGGCGGCTTCGTGTTCGGCTTATTGACGGTCCTGATCGTCGCCGCGAGACGCCCACGGCCCGCCTACGCGCACGGGTAGTGCCGTCGTTCGACGACCAGGTCAGGCACGCGCTCGACGCGCTCCCGCCCGATCTCGCGGCCGCGCTCGAGAACGTCGCGGTCGTGGTCGAGGAGGAGCACCCGGCCGATCCCGACCTGTTCGGCCTGTTCGAGGAGGAGCCGTTCCTGCCGGCGAAGGTCACGATCTACCGGCTGCCGCTCGTCGAGACCTTCGAGGATCCGGCGGAGCTTGAGCACGAGATTCGGGTCACGGTTCTCCACGAGCTCGCCCACTATTTCGGGATCGACGAGCAACGGCTGGACGAGCTCGGGTACGGGTGAGCGGGCTCGAGCTGATCGCCGCGGGGGCCGGCGTGGTCGGCGCGGCCGTGCTGATCTGGTACTTCCTCGGCCCCTGGCACTGATTTTCCGACACCCGGTTTCGGACCGGGAATGACGTGGCAGAGCCAAGCGTTGGAGGTGGCATGAAGAACGTCGAGGAAATCCACCGCGAGATCGACGAGTTGAGCGAGCGCCGGACGGAGCTCTGGCACCGCCTCTCCGCCGGTCTCGATTCGTCCGTCAAGGACGAGCTTCACGAGCTGGACGCCCAGCTCGAGCGCCTCTGGGCCGAGTACCGGCAGCAGAAGGCGCAGCTCCGCTGGGGCGACCGCGAGCGGATCATCGCTCGGGCCCGCGCCGAGGAGCGCCTCGAGCGGCACGCGGCGTAGCCGCCGCACGGCGCGGGCGCTGGCCCCGCGCCGCCCTTCCGGGGCCGCCTTTCAGCCCCAGGCGATCTCCGGCGATCTGAAGAACGCGACGCCGAGCCGGTCCAGGGCGCGCCCTTCCGCGGCGACACGCGAGCGGAACGCCTCCCAGTCGCGCCCCCCTCCCCACGCGACCTCGGCGGTCGCGAGCAGTCGCGGGAACGCCATCTCCTCCACGTGGGCGATCGTCTCGAGCGTCTCCGACCAGAGTGCCGCCTCGACTCCGAGGACGTGGCTCTCGGAGACGCCGTCGACGAGCGTCCCCGGATCCCACTCGTACGCATCGCGAACGCTCACGTGTCCCGACCACGTCGTCCCGAGGCGCGTCGTCGCGTCGTACTTGTGGTCGAGATACGTTCGCCCGGCCGGGGACATGATCAGCTGCGCACCTTGGCGAGCCGCCTCGCGAGCGAGCTCGCCATCCTTCCAGTGCTGGACGATCGTCCCCGGAGGCAACGGGATTCTGGCGATCTCCTCCCAGCCGATCGGCGTCTTCCCGTTCGAGCGGACGACCTCGCAGACGCGCGCCACGAACGGCGCGTACTCGTCCGCGGGCGTCGCGCCGGCCTCGTCGCCGCCGATGTGGAGGTACGGACCCGGCGTCAGCGCAGCGACCTCATCGAGGACGTCCTCCACGAAACCGTCGACGACGTCGCTCGTGGTCGCGACGGTGCTGAACCCGACATCGGTGCCGATGTACGGCTCGGGCGCAGCGCCCGGCGGCGCGAGCTCCGGATACGCGACGAGCGCCGCGTTGACGTGGCCGGGCAGGTCGATCTCGGGAACGATCGTTACGCCTCGTTCCGCGGCGTACGCGCAGAGAGCGGCGTACTCGGGCTGCGAGTAGAACCCGCCGGCGCCGCCGCCGACCGCCGTCCGTCCGCCGATCTCCGCGAGCTTCGGCCACGACTCGATCTCGATCCGCCACCCCTGGTCGTCCGTGAGATGGAGGTGCAGGCGGTTGAAGCGGTAGCGCGCGATCAGGTCGACGAAGCGTTCGACGTCGCGCGGCCCGAAGAAGTGGCGCGCGACGTCGAGCATCACGCCGCGCCACTCGAAGCGCGGGCCGTCGCCGGCGGGAGTCACGCCTTGACGGCGCCGGCGGTGAGGCCGAAGACGATCTTCCGCTGGACGAGCAGGAAGAAGATGATCACGGGCACCGCTGTCAGCGTCGAGGCGGCCATCAGCGCGCCCCAGTCCGTGTTCCGACTCGTCCCGAGGAAGTAGGAGAGCCAGACGGTGATCGTCTGCTTCGACTGGTCGTTGAGCAGGATGCGCGCGAAGATGTACTCGTTCCACGTCGTCACGAACGCGAACACCGACGTCGCGACGAGCCCCGGCGCGATCAGCGGCAGCAGGATCCGGAAGAACGCGCCGAGCCGCGTGGAGCCGTCCACCATCGCGGCCTCTTCCAGGTCCTTCGGGATCCCGATCAGGAAGCCGCGCAGCGTCCAGACGCAGAACGGGAGCACGAACGTCATGTAGGTGACGATCACCCCCGTCAGCGCGTTCACCTGGTGGTAGCGCGCGAGCACGACGTAGAGCGGGATGATCAGGCCCGCCTGCGGAAGCATCTGGATCCCGATCACGAGGACGATGAAGAGCTTCCGCCCGCTGAAGCCGTACTTCGCGAGCGCAATCGCCGCGAGGAACGCGAGCACGATCGAGATGGTGACCGTCGCGCCGACGATGATCAGGCTGTTCTTCACGTCCTCCCAGAAGAACGGGCGCTCGACCGCGGCGGAGAAATGCGAGAGGGTCGGGGTCGTCGGCAGCCATGTCGGATTCAGCGCCACGATCTCGTCGTCCGGCTTCAGCGCCGTCGAGATCATCCAGAAGACGGGAAAGACGACCACGACGAAGATCGCCAGCGCGACGACGTTCAGGACCACGCGCGTGACGCGGCCCCGCTTCACGCGGCATCACCGACCTTCACCATCTTGCGCACGTAGAAGACGCTGAGGACGGCGACGATCGCGAGCATCAGGATCGAGATCGCGGCGCCGCGGCCGAAGTCGCTCTTGAAGTAGCCCTCCTCGAAGAGGTAGACGCCCATGAGGTAGTTCGACGGGTGGATCTGCGACTGCCCGATCAGCAGGAACGGCTGCGTGAACACGCCGAAGTCCCAGATGATCGAGAGGCTCGTCAGGATCAGCAGGACGGGCTTGAGGATCGGGAACGTGACGTCCCGGAAGATCCGCCACCCGCGCGCGCCGTCGATCTCGGCCGCTTCGACGAGCTCGCGCGGCACCTGCGCGAGCGCGGCGTAGAGCGTGATCGCAACGAACGGCAACGCGCCCCACACGACGAGCGCCGTCACGAGCGCTAGCTGCGAGAACGTCGTCGCGTACCAGTCGTGATGGAAGAAGTCGCCAACGTGCAGCTCGGTCAGGACGTAGTTCAGGACACCGTTCTCGTAGTTCGTCATCCAGTACCAAACCTGCACGGCGACGACCGTCGGCATCGACCACGCGAGCACGAGCCCGCCGGTCAGGAGGAGGCGGACGGCGGTGCTCACACGGACGAGGAGGAGCGCGAGAAGCGTCCCGATCCCGATCGTCAACGCGACGTTCGCGACGGTGAAGACGGTCGTTCGCGCGAGCGTGTCCCAGAAGACGCGGTCCTGAAGGACGGACCGGTAGTTGTCGAGCCCGATCGGCTGCCCCTGGCGCTGGATCAGCTCGAACAGCCCGTAGTGCTGGAACGACAGCCGAATGAGGCTGTAGAGCGGGTAGCCGAGGATCGCTCCGACCGCGAGCAGCACCGGCAGGATCAGCCAGTACGGCACCGACGCGCGGGCGAGCCGGGCCAGCGTGACGCGGCGCCGCCGCGGAGACTCGAGAATCGACGTCTCCGCGGCGGTCACTGCGCTTCGTGGGGGGCTACGGCCGGTTGAGGACTGACGCGATGTTGTCGCTCGCCGAGCTCGCGGCCTGCTTGATCGTGAGCCGGCCCGTGAGGATCTGCGCGAGCATGTTGCGCAGGATGTTGCCGTTCTCGACGTCGACCCAGTGCTTCGCGGTCGGGACGAACCAGCTCCTCACGGCGGCGCGCTCGTTCACGCTCGTCCCGAGGAGGTTCGTTGCGTTCGGGATGTTCCCCTTCGCCTGGAACGTGCGCTGCGAGGCCGTGTCCGTGAACGCCCTGATCCAGTCGCCGGCGAGGGCCTTGTCGCCGCTCGTGACGGGGACGGCGAGGTTCGAGCCACCGAGGAAGCCCGGCATCGGCTTGCCCTTGTCGTGGCTCGGCATCACGAACTGTGCCGACGTCGCCTTGTACTTGTCACCGACGCAGCAGCTGAACCAGCTTGGCCCGACCATCGACGCCGCCTGCCCGCGCGCGTAGACGTCGTACGGGTTCGGCCGCGTTTCGTCGGTGGTCTTGCTCGCGCGCGACGTCGCCTTGAAGAAGTTCTTGTACGCCAGCAGACCGGCCATCGACTTCGCCGAGTCGAGCCTGCCGACCCACTTGCCCTTCGAGGTCGCCGCGATCTGTCCGCCGTAGTCGTAGACGAAGCTCATCGCGAAGTACCAGTCGGTCCCCGCGATGTAGATCGGCGAGAACCCCTTCGACGTGTTCTTCTTGCCGACCTTCTGCGCATAGAAGCGGTACTGCGCGAGGCTGTTCGGCGCCTGCCTGAGGCCGGCCTTCGTGAACAGGTCCTTGCGGTACGTGACGACACGCGAGCCGGCGTAGTAGGGGACGCCGTAGAGCTTGCCGGCGAACGTCCCGGCCTGTGCGAGACCCTTGAGCCACGACGCGGAGTTCGCGAATCCCGACTTCCGCGACGAGAGGTCCGCGAACGCGCCCGCGGCCATGTACTTCGTCATCTCGGTGTTCCCCATCTCGATGACGTCCGGGCCGCTGCCGCCGGCGAGTGTCGCGTCGAACTTCTGCAGGTGGTCGCCCCAGTTCTGGTACTGGATTTTCACGTCGGTGCCGGGGTGAGCCTGCTCGAACTGTCGATTGGCAGCCGCGACAGCGTCCGGCCAGCCGGTCTGAGCGTCGACCTGTAGCCAGACGGTGATGCTGCCCGCGGTTTGGCCGCTCGGGGTCTTGACGGTGGCCCCAGCCGAGGCCGCCATCGCCAAAGCAGCCATGACGGCTGCAGCCAACAAAATGCGTCCGTACATCGGACTCCTCCAGACAGACAGCGGACGGCCTGCTTTCCGTTCCCCGTTCCGCACCGTGACCTCTGCGGGGATCTGGCCAGCCCGAATTGGCTTATACCACTCGGTCACGGGTGCGACCTTGGCATATTCGCCACCCACTTGTCAAGACCAATCTCGCCGAACGGACGAAGAACGGCCTGATACGAGGTGGGGTCGAGCGAGCTGCCGGCCTCGCCGCCGTTGGACGAGCCGAGCTCGCTCACGAGGCGGTAGCGGTCGCCGCGGTAGATCGAGCGGACGTACTCCACGACGTCACCGCTCGACGCGCGGGTGATGCGCTCGAAGAGAAAGGCGGGCGAATGGAGCGGCACGCCGAGCAGCTCCGATTCGTCGTCGTTCGTCACCGTCGGCTCGACCGTCTGAATCCCGCTGACGGGCGCGATGTGGAACCGGTCGCGCAGAAGCTCGTAGAAGGAGCGCTCCTCGAGGTCGGCGGCCGTAAGGCCGGCGACGAGCGACTCACGCACGTGCAGCTCCTCGAGCGCCATCGTTTCGCGATCGGCGAGTCGCAGCCGCTTTGCGACGACGACGGGCTCGGAAGGGGAAACGTGCAGCAACCGCCCGAGTCGCGCACCTGCGCTGACGACGTTGAGCTCGAGGGTCCGGCTCGCCGGGGTCATGCCGCGGTGCCGCATGTCGTCGGTGAACGACGTCATCGTCAGCTCCTGTGCGATCTTCGGCTCGCTCACGAACGTCCCCGCGCCGCGACGGCGCACGAGGTGCCCCTCGCGCACGAGGTCGTCGAGCGCGGCGCGGATCGTCAGCCGCGACATGCCGAGATCGGTGCTGAGCTGTCTCTCGGACGGGATTGCGTCACCGATCCCGAGCCGCTCGATCAACTCGAGCACACGATCGCGCGCCTCTCGCTGCTTCGTCATGTCGCGGCGAAGGCGGGCGTCCGCTCGGGCGGCGCGGCTGCCGCACTCGCGAGGCTGTCGCCGGTGACCGGGTCGAAGAAGTGGAACCGGGCCGGATCCACCGCGAGCGCAATCCGACGACCGACGGCCGCCGACGTCTCGGACTCGACGCGAGCGGTGAAAAGCGACTGCGCATCGGGCAGCAATACATCGGCTTGTGCAGCGGTTTCTTGCAACTCCGCGGTGATCGGCGGAGCCTCGACCGGGAAGAGGACGTGGACGTCGGAGCCGAGCTCTTCCACCACGCGTACCACTACGTCGATGGTCGGCCGCCCCGACCGGGCGAGGCTCGCATCGGCAAACGCCTCGGGCCGGATCCCGAGCACGACGCGCCCGCTCTGCGCCGGCCGGTGGTCGCGCGCGAGCGGCACGCGAAACTGCCCGAAGACGATCGAATCGTCGTCAATCATCCCGTCGACGAGGTTCATCCCCGGCGACCCGATGAAGGCCGCGACGAAGAGGTTGCGGGGGTCGCGGTAGAGGCGTTGCGGCGAGTCGACCTGAAGGAGCTTGCCGTCGCGCATCACCGCGACCCGCTGGCCGAGAGTCATCGCCTCGACCTGGTCGTGTGTGACGTACGTCGTCGTCACGCCGAGCCGCTCGTGCAGCTGCGCGAGCGACGCGCGCATGCTGACGCGGAGCTTCGCGTCGAGGTTCGAGAGCGGCTCGTCCATCAGGAAGGCCTTCGGCTCGCGCACGATCGCACGGCCCATCGCGACACGCTGCCGCTGGCCGCCCGACAGCGCCGCCGGCTTCCGATCGAGGAGCTCTTCCAATCCGAGGAGGCCGGCGACCTCCTCGACCCGCCGGCGCGCATCCGTCTTCGGCGTCCGGCGAACCTTGAGGCCGTAGCCGAGGTTCTGGCGCACCGTCATGTGCGGGTACAGCGCGTATGTCTGGAAGACCATCGCGATGTCGCGCTGCCGCGGGGCGAGCTCCGTCACGTCACGGTCGCCGATGAGCACGCTTCCTCCGGATGCCTCTTCGAGGCCGGCGATGATCCGCAGCAGCGTCGACTTCCCACAGCCGGACGGGCCGACCAGGACCATGAACTCGCCGTCCTCGATCGCCAGCTCGACGTCGTCGACGGCGACCACGCCGCCGCCGAACGCCTTCGTCACGTGTCGGAGAACGATCCCGGCCACGCGCCGATGGTATAGCCCACGTCGGCGGCTGACAAGACCAAAGTGGATCGCATGTGCACGAATGGTATTGACCAGTGCCGTTGCGATCCCTAGACTCGGCCCATGATCGGCGCAGATCGGATCACCGAGGCCCGCCGCGCCGCCAGCTTCGCCCTCGACAACCTCTCCGCAGCCGAGCTGGCCGAGGTGATGAATCGCGAGGATGCGACCGTCGCCGACGCCGTCGCCGCCTCGCTCGCCCAGATCGCAGGGGTCGTCGACGAGCTCGTCGACTGCTTCGACAACGGCGGCCGTCTGATCTACGTCGGCGCGGGATCGTCGGGGCGGCTCGCGGAGCTCGATGCGTCGGAGTGCGAGGCGACGTTCTCGCTTCCGCCGGGCCGCGTCGTCGCGCTCGTCGCGGGCGCCGGTGCGCCGACGTTCGCCGAGCGCGAGGCGGCCGAAGACGACGCGGAAGCGGGCAGGCGGGCGATCGACGCCGCCGCAGTGACGCGGGCGGACGCGGTTGTCGTCGTCAGCGCCAGCGGCAGCACGCCCTACGCCCTTGGAGCCGCGCGCGCCGCGGCTCGCACGGGCGCGTTCACGGCGTGCGTCGTCTGCTGCCCCCGCTCCGAGCTTGCAGGCGTGTGCGAACGCGAGATCCGCGTCGTCGTCGGCCCCGAGGTGCTCGCGGGCTCCACACGGCTGAAGGCCGGCACCGCCCAGAAGCTCGTGCTCAACATGCTCTCGACCATCTCGATGATCCGCCTCGGCAAGACGTACGCGGGCCTGATGGTCGACGTCGTGCCTGCGAACGACAAGCTTCGCGCCCGCGTGCGGCGTCTCGTCGGCGAAGCCACGGGCGCTTCTCCCGACGAGGTCGACTCGGCGCTGACGGCAGCGGCGGGCGAGCCCAAGGTCGCGATCACCTCGCTCGTCCTGGGCGTCGACGCAGACGCGGCACGGGAGCGCCTGGCCGCAGCGCAGGGGAACCTTCGAAAGGCACTCGGGCAATGAGGATCGAGGTCGAGGCGGCGCTCGTCGGCGGGCGACTCGTCCCGGGCCAGGTCGAAGTCGTCGACGGCCTCGTCACGCGCTGCGGTCTGAATGGGACGAACGGTCACGGCATCGCAGCGCCGGGGTTCATCGACCTCCAGGTCAACGGATTCGGCGGCGTCGACTTCCTCGACGCCGACGCCGACGGTTACCGCCGCGCGGGCGACGCGCTACTCGAGACCGGAGTGACCTCGTTCCTGCCGACGCTGATCACCGCTCCTGCCGACGAGCTCGTCGACGCGCTCCGGGAGGTGCCGCGCGAGGACGACGTGCCGCGCATCCTCGGCGTCCACCTCGAGGGGCCGTTCCTCGCCGAGGAGAAGCTGGGGACGCATCCGCCCGACGGCCGCCGCGATCCCCACATCGCGCTCCTCGAACGCCTGCTCGACGCCGGGCCGGTCCGGATGATGACGCTGGCGCCTGAGCTCCCGGGCGCGCTCGAGTTGATCGACGTCCTGTGCGAGCGGAACGTCGTCGCGTCGTGCGGGCACAGCGACGCGACCGCGGAGCAGGCCGATGCCGCTTTCGATCGCGGCGCGCGCACGGTGACGCACGTGTTCAATGCGATGCGCCCGCTGAGCCACCGCGACCCCGGCATCGTCGGCGCGGCGCTCGTGCGCGACGACGTGATCGTGCAGATGATCGGCGACGGCATCCACCTTGCGGACGCGACCATCTCCCTCGTCTGGCGCGCGGCCGCGGGGCGTGTGGCGCTCGTGAGCGACGCGGTCGCCGCCGCCAGCGCGCGCGACGGCTCGTACAGCCTGGGCAGCGTCGAGCTGAGCGTGAAGGACGGCGCCGTGCGTGGACCCGAGGGGATCCTCGCCGGCAGTGTCCAGACGATGATCGAAGGCGTGCGGAACCTGCACGCCCTCGGCGCGCCGCTCGAGGGCGCGCTCGAGGCCGCATCGACCGTTCCCGCGCGTGTTCTCGGCCTGCCGCTCGCCGGCCGCCTCGACGTGGGCCTGCCCGCGGACATCGTCATCCTCGACGACAACCTCGAGATCGAATCCGTCTTCGTGGCCGGAGAAGCTCGTGTCGTTGCCTGAGCCGGTTCCGTCCGAGCACGCCGGCGCCCGGTTCCTCGCGGAGATCCGCGAGCAGCCGGCGGCGCTGCGGCGCCTGCTCGAGCACGAAGGGGAATTCGCCCGTGTCGCGGCGGCAGCGCGCGACGGCGGCTCGCTCGTGCGGTTCGTCGGCCACGGGTCGTCGGACAACGCTGCGACCTACGGCGTCTACGCGTTCGGACTGCTTGCCGGATGGACGGCGCTCCGCGACTCGATCACGCTCACCGTCTACTACGGCGCGACGTTCGACGTCTCGCGTTCGATCGTGCTCGGCCTCTCGCAGTCGGGCCGGACTCCGGACGTCGTCGCGTATCTCGAGCGCGCGCGCGCAGGCGGCGCATTCACGGTTGCGGTGACCAACGATCCGGCCTCCGAGATGGCTCGCGCGGCGGAGGCGATCCTGCCCCTTGCCGCAGGCGACGAGCTCGCAGTCGCCGCCACCAAGACGTACGTGAACCAGCTCGCCGCGCTCGCGCTGCTCGCCGGGCACATCGCCGGGCAGGGTTCGCGTGTCTCGGACGGCATCCGCGAGGCGGCGGACCGGCTCGACGAAGCACTGCCGTCGCTCGAAGCGGAGACGCAGGCGCTCGCGATTCCGTTCTCGTACGTCGGTCGGATGTTCGTCATCGGCCGCGGCCCCGAGTTCGCAACGGCGCGCGAGATCGCGCTGAAGCTGCTCGAAACGTGCCGCACCGCCGCAGCGCCGCTGACCGCGACCGATCTCGCGCACGGCCCGATGGCCGTGCTCGATCCGCTCTTCCCGGTGTGGTCGATCGCGTCCCGCGACGTATCTCTCTCGGCGGTGCAGGATGCCGCCGCGCGCGTGAAGCAGTTCGGGTCGACGGTCGTGGCGAGCGGTACGGCAGCGCGAGAGATCGCCGGCGCCGACTATTACCTGCCGGTGCCCGAGCCGAAGCTCGCGCTCCTGTCCCCCCTCCTCTCCGTCGTCCCGGGCCAGTTGTTCGCCGCCGCGCTCGCGCGCGCGAAGGGCTTCGATCCGGATGCACCGCGGGGCCTGACAAAGGTCACGCTCGCGCGGTAGCACTGCCGCTCCGAACTGCCTCTACACTGAATCCGCGCGGGGCGTTAGCTCAGCTGGGAGAGCGCCGGCTTTGCAAGCCGGAGGTCGCCGGTTCGATCCCGGCACGCTCCACCTCGCGACGCCGGGGGATATGGGCGTCGCTTCCGCCCGCCCTCACCGACGCCGGAGGACGAGTCGTTAGGCTGCGATCCCCCGTTCGGGGGTGCAGGATCGGCGCGGGGGACGATAAATTCTTGTAGCCGAACACAGATGGGCGCGGGGTCGCCCCTATCCACGCCGTCAGGAGGCTCGAGACCACTATGCGCCACACCGCCTTTCGCATCACCCTGAGCGCGGCACTCGTCGTCGCGTGCGGATTCGTTCCCACCGCGCTCGCCGGGAAGGGAAAACCGGGCGGCGGGGGCGGCGGCTCGACGTCGAGCCTCCAACTCGTCCTGCTCGAATCGACCGACGGCCTGCCTCACTGGGGGCAGAGGATCACGTTCAACGTCTCGACGACGGCCACCGACCGCCCGTTCGTCAGCGTGAACTGCTACCAGGGCAGCGCTTGGGTCTATGCCGATTCAGTCGGGTACTTCGCCGACTACCCGTGGGTGAAGGAGTTCACCCTTGCGGCCGCCTCGTGGCCCGGCGGGGCTGCCGATTGTACGGCGAGGCTCTACTCGACGAAGGACGGGATCCGCACAACGACGCTCGCGACGCTGAGCTTGCACGTGTACGCGTAGCGTCACCACGCGGATTGGCAGACGTGTCGAGGGCGGCCGGCGGCCGCCCTCGAGCGTTCCTGGACGGTCACTCGATCGAGGGATGGGCGCGGCTCCCGAGCCGGCCGATGACTCGGAGCGTCCAAGCGGATCGAGGAGCCGCGCCACCGCCCCCCGAAAGAGAGATCACACATGCGGAACAAGCTGATCGTGCTCACGCTCGTCTTGGTGAGCCTGGTTCTGACGGCACCGGGCCTCGCCGCTCGCAAGCCGACCTCGAGCGTCAGCCTCGTCGTCCTTTCCGCCACGCAGGCGCTGACCGCCTCGGCGACTGCGACCCATGGGAACCAGGTGACCTTCGATGTCACCACCGACGCCGACCGTCCGTACGTGAAGGTGAACTGCTACCAGGGCGGCAGCTGGGTCTACGCGGACGCGAAGGGCTTCTGGGCGGGCTATGCCGAAGGGCAGAACTTCACGCTCGCGGCCGCCTCGTGGCCGGGCGGAGCCGCCGACTGCACGGCGACGCTCGGCTCGCTCAACGCCGACGGGACGAGGTTCCGCGAGCTCGCCTCGATGAGCTTCCACGTCGACGCATAAGCGCGAACTCGCTCCTACACGAAGGGAGGCCCCGGCTTTCGCCGGGGCCTCCCTTCGTTGCTGCTTGTCCCTACCGGGTACCGAGAAGCGTCAGCCGTTGTTGATGGTCAGGCTGGCGTTCTCCGTCGCACACGCGTGTGTTGCGTCGGTCTGACCGGTATTCCCG
>Ga0126312_10000446_pt1 | contig 24269 bp, 26 predicted proteins | sample Plot104A_FD_92537 | JGI IMG/M metagenome (GOLD analysis project Ga0126312, IMG submission 92537) | Serpentine soil microbial communities from UC McLaughlin Reserve, CA, USA - Plot104A | ecosystem: Environmental > Terrestrial > Soil > Grasslands | place: USA: UC McLaughlin Reserve, Lake County...
GTGACCAGGTACAGGGCGAGCAGCCACGCCGCGGTCGCGTTGATCGTCATCGACGTGTTCATCTCGCCAAGCGGGATGCCGTCGAGCAGGGACTGCATGTCGCCCTTGTAGGCGATCGAGACGCCGGTCTTGCCGACCTCGCCCTTGGAGAGCTCGTGGTCGGGGTCGTAGCCGGTCTGGGTCGGGAGGTCGAAGGCGACCGACAGGCCGGTCTGGCCCTTGGCCAGGTTGCGACGGTAGAGCGCGTTCGACTCGCGGGCGGTCGAGTGGCCGGCGTAGGTGCGCATGACCCACGGGCGGTCGGGACGAGCGAGACGAGGCTGGGGAGTGTCCTCCACGCGCCGATTGTACGTCCCCTCGGGCTAAGGTCCGGGCGATGAGCCGCGCGATCGACGTGCTGCACCTGGGGCGCGACCGGGTCATCTGCGCCTACGAGCTCGACGGACTGGTAGTCGACCCGGGCCCGAGCACCGCGCTCGACGCGCTGATCTCCGGCCTCGGCGACACCGAGCCGCGCGCGCTCTTGCTCACCCACATCCACCTCGACCATGCCGGCGCGTCGGGCATGCTGTGCCGTCGCTTCCCCGACCTGACCGTGTACGTGCACGAGCGCGGGGCGCCCCACCTGATCGACCCGGAGCGACTGCTTCGGAGCGCGCACCAGCTCTACGGCGACGACATGGAGCGCCTGTGGGGCGAGGTGGCGCCCGTCCCCGAGCGGAACGTCCGCGCGCTGAGCGGCGGAGAGACCATCGAGGGCGGTATCCGCGTCGAGTACACGCCCGGCCACGCCTCCCACCACGTCGCCTACCTGAGCGAGGCCACGGGCGAGGCGTTCGTCGGCGACCTCGCGGGCGTGCGCATTCCCCCGAGCGACCACGTGCTGCCGCCCACCCCGCCGCCCGACATCGACCTCGAGGCGTGGGAGCGTTCGCTGCACGTCCTCGACGGGTGGGGCCCCGAGGAGCTGTGCCTGACGCACTTCGGCCGCGCGCTCGACGTCGACGGTCAGCTCGCGCGCCTGCGCGAGGGGCTCGCGCGCGAAGGCGAGCGCGCCCGCGCGCACGGACGCGAGGCGTTCGTGGCGGCGGTCGAGGACGAGGTCCTCGCGGCCTCGGACGCGGATACCGAGCTCGCCGCGCGGTATCTCCAGGCGGCGCCGGCCGACCAGCTCTACCTCGGCCTCGAGCGCTACTGGCGCAAGCGGGCCGAGCGCGAGCGCGCGGCCGTCGGCGCGGGGGAGGGCGCGAGGGCGCCCGCAACGCGCCCGTGAGCACCGAGACGATCGAGCGGCCGCGTGTCGGCGGCCCCGGGGACGACCTCGGCGGCGATTGGCGCGTGATCGTGCTCAACGACAACCACAACACCTTCGACGGGGTCGCCGCGGCGCTGTCGCGGATCGTCCCGGGCGTCTCGCTCGACGAGGGCTACCGCATCGCCGACCGCATCCACAACACGGGCCAGGCGATCGTGTGGTCCGGCCCCAAGGAGCCGGCCGAGCACTATTGGGAGCAGCTCAAGGACGCGGGCCTCACCATGGCCCCGCTCGAGCGCGGCTGAGGATTCTTACCGCAAGTCACGAAGTCGTTGCGCACGGCTCTCGTCCGTGCGTGGCGCAGTGGCATAATCAGCGCATGGAGGAAGAATTCCTCCGCCGGATTGACGCCCACATGGCGCGTGGGAACGAGCACATGGCGCGTGGGAACGAGCTCATGGTCCACGTCGGCGAAGAGATGTCGCCTGTCCCGTGAGCAAGACGCTGACCTGCGCCAGTTCGTCCATGAGCAGACGGTGCGAGCGGAGCGGACCGCGGACCGGCAGGTCAGCGCGCTCGAGGCGCTCGCCCGTCGTCAGGACGAGTCGATCGCGACCATGCACGAGGTGCGGCGCGAGATCACGGTCAACGTCGCCGCGGTCCGGGAGGAGACGCATCGGCTGCGGGAGGAGACTCGCGACCTCCGCGACGAGTCCCGTGCTCAGCGGGAGGCGCTGCTGCGGCTGATTGACCGGCTCGGCGAGGGCGACGCCTAGCGGCCCTACTCCTCAACCGGCGACAGCGCGCGCGAGCCGAAGCCCACGAGCGTTTGCCACTCGGGGTACACCGGGACCTGGAACAGGCCGGTCGCCCGCGTGCGCGCCTCCGAGACCTCCTCCGAGAGCCAGTAGCGCTCCCAGTCGAGCTTCGACTCGAACCCGAACGCGAGCTGGGCGAAGACCGCCTGGTCCTCCTTCGAGCGGAGGAAGGCGTAGGCCGTGGCGCCGTAGTCGAGCGCGGCCTCGGCCACCGGCGCCCACAGCTCTTCGAAGCGGTCGCCGCGCCACGGGTTGGCGATCCAGCGCACCTCGACGACGCTTGCGCCGAGCGTGCCGTCCATCAGCCGGCCTCCGCGTGGATCGCGCCCGGACCCTCGGCGGTCTTCCCGAGGCCCTCGCCGTCCGCCCCGACGAGGATGGCGATCTTGCCCAGGTGCTTATTCTCGCGCATCAGCTGATGCGCCCCGGGGACGCCCTCGAAGCCCATCGTCCGCCACAGGACCGGCCGGATCTGCGCCGACTCGATCAGCTCGTTCGCCTTCGTGCACTCGTAGGCGTTGGCGAAGTGCGAGCCGATGATCTGCTTCTGACGCATCCACAGGTAGCGGACGTCGAAGTCGAGGTTGTAGCCCGTCGTGCCCGCGCAGATCACGACCTTGCCGAACGGCTTCACGCACAGGACCGAGGTCGGGAAGGTCGCCTGCCCGACGTGCTCGAAGACGATGTCGGGCGGAGCGCCGAGCGCTTCCGCGACCGCCTTCGAGAACCGGCGCGACTCCTTGAAGCGCGCCTTCTCCTCGTCGGCAGACTCCCCGCCGCGCCGCATCATGCCCGTGAACTCGTTGCGATCGATCACGTCGACCGCCCCGAGCTGCCGGACGAGATCCGCCTTCTCGGGCGACGAGACCACCCCGACCGCGTGCGCGCCCGAGATCGCGCACAGCTGGGTGGCGAACACGCCGAGGCCGCCGGCGGCCCCCCAGATCAACACCCGGTGACCCGCCTGGAGGTCGCACTGGGTGAGCAGCATGCGGTAGGCCGTGAAGTACACGAGCCCGTAGGAGGCCGCCTCCTCCCAGGTCAGGTTGTGCGGCTTGGGCAGGAGCTGCTGGGCCTGGACCTTGGTGAACTGCGCGAACGACCCCCACGTTGTCTCGTAGCCCCAGATCTGCTGCGAGGGCGCGGCGAGCGGGTCGAGGCCGTGGACCTCCACGTCCTCGTACGAGGCCTGGTTGCAGTGGATCACGACCTCGTCGCCGGGCTGCCAGCGGGTGACTCCAGGGCCGACCTTCCACACGACGCCCGCCGCGTCGGAGCCGCCGATGTGGTGGCCGTACTCGGGGTGGTCGCCGTAGCGCATAACCGACACGGGCTCGCCGAGGGCCGCCCACACGTTGTTGTAGTTCACGCCGGCCGCCATGACCCGCACGATGACCTCGAAGGCGCCCGGCTCGGGAACCTCGATCTCCTCGAGCTGGAAGGCGTCGACGGGCTCGCCCTCGCGCTCCTCGCGGATCACCCAGGCGGCCATGGTCGCGGGCAGCTCACCCGGCTCCGTGCTCACCTCGGTCACGTCGGTCAGATAGGCTTGGGCCATGCGCTCGTCCTCGTCCTCCGCGGTCGGTCGTGGGCGGCGCGGATGGTATCGCCGCGCCGGCGGCGGCCGGCTACGGGCGCAGCAGCTCGTCCTCGCCCGTCGGCCGCTCGCGGCCGACGAGGAGCGCGGCCGGCTCGAGCATCTGCGCGCGCGGGAGCGCACGCTCCGAGCCCGCGCGGATCGTGTAGCGGCCCTGCTGGACGTTGGCCTGGATCGTTGCCGTGTCCTGCGGGTTGATCGGCCCGACCCGCTCGCGCGTCTGCTCGCCCTCGAGGATCACGGTGTGCGAGGTGGTGTCCTGGTTCGAGACGATGAGGACGATCGGGCCCGCTCCGATGCGGCTCGGCGAGACGTCGATCTGCCGCGACGTGATCACGCCGGTGACCTGGACCGGCGTGGGCGGGCGCACCGGCCGGCGGCTGTAGTCGGGCTGGCCGCAGCCGCCGAGCGTCGAGACGAGCGCGAGCCCGGCGACGAGCGTCGCGCGACCGGTCACTCGGCTCTCACGCGGGCTCCCCATCCTCCGCGCGCACCCTATCCGAACCATACGGACGTACGGGAGGCGAGCAGGCGGTCGAGCTCGCGCTGGATGCGCGCCCGGACGTTCTCGGCGAGCGACTGCACGAGCTCGAGGTCCTCGGCGTCCTCGGGGGAGTAGCGGTTGAGAGAGATCGGCTCGAGGAAGCGCAGCTTGAACTTCGCCGGCAGGTACATGAGGCCGGCCGCGAGACCGAAGTGCGGGAAGGCGTGGTTGACCGGGAAGTAGATGAGGCCGCTGAGCTTCTGGAGCAGGCGCATGTGCGCGAAGATCGGCATCGCCTCCTCGGCGCCGACCACGGCCACCGGCACGATCGGGACCTGTGCTCGCAGCGCGGTCTTGACGAAGCCCCCGCGCCCGAAGCGCCGCAGTCGGTACCGCTGCCAGAAGACCTTGCCCGAGCCCTTGGCGCCCTCGGGAAACACGAGCGCGAGCCGTCCCTCGTCGCCCATCAGACGCTGCGCGTTCGCCGGGTGCGCCGCGACGAGCCCGATCTTGTTGGTGAGCATGCCGATGCCCGGATAGCCCTTGAACCAGTGCTCGCCCAGCATGTAGAGCGGCCGCGGCGCCGGGTGCTCGTTGCGGATGGCCTGCATGATCATCGGGGCGTCGGGGGGGAGCGCCCCCGAGTGATTCGCCACGAGCAGCGCGCCACCTTCCGCGGGCACGTGCTCGACGCCCTCCTGCTCGACCCGGAACCAGTAGCGGTAGTAGAAGTTGAGCAGCGGCTCCAGAAGCGCGAAGGTGCGCTCGGAGCGCCCCCAGTCGTCGAGCTCGCGGCTCGGATCGGGCGTGGGGATGAGCTGACGCAGCTCGCGCGGGTCCGACGCAGCGGCGGTGCGCCGCCCGAGCGCGTGCGAACTCGTCCCCGAGCGCGGCAGGGCGAGCACGTCGGCGCGCGGGTCGTACGGGGCGGGGCGGGGGCGCGGCTCCTCGGCGCCCGCCTCGGCGGCGAGCGGCCCTCCAAGCAGGGGGCTCTCGGGGCTCAGGTGCCCGCGTGGCCGCGCCGTCGTGTTGGGCGCGGCGCGCCGTCGCGTCTCTCTGGGCGTGTCGATCGATGATGAGGGCACGTCGCCTCTACCGTCCCCCTCCCTCGGGCAAGGATGCGAAGTAAACCGCATGCGCCGGGGTCGAGGGCGAACGACCACGGCGGCGCGGCGCGCGTCGTGCCGGGGCGAAGCCGGTTCAGGCGGAGGCGAACGGGAGCTCGACCACCTGCGCGGGGGCGTGCGCCTCGCCGACCGCGACGTCCGCGCCGGGGGCCGCCTCCCGGCGTACGACGGCCAGCGCGATCGGCCCGTGCCGCGGCGAGACGCACGCCGAGCCGACGGCGCCGACGCGGCGCTCGCCGAGCAGCACGGGATCGCCGTGCTCGGCCGGCTCGCTCAGGCGCAGCCCGCGCAGGTGCCGGTTCGGCTTGCCCTTGTAGTGCAGCCGCGCCACCGTCTCCTGTCCGACGTAGCAGCCCTTCGTGAAGCTCACGGCGCGCTCGTTCAGGCCGGCCTCCTCGGGGATCGTGTCGGCGTCGATGTCGAGGCCGTAGCGAGGGCGGCCGGACTCGATCCGAAGGCACTCGGAGGCGGCCTCGGACGCCCGCTCGAGGCCGAGGGCGGCACTTACCTCGTCGGCGTCCTCGGCGGCGGAGATGACGTCGACGCCGAGATCGGTGGCGACGTACAGGCCGTGCTCGCCCTCCACGAACGCGTGCTCCTCGTCCGGCGGCTCGGTCGCGAGCGCTGCGCGCGCCGCCGGCCCCACGAGCGACAGGAGCGCGCGCTCGGAGGTGACGTCGGCGTGGTGGACGTCGCGCCCGATCCCGTACATCGTGACCGTGTGCACGAGCGCGGGGAGGACGGCCGGCTCGGTGTCGACCCAGATCCAGTGCTCGCCCCGGAGGATGCGCATGTCGCCGCGCATCTTGCCCTTGTGCGTGAGGAGGGCGGCGTAGCAGCCGCGCCCCGGGGCCAGCGACTCTACGTCGTTGGTCACCTGCCCCTGGAGGAACTCGGCGGCCTCCGCGCCGGTGAGCAGCAGCTTGCCGCGCGGGGAGCGGTCGACGAGGCCCGCACGTTCGGACAGGAGCTCGTAGTCGCTGGCGACGATCACGCTTCGATTGTAGGTACCCGTCGCGCGGGTAAGGTGGCGTTCGTGCCGCTCGCCGAGGACTTCCAGCGCGTGGTCGACGCGATGCCGCCCGACTGGACCCATATGGAGCTCGACCTGCGCATCCACGACGAGGATCGCTACGTCGAGGCGGCCACGATCCTCGTCCAGGTCAATGCCCAGCCGTACTCGCGTCACGACTGGCACTGGCGCCTGCGCGTGGCCAAGGACTTCGGCCACGCCGCCGCCGCGGAGACCGCGCACGGGACGCTGCGCGTGCTCGACGAGCTCGGGATCGAGGGCGAGCTCGAGCTGCGCGAGGCGCGCTCGGGCCGCGTCGAGGTCATGGAGACATGGGGGCGCCCCGAGTCGGTGCGCCAGGAGTTCTACCGACGGCGCGCGCAGTAGGCCGGTCGATGGCGCGCGTCGTGATCCTGTGCCCCGATCTGCTGTTCGGCTCGAAGCTCGAGGGGGGGTTGCGGGCCGCCGGCCACGACGTCGAGCGAGTCGACGACGAGCCGGGGGCGTGGGCGGCTGTCGGCGCGGGCGCGGAGGTGCTCGTGGTCGACCTCGGCGCCGAAGACCTCGACGGCGCGGTGCTCGTCGACTCGATGCGCTCCGACGGCGCGCTCCGGGGAGTGGCGACGCTCGGCTTCTATCCGCACGTCGAGCGGCGGGCGCGTGAGCGCGCGGAGGCGGTGGGCTTCGACGTCGTCGTGCCGCGCTCGCGAATGGCCCGCGAGATGGCGGCGCTCGTCGAGCGCGGGCTCGCGGCGGCGGCAGGTCCGCGGCGCACGCCCGGAGGCGAGTGAGGAATGCTTCACGGCGCTCGCCGAGTTCCGGCGATCGAGAGGTCGAAGGCGCGCCCGAGGTAGGGCCGCTCGCGCAGGATCCCGTAGCGCTGGTCGAAGGCCGCCCACGCCTCGAGCGCGCGGCGGTTGAGGCGGACGGGAGGGGAGAGCGCCGGCCGAACCGCCCCGAACTGCGCCTCGACGTCGCGCGGACGCGCGGAGGACGCGCGGGCGATCTCCTCGAGCGCTGGTTGCGGGTCACGCAGGGCGATCTCGGTGCCGGCGGCGAGCGCGCCGACCGCCGCCGCGACGCGCGGGCGCTCGCGCTCGAGCAGCTCGCGTCGTACGACCAGCACGAGCTCGGGATAGCGAACCCCGGCGCGCTCGCCGAGGCGGAACTCGCGCGTCGGGACGCCGCGCTGGCGGAGCGCGACGCCCTCCGCGTTCCAGAACGCGGTGGCCGCGGCCACCCGCCCGCTCACGAGCGCGGGGACGGCCGAGAAGCCGATCGTCGTCCTCCGAATCCGCTCGACGCGGCCGCCGTCGGCCTCGACGACCGCGCGCACGACGGCGTCATCGGACGGCAGCCCCGCGACGCCGACGCGCCGTCCCTCGAGATCGCGCGGACGGCGCACCGGCGGCCGCGCGATGACCGCCGCGAGTGGGCGCTGCACGAGCGCGCCGACGCCGACGAGGTCGTCGCCGCGCTCGCGCGCGAGCCCGAGATCGTGGATGTCGGCGATGCTCATGTCGGCACGGCCCGAGGCCAGCAGCTTGAGCGAGTCGGTCGACGCCGTGGGCGCGCGGAGCCGCAGCGAGAGCCCCCGCGCCCGGTCGGTCCCGGCGGCGCGCGCGCCGTAAACGCCCGCGTGTGCCGCGTTGGGCGCGAAGTCGAGGGCGAGCGTGAACGGGCGCGGCGGACGGCGGTCGGCCGGGGGGGACTCGGGCGCCTTCCCGCAGCCGGACGCTCCGGCGACGAGAGCGAGGATCACGACGGCGGCGTTCGCGGCACGTCTGCGCATCGCCGCATGATCCGCGATGCTCGATGGACATGCGGCCGTGGGGGAGGTGGAAGCCGCGTGCGTCGACGATGGGCGGCGGCGGTGGCCGGCGAGTCCGCGGCCGACGCCCGCTCCTCCGACCGCCGCGACACCCGCCGTCCGTAGACTGCTTGCGGATGCGGCGCGTCACATTCTCGCGCAACTTCACGCTGTCGCTGTCGCGGACGTGCCGGTGCTACTGCAAGTACTGCGCGTTCGCCACCCACCGCGCGCATCTGTACGCGCCCGACGAGGTCGAGCGCGTCCTCGACGAGGCGGCGGGCCGCGGGGCGAAGGAGCTGCTCGTGCTCACGGGCGAGAAGCCGGAGGTGAACGCCGAGGTCGCGCAGCGCCTGCGCGAGTACGGCCACGCGAGCTTCACCGAGTACGCGGCGTGGGCGTGCGAGCGGGCGCTCGAGCGCGGGTTGCTCCCGCACACGAACCTCGGCGTGCTAGACGCCGGCGAGCTCGCGCGCCTGCGCGAGGTGACCGCCTCGCAGGGGCTGATGCTCGAGTCGGTGTCCGAGCGGCTGATGGACACCGTGCACGCCGGCTCGCCGACCAAGCACCCGCAGCGGCGGCTCGCGACGATCCGTGCGGCCGGCGAGCTTCGGATCCCGTTCACGAGCGGGATCCTCGTCGGGATCGGCGAGACGGTCGAGGAGCGGATCGCCTCGCTCGAGGCGCTCGCCGCGGTCCACGCCGAGCACCGTCACCTCCAGGAGGTGATCCTCCAGAACTTCGTACCGCATCCGCGCTACTACGGGGCGGAGCCGGCGGAGATCGCGGATGCGGCCCAGCGCGGCGAAGGGGAAGAGGCGAGCCCCGCGCCCCTGCCCGCCTGGGCGACCGAGGTCACGATCGACGACATGCGCCTGCTCGTGCGGGAGTGCCGGCGGCTCATGCCCGACGTCGGCATCCAGATACCGCCCAACCTGTCGGAGTGGTGGCTTCCGCTCGTCGAGGCGGGCGCGACCGACCTCGGCGGCCTGTCGGCCAACGGCGACCACATCTCGCCCGAGCACCCGTTCCCCTCGCCGCACCGGATGCGCAAGCGGCTCACTCCGCGCGGCTACGCGCTCACCGAGCGACTGTGCGTCTATCCGCAGTACATGCACTCCGAGTGGCTCGAGCAGGGCGTGCTCGACGTGGTAAAGGCCCGCTTCTGGAGCTTCATTCCCCGCCGCGGATCGGGCCGCCGCTCCGAGGGGGCGATCCGCCGCGACCTCGTCCCGAGCGCGATCGAGCGCGCCCGCGGCGGCGAGCGCCTCGCCGAGGAGGAGCTCACGGCGCTGTTCGCCGAGACGCGCCCCGAGGCGGTAGACGACATCCGTGCCGCGGCCGACGAGTTGCGCGCCGAGCTCGCCGGAGACCTAGTCACCTTTGTGGTCAACCGCAACATCAACGTCTCGAACATGTGCGTGGTCGGTTGCGCGTTCTGCGGCTTCGGGCAGGGGCGGCGCTCGCCGGACGCCTACGAGCACTCGCGCGACGACTTCGTCCGCCGCGTCGAGGAGGCGGTCGAGCTCGGGTCGAGCGAGATCTGCATGCAGTCCGGGATCCACCCGGACTGGACGCTCGCCGACTACGAGGGTTGGCTGCGGCTCGCCAAGCAAATCGCCCCGGACATCCATCTGCACGCCTACTCGGCGATGGAGGTCGACCACATGTGCCGGACTTCGGGTCTCCCGCCGCGCGCGGTGTTCGAGCGCCTGCGCGCGGCCGGGCTCGACTCGACGCCGGGCACTGCCGCCGAGGTGCTGCACGACGGCGTACGCGAGCGGATCTCGCCCAACAAGCTGCCCGTAGCGCGCTGGGTCGAGATCATCGAGGCCTCGCACGCCGCGGGGCTCCGCTCGACCTCGACCGTGATGTTCGGCCACGTCGAGGAGCCGTGGGAGCTCGCCGAGCACCTGCGCGTCGTGCGCGAGCTCCAGGAGCGCACGGGCGGGATCACCGAGTTCGTCCCGCTGTCGTTCATCCCGTACCACACGCTGCTCGGGCGGACGCACGGCATTGAGGAGATCTCGCGAGCGGAGAACCTCAAGCACACGGCGGTCTTCCGGCTCGCGCTCGGCCGCTCGATCCCCAACCTCCAGGCGAGCTGGGTGAAGATGGGGCTCGACGCGGCGACCGAGGCGCTGCGCTGGGGGGTGAACGACCTCGGCGGAACGCTCATGGAGGAGTCGATCAGCCGGATGGCCGGCTCGCAGCACGGCGTGCGTCTCGACCCTGAGGACCTCACCGGCGCCGCGCACGCCGCGGGGCGCCCGGCGGCCGAACGCGACACCCTGTACGGCCTGCGGACCCTACACCCGCGGCCCGCCGAACCGGTTGCGGCGTGAGCCCGGCCGACACCCGGAGACCTCGCCTCACCCGCAACGCCCGCTTCGGCGAGCTCCAGGAGACGTTCCTCGTCTCGGCCGTCGTGACGATTCTCTTCATCCGCTCGCAGCTCTATCTGCTGGGGTACCCGCAGCTCGGCGGCGGCGGACTCCACATCGCCCACCTGCTGTGGGGCGGGCTGCTGATGGATGCTCGCGATCGGCGCGCTCGTCACCTACCTCGGGCGCCGGGTGCGCGTGCCCGCGGCGATCCTCGGCGGGGCCGGCTTCGGCCTCTTCATCGACGAGCTCGGCAAGTTCATCACCTCGGACAACGACTACTTCTTCCGGCCCGCTGCGGCGCTCATCTACGTGCTCTTCCTCGGCCTGTTCTTCGCGGCGCGGGGTCTGTCAGAGCGGCGGCCGATGGCGTCGGCCGAGTACGTCGCGAACGCGCTCGACCTCGCGGCCGATGCGGTCAGCCGCGACCTCGACGAGCGCGAGAAGCAGCGGGCGCTCGAGATGCTCGACCGCGCCGATCCGCACGACCCGGTCGTCGGCACGCTGCGACGCATGCTCGCCGAGCTCGACGCGCTGCCCGTGCGCGGGCCGCGCGTGTACACGCGCTGGGCGAGGTCGGTCGGGCGCGGCTACCGGTCGCTCATCGCGCGGCCGCGCTTCGCCGCGGTGATCGACTGGGTGTTTGGCGTGTGGGCGCTGCTCGGGCTCGCGCCGCTCGCGTTGTTCGTGGCGTCGCTCGCGATCGGGGCACCCGGCCACGCACTCGAGTCGGTCGTGGGCGACCTCTCGCCGGTCGCCGTCGTCGGCTTCGCCTCGAGCATCGTGTCGGCCGCGCTCGTCGGGCTCGGCGTCCGGCGGCTCGAGAAGGGCGCGCGTCTGGCCGCGTACCGCGCGTTCGACCGCGCGCTGATGGTGTCGATTCTCGTGACCGACACCTCGCTCTTCTACCTCGCGCAGTTCGCCACGTCCTACCGGCTCGCCCTCGACCTCGTCCTGCTCGTGACAATCCGGTACATGATCCGGTGCGAGCGTGCGCTCGAGCGGGCGGCCGGCGGCGAGGCGGGAGCGACGCCGGATCCCGAAGGTCTCCCGGCGGGCCGCGGACAGGTTGCGAGCCGGGAGCAGGCGGGAGTGCTGTCGCCGGCTAGCGACGCTGCTCCACCGGCCGCGGCGGAGGAGGTCTCGCGTGGCCCCGGAGCCTCGGCGGCGCCGCCGGGGGTCGGCGCGCCGCGATCACCGGGCACCCCCTGACGGCACCCCGACCTCGGCTCAGGCGAAGAGGTCCTCCTCCGGCGGCCGGCGCAGGGCCCGGGCGCCCGGGCCGTCCGCCGCGGTGACGAAGCGCTCGAGGCCCCGCAGCAACACGGCCGGCCGGCCCGCGTCCTTGGCGCGCGCGAGGTCGGCGGCCGCCGCGACCGCGTCGGCGACGGCGATCGTCGTAGCGTGCAGATCGCGCCCGTGGGCGTCGCGGCGCCCGCGCCAGTCGTCGAGCGGGACGAGGCCAGCCGCGCCGATCGCCACGTCGGTCTGACCGAGGCGCCACGCGCGGCCGAACGAGTCGCTCACCACCACGGCGGGGCGCACGTCGCGCACGGACGCGACGCGATCGCGCAGGTGCCGAGCCGAGGCGTCGGCGTCGGCTGGGAGCAGGACGGCGTCGCCGGGAGCGGCGTTCGAGACGTCGACGCCGGCGTTCGCGCACACGAGCCCGTGCCGCGTGCGGGCGATGAGCACCCCCCGCTCCGCCCGCAGCAGCTGGGCGCTCTCCGAGAGGATGAGCGCGACGAGGCGTGCGTCCTTGCCGTGCTCGCGCGCGAGCGCCTCGGCGCGCGGACCGGGGGCGACGTCCTCGAGGCGCGTCGTGCGGCCCTCGGCCTTCGAGACCACCTTGTGCGCCACGCAGACCACGTCGCCCGGGGCGAGGTCGCCCGGTGCGGCCTCGGCGACCATGCCGCCGAGGTCGTCGCCGGGCGCGATCTCGGGCAGCGCGCCGAGCGGGGAGACGGTAAACGTATTCAGGGCCCGGCCCCGGCGGCAGTTGCGCCCGGCTCGTTGCTCACGAGGTGCGCCCGTTCGAGCACTCCGCGCGTCCGTTGCGCGCGCTGCCCGCCCGTCGACCGGAGCGCGGGCGCGAGCGCGTCGAGGTCGTCCGGCGTGTCGACGTCGTGCTCGAGCGCGGCGACGCGCTCGACGCGCCACGCGAGCGAGGCCGCCTGGGCCCCCGCGCGGTGGCGGGCGAGGCTGTCCGGGCCGAAGCTCGGCGCGAGCACGTCGGGGGGCGAGAGCACGAGCGCGTTCGTCCCGGTGCCGTGGCGGTCGGGGACGATGGCGGCCTCGAGAGCGTCCGCCGCGGCACGGGCGAGCAGAGCGTCGAGGTCGCTCGCGGCGACGAGCGGCGTGTCGCCCGGGAGGAGGAGCACGCGCTCGAAGCCGGCGGCGAGCGCGTGGCCGATGCCGTCGGCGGCGGCGGCCGACTGGCCCGCCTCGCCCGGGTCGGGCACGACCTCTGCCCCCGCGGAGCCGGCGAGGCGGACGGCGCGGGCCTCGGCGGTGACCACGGCCACCGTCGCGAGCGCGTGGGCGGCCGAGGCCGCGGCGAGCACGTCGGCCAGCATCGCCTCCGCTAGCTCCGCCCGAGCCGCCGGGGCGAGGCGCCTCGCGAGCCGTTGCTTGGCCGCGCCGAAGCGCTTGACGGGAAGGACGGCGAGCGTGCGCATCGCGGCGCGGTCGAATCTAACGGCCGGCGAGCGCGCGGGCGAGGTCGAGGGTGGCGTGCGCGACGCGCGCGCGGGCGTCCGGCGTATCCATGAGCGTGTCGAGCTCGATCGCGGGAAGCCCCTCGACCGGCTCGTCGGAGACGATCCCGTCGATCACGCCGGCGTACGCGGCGACGATTCCCTGCGCGCTTGCCGCGACGCCGGCGTGCGCGCAGAAAGCCTCGGTCGGACCCTTGACCGCTCGGCCGGCCACGAATGGGCTGACCGCGACCACGGGCGCCGCCGCGGCGGCGATCGCCTCGCGCATCCCCGGCACGGCGAGGATCGGGCCGATCGAGATGACCGGGTTCGACGGGCCGATCACGATCGCCTCCGCCCGCTCGAGCACCGCCAGCACCTCGGGCGTCAGCCGCGCCGCCTCGATCCCGCGCAGCTCGACCGCCTCGACCTCCGGCTCCGCCCGGTCGACGATCATGAACTCCTGGAACGGCCGCCACCGCCCGTCTGCGCGCACGTGCGTGCGCACGGGCTCGTCGCACATCGGGAGCACGCGCGCGTCGAGGCCGAGCGCGTCCACGACCTCGGCGTGCGCCTCGGTCAGGCGCCGCCCGCCCCGCAGCAGCTCCGCGCGCACGAGACACAGCGCGAGGTCGCGGTCGCCGAGCCGGAACCACGTCTCGCGGCCGGTGCGCTCGAGCGCGCCCATCACCTCCCACGTGTCGCCGCGCACCCCAAACCCCCGCCCGTCGATGAGATCGGCGAGCCACAGCGCCACGAGGTCGGGGTCCGGCGAGACGTGCACGCCGTAGACCTCGACGTCGTCGCCCGTGTTGGCGACCACGCACAGCTCGTCGCCGCCCACGACGTCGAGCATCCCGCGCGCGAGCTTCGCCCCGCCGGTGCCCCCGGCGAGGACGACTACCACCGCGGCTCGTCGAGGCCCGTGAGCCGGATGCCGGCGGTGACCTTGTTGCGCGAGTTGACCGAGATCAGCAGCGGGGTGAGCCCCTCGACGAGGCGCGCGGTCTCGAGCGCGCCGGCGTTGACCGCGCGCAGGCCGTCGATGCGGTCGACGAGCTTGGCCACCCGCCGCTTCGGATCGCGCGCGTCGCCACACACCAGCACGTCGTCGTCGAGCGGGTGGTCGAGGTCGGAGAGGACGTGCCCGGCCACCGTGTGGAGGGCGCTCACCACGGTCACCCCGTCGGGCACCATCTCCTGGGCCTGCTGGGCGGCCGACCCCTGCGGGACGCCGAGCAGCCGGGTCGCCTTGCCGGAGACGGCGGCGGCGAGCGGCACCGTGGCGTCGACGAGGATCTGGCCCTCATGCAGGGCGTTCCGCAGGTTCGTCAGGTTCTCGGATTGCGCGCGGAAGGGAACGGTCAGGAAGACGATGTCGCCGCGTGCGACGGCGTGGGCGTTCTCGAGTCCCTCGACCTCGCCGTCGGGGACGCGCTCGCGTGCCTTGGCGGCGGCCTCCTCGGCGGACTCGCGCCGGCGCGAGCCGATGACCACCGGCACGCCCGCCCCCGCCAGCCGCACGGCGAGCCCGAAGCCGAGCGCGCCGGTGCCGCCGACGATGGGGACGGGCGAGGGGCTCACGCGGCGGCGAGCCTAGCGTCCACGAGTACGCTGGCCCGCATGGACAGCGACCGCTTCGTGCGCGTCCGCGAGGTGGGCCCGCGGGACGGGTTCCAGAACGAGCCCGAGACGATCGCCACCGCCGACAAGGTGCGGCTGATCGAGATGCTCGGACGGACCGGCCTCCGGCGGCTCGAGGTAACGAGCTTCGTCCGCACCGATGTGATCCCCCAGCTCGCCGACGCGGCCGAGGTGCTCCACGACGTGGCGCTGCCGCCCGAGGTCGCGGTGTCGGTGCTCGTGCCGAACGAGCGCGGCCTCGAGAACGCGCTCGCCCGGCGTGCCCGGCCCGACGGCACGGCCCGCTTCCACGAGGTCAACGTGTTCCTCTCGGCCACCGAGACGCACAACCGCCGGAACGTGAACCGCTCGGTGGAGGAGTCGCTCGCGGGCCTCGAGCAAACGGTCGCGCGCGCGCGCGAGGCGGGCCTTCGCTGCGAGGGCGTGATCTCGGTCGCGTTCGGGTGCCCGTACGAGGGCGAGGTCGACCCGGCGCGCGTGTTCGCGATCGCCGAGCGGCTGGCGGCGGACGGCTGCGCGGAGATCGCGTTCGGCGACACCACGGGGATGGCGAACCCGCGCCAGGTGGGCGAGTTCTTCACCGCCGCGCGCGACCGCCTCGGCGAGCGCGCCGAGCTGACCGCCCACTTCCACAACACGCGCGGGCAGGGCCTGGCCAACGTGGTCGCCGCGCTCGAGTCCGGGGTGCGGTCGTTCGAGTCGTCGTTCGGCGAGCTCGGGGGGTGTCCGGTCCCGCGCGGGGCGACCGGGAACATCGCCAGCGAGGACCTCGTGTCGATGCTGCACGAGATGGGCTACGAGACCGGGATCGACCTCGACGCGCTCGTCGAGTGCGCGCGCGAGGCGCAACGGGTGCTCGGGCGGCCGCTCGGGAGCCACGTGCTCGTCGCCGGGCCGGTGGATTGGGCCGCGGGGTAGGCGACGCTCGCCACGGGCGCCGCCGGGCGCCGAGCCCCGCCTACGCGCGCATCTCGAAGGTCTGGCCCGCGGCCCGCAGTCGCTCGACGAGCGCGCCGCCCATGGCCGTCGCGGGTGTAAGGACCCCGGCGCGGTCGGGCAGGCGGTCGCCGTCGAGAGCGAGGCACAGCGCGGTCTCGCCGAGCATCACCGCGGTTGCCGCGTAGCCCGGATCGCCCTGCGCCGCGACGCGGCACCGGTAGCGCCGGCCGCTCTCGGTGCGGGTGTGGACGTCGATCCGGAAGAAGCCCTTGCGGCGCTGCTCCTCGCTCGGGCCTTCGCCGGGGTCGGGCAGCACCCGGTCGAGCAGCGCGCGCGTCGGCGGCAGCGCGAGCCCGCCCGCCAGGGCCCCGAGGCCGGCGGTCATCGCCCCCGCCTTGAGCGGCGCGGTCGCGCCCGAGCCGAACGCGGTGACCTCTCGGTAGCGGAAGCGCCGCCCGTACGCCCACGCCTGGAGCGAGTTGCTGCGGCGAACGATGCGCGTGTTCGACGCCGCCATGATGAACGGCCCGATCCAGCCGCCGAGCTCCTCGTCGCGCTGCACGGGCACGAGGTCGAGCTCGCGCCCGAGGTCGGGCTCCGCCGAGCGGTCGGGGCTGAGCGAGTACGGGTCGAGGACGGTGCGTCGCAGCTCGGAGCTCGACTTCAGCTCGTCGATCTGGCCCTTGAGCGAGGCGACCGTCCCGCCGCTGAAACGCCCCTTGACCGCCCGCACGACGAGCGTCGTGTCCTCGAGCCGGCCGTCGCCACCCGCCTCGGCCGCCTCGTGGAGCAGGAGGACCCCGAGGTCGGAGGGGATCGAGTCGAAGCCGCACGCGTGGACGATGCGTGCGCCGTTGCGCTCCCCCCGTACGTGAAAGCGCTCGGCGGCGTCGCGCATGAAGAGAACCTCGCCAGAGAGGTCGGCGTAGTGCGTGCCCGCGGCGGCGCATGCCTCGACGAGCGGGAGGCCGTGACGCCGGTACGGCCCGACGGTGGTGGCCACGGCGCGCGTGCGCTCGGCGAGCACGGCGAGCGACGCCCGGTCGCTCGAGTCGGCGGTGAGGAGCTCCCAGCCGGCGGCCGCCGACCCGAGCGAGTCGCGGACCCGCGCGAGCCGGTCGTGTGAGCGCCCGGCGAGCCCGACGCGCACCTCCGAGGGGGCGTGCTCGGCCAGGTACTCGGCGGTCAGCCGGCCGACGAAGCCGGTGGCGCCGAAGACGACGACGTCGAGCGGTCGCTCGCCGCCGGAGTCGCCCCGGTCCGGCGGGTCGCCGGGTCCCGTCGCGCCCGCGCCCGTGTCGCCCGCCGCGCTCATCGGCCCGCGAACTCGGGCGTCCGCTTGTCGACGAACGCCCGCGCGCCCTCGGCGAAGTCCTCCGACCCGGCGAGCACCTGCTGGGCTGTCACCTCGTGCTCGAGGGTCGTCGCGAGCGCCGGCTTGGCGGCGGCGTCGAGGACCCGCTTGGACAGTCCCACGGCAAGAGGCGCGCACGCGAGCAGCTCGTTGCACAGCGCCTCGGTCGCTTCGTCGAGCTCCGCCGGGGGCGCGACGCGATTCGCGAGGCCGATCCGGTGCGCCTCGCGCCCGTCGACGACCCGACCGGTCATCACGAGCTCCTTGGCGATCCCGAGCCCGACGACCGCAGGGAGGCGCGAGCAGCCGCCGACGTCGGGCAGGAGCCCGATGCGCGCCTCGAGCAAGCCGGTGACCGCGTCCTCCGCCATCACGCGCATGTCGCAGGCGAGCGCGAGCTCGAGCGCCCCGCCGATGCACGCCCCGTGGATCTGGCAGATCGTCGCCTTCGGCATCTCCTCGACCAGGTTCCAGGCGCGCAGGATCCCGCCGCGGAACGGACGCAGCATGTGGGGCTCCTCGGCAAGTCCGTGCAGCGCGGCCAGGTCCATCCCCGACGAGAACATCGGCCCCTCGCCGCGCAGCACGACGACGCGGACCGCGTCATCGGCGGCCGCCGCCTCGAACGCCTCGCCGAGCCCGCGCACGAGCTCCTCGTTCATCGCGTTGCGCTTCTCCGGGCGCGCGAGGACGACGTGGCGGACCGGCCCGCGGTCGTCAGTGTGGACGACGCTCATGACGCTCTCCTCGCCGCTCGGGGTTCTCGTCGGTGAGGGGAGGCTAACGGAGGCGATGCGTGGACACGATTCCACCCGCGCGGCGACGCGATGTGTCCGTCGAACGGCGCCAGCCCGAAGGTGCCCGCTCACGCCCCGAGCAACTCCGGCACATCGGCGATCGAGTCGACGACCGCCGTCGGGCGGACGCCCGAGCGGCGCACCGCGTCCTCGCGGAACTTGCCGGTGCGCACGAGCACGCCGCTGAGGCCGGCGGCGAGCGCGCCGCCCACGTCGCTCTCCACGTCGTCGCCGACCATCACGGCGTCGCCGGGCCCGGATCCGAGCCCGCCCAGCACTCCCTCGAAGAACCGGCGCGCGGGCTTGCCGACCACGTCGGCCTCTCGCCCCGTCGCGTACTCGAGCGCCGCGACGAACGGTCCGACGTCGAGCGACATCCCGTCCGCGCGCCGCCAGTAGCGGTTCTTCTGCAACGCGACGAGCGCGGCCCCCGCCATCACGTGGCGAAAGGCGCGATTGAGCACCTCGTAGCCGAAGCGCTCGCCGAGGTCGCCGACGATCACCGCCTGCGGCTGCTCGTCGTCACGCTCGAGCGCGGGGAGGTCCTCCATCACCTCCTCGCTCATGAGCAGCGACGCGCGCTCGTGGCCGCGCTCGAGGCACAGGCGCTCGGCGAGCGCGGCGGGCGTGACGAGCTCCTCGTCCTCGAGGTCGAAGCCGAGCCTCCGCAGCTTGTCGAGCGTCGCCGTGCGTGAGTGAGCCGTCGTGTTGGTCACGAAGCGCATCCCGACCCCCGCCGAGCGCAGGCGCTCGACCGCCTCGCGCGCGCCCGGAAGCACCTCGTCCTCGACATAGAGCACGCCGTCGAGGTCGAGGAGCACCGCGTCGAGCGGTGGGAGCTCGGCCACCGGCTCGCCCACCCCGGTCAGAGCGCGGCCACGCCGGCCTCGGCCACCTCCTGATCCTGCTCGACCGTGCCGCCGCTCACCCCGACCGCGCCCACGACCTCGTCGCCCTCGCGCAAGGGGACCCCGCCGGCGAAGATGACGATCCGCCCGTCGTTCGTGGTGTTGATGCCGAACAGCGAGCCGCCGCTCTGCGACTCGGCGCCGAGGTCCTGCGTCGGCATGTCGAACGCGCGCGCGGTGTAGGCCTTGTTGATCGAAATTTCGATCGACCCGAGCCACGCCCCGTCCATGCGAACGTGCGAGACGAGGTTCCCGCCGGCGTCGACCACCGCGATGTTCATGGGCTGGCCGATCTCCCCGGCCTTGCGCTCGGCGGCCTCGGTGATCGAGCGGGCCTTGGCGAGGTTGACCATCGGTGCTCCTCCCTCTTCGAGTTTAGGGCGATGCGCCCGCCGTCGGCGGCGCGGCCGCCCCGGGTCGTCAGGCGCCGGGCTTGAGCACGACCTTCGTGTAGCCCTCGACGCGCTGGTCGAACTTCTCGTAGGCGTCCGGCGCCTCGTCGAGCGGGACCTCGTTCGAGACGATCAGGCTCGGCTCGACGCGCCCGGCGACGATCAGGTCACGCAGGAAGCGGTTGTAGCGCTTGACGTTGCACTGCCCCGTTCCGAGCGCGAGGCCCTTCTCGAACAGCTTGCCGAACGAGATCGGGAGCATGCCCTGGCTCGCGTGCGGGTCCTTGGCACCGGGGTCGGAGGGGACGTACAGGCCCGGCACGCCGATCTTGCCGGTCGGGTTGGTCACGCCGATGCAGCCCTCGAGCACCGCGCTCGGCTGCTCCTCGTCGCCCTCCGAGCCGATCGCCTGGTAGCCGACCGCGTCGATCGACCTCATCACGCCGTCACCGCCGCGCATCTCGAGGATCTGCTCGACCGGGTCGCCCTTCGAGAAGTCGATCGGCACGCAGCCGATGTTCTCGGCGACCTCGAGCCGCTCGGGGACGCGATCGACCACGTACACGATCGCCGCGCCCTTGATCAGGCACGAGTAGGCGGCCATGATCCCCACCGGCCCGGCGCCGAACACGGCGACCGTCTCGCCCATCCCGACCCCGGCGAGCTCCGCCCCGTGGTAGCCCGTCGGGAAGATGTCCGACAGCATGGCGAAGTCGTGCTCGTGCGAGTCGTCGTCGGGCAGCTCGAGGCAGTTGAAGTCGGCGAACGGCACGCGCAGGTACTCGGCCTGGCCGCCGCGGTAGGGGCCCATGTTCACGTAGCCGTACGCGCCGCCCGCGAAGCCCGGGTTGACCGAGAGGCAGAAGCCCGTCCACCCGCGCTCGCAGTTGAAGCAGAAGCCGCAGCCGATGTTGAAGGGCATGTTCACGCGGTCGCCCTTCTTGACACGGTGGACGCCAGAGCCGACCTCCTCGACGACCCCCTGGTTCTCGTGCCCGAACACGAGCCCCTCCTCGGCGTCGGTGCGCCCCTCGTACATGTGCAGGTCCGAGCCGCAGATGCACGTCGAGGTGATCCGCACGATCACGTCGGTCGGCTGCTCGATCTTCGGGTCCTCGACCTGCTCGACCTGGATGTCGTAGGGGCCGCGGTAGACCACTGCCTTCACGGGGACCTCCTCGCCTTTCGCTTCCTACCCTCGTGTCGAGTGGTGTCCCGGCGAGGAACATCTCAAACGACCGGCGACCTCCCTCCGAGCTCCGGGCCGAGCTCGGCATCGATTCGCTCGAGCAGCTCCGAGCAGAACGCGAAAGCGCGCTCGAGCGCGGCGTCCTCGATCGCTGCGGGCGTGTCGTCCGGTCCGTGGTAGCCGGGGACGTATCCGAGCTCGTTCAGGCAGGCGATCGACACGGCCGCGAAGCCCCTCGCGCGCGCCGCCGCGCCGTCGCCCGCGGTACGCGCGACGTAGGGACGGGCGCCATAGCGCGGCACGTCGCCTCCGCCCGCGTCCGCGATCTCCCGGCACAGAGCGAGCAGGCGGCGGTCGTAGGGAAGCGGCAGGACCACCCCCTCCTTGCGCGCGTAGCGCGCTTCGCCCGCGCCGACCTTGTCGACGTCGACGAACACCGTGCGCTCCCGGTCGAGCTCGCGGCGGTGGCGGCGAAGCCACGCCCGCATCCCGAGCGCCTGCGCCTCCTCGGCGCCCGTGGAGATCGCCCACAGGTCGAAGTGCGCGAGGCGCCCGCCGTATCGCTCGAGCAGGCGAAGGACGGTCGCCACGCCGGAGGCGTTGTCGTTGGCGCCCGGCACCGCGTCGCTCAGCGCCACGTCGAGCAGGAGCACCACGGCGACGATGAGGATCACCGTGGGGACGAGCTGCGCGTACGAGACGACGTCCGACTCCGGGAGCAGGTAGCGGAGCATGAGGACCACGAGCAGCAGCACCTGCGCGTAGAAGAAGATCTCGAGCGGGCCGAACGGCCGGCGCACGAGCGCCCCGATGCGCGCCCGCCGACGCAGCGCCCGCGGGCTGAATACCGCCCCCGCCCGGGCGGCGTCGTGGTGGGCGAGCAGAACGATCACGCCGGGCTTCTCGCCGCCCTCCTCCGAGACGACGTTCTGCGAGGCGCGCTTGGGCATGAGGAGCCGGAGCAGGTGGAAGCGGCCGGTCAGGTCACCGTAGGAGGAGAAGGCGGCGAGTAGCGCGATCGCCGAGCCGATCGCCGGCTGCGTGACCGCGACGATGCTCGCGGCGATCGAGAGCAGCGCGCTGAGCGCGTGGGTGACGGCGAACCACGGGCGAACAACAGTCGGCTCGACCTCGGCGTCGCGCCCGAGCGCGGCCAGCCGTCGGGCGATGTGGTTCGCCGCCCGGCGCTCGGCGTCGCTCCCCGCCGCCCGGCCCTCGAAGCCGACGAGCGCCTCGATCTCGGCGTGCGCGTCGACGCGCCTTCCGGGCGCGGCCATCGCAATCGACCGCTCGGCCACCGCCTCAGACCCGGGCGAGCCCGGCCTCGCGGCAGCCCTCCTCGAGCGCCTCGACGCCGAACGCCTCGACCGGCCCGAGCGCACCGGCCCCTTCCACGCCCTGGTCGGCCGCGCGCTCGGCGCCCCAGGCGAGCAGGGCCGCGGTGAACGCGTACGGGTTCTGGCCGTCGAGCCCGACTTCGGCGAGCGGGCGCTCCCCGCGGTCGTAAGCGAGCGCTACCACGTGCGTTCCGATGCGTGCGCGCGCTTCGGGCTCGGGGCCACCGCTCGACCCGCCCGGCATCCGCGCGGTCAGGGCGCGCAGCGCGGAGCCCGCGAGCGGCGCGCGCGCGAGCGTCCCCGTGGGGAACGAGAGGCCCTGCAGCACGCGCGGCAGCGGCCCGCCGAACCCCAGGTACACGCCGACCTCGCGCAGGCCGGGCTCGAGCCGGGGGAGCGAGACGTGCTCGCTGCCGGCGACCGAGATCGCCGACACCCGCCGTCCGCGCAGCTCGAAGCTCCGCAGCCGCCGCCCGTTCGGCTCGGTCACTAGCCGGCCGTCGCGGAAGGCAAAGCCGGGCGCCGCGAGCGCGCCGGCGAGCGAGGCGATCGTCCCGCCGCTCCACGACGGGCGCCCGGTGACGAAGTAGCCGACGTCCATGCGGTGGGGTCGCTCGCTCGCGTGGCGCAGGGCGATCGCCGCCGCGAGGTTGCCGGGCACGTAGTCGTATCCGAAGGCGGTGACCAGGCCGCACCCCGCTCGCTCGGCCGCCGGCCCGAAGCGCTCGAAGACCTTGCGCACGAACGCCGGCTCGCCCGTCGAGTCGAAGTACGTGGCGCGGGCCGCGATCGCCGCCTCGAGGGCGGCCTCGCCGAAGCGGGCGAAGGGGCCGACCGTGGTGATGAGCGCGTCGCCGGGCTCGAGCAGTGCCGCGATCGACTCGGGCCGTGCGGTGTCGGCCACGGCGAGCTCGAGCTCCGGGTCGAGGTCGGCGGCGAGCGACTCGAGCCTGTCGCGGCTGCGCGCCGCGAGCACCGGTCGCAGCCCGCGGTTCACGAGCGCCTCGGCGGTCAGGCGCCCGGTGTAGCCGGTGGCGCCGAAGAGGACGATGCGGCCGGGCACGGGCGGCAGTCTATGGGCCGTCGCGCCCCGGTACGCCGCCGGGTTCTCGGCTCGGCGCCGCCCGGCCTCATGCCTCGGGTGACTCGAGCCGCCGCCCGCGTAGGCGGGCGTGATTCGAGGCCACCGACCTTATGCCCGGGGCGGGACTCGAACCCGCACGCCCTCGCGGGCAGAGCATTTTGAGTGCTCCGCGTATGCCATTCCGCCACCCGGGCTGGCAGGCGAGAGGCTAGCTTCGCCCGTCCCCGTCCCCGTCCCCGTCCCCGTCCCCGTCCTCGTCGTCGTGCTCGATGCGACGACCGCCCTCGTCGAACTTGTCGGCGAGGTTCTCGTGGGCCTCGTGCTCGGGCACCGGCACCTCGATGTTCCAGCCCTGGTTGAAGCCGCGCATCGAGAAGGCGACGAGGATGAGCTGGATCGGCACGAGCACGACGAGGATCACGCCGATCACCGACGCCGGGAGCAGCGGCTCGGCGAAGCCCGCCTGGTCGCGCGAGAACCAGCCCGTCACCCCGACCAGCGCGATCAGCGCGAGCAGGACGGCGAGCGCCGCGATCATCGCGAGCACGCCGCGACTCCACTTGAAGATGTAGTACGCGCTCACGAGGAACAGCGCGCTGAACACGAACACGAAGATGTTCATCCCCGTCGAGACCGGCATGCCGGCGATCGCCACGACCAGGGTCAGCAGCGCGCTCACCAGCAGCAGCAGGATCACTGCCGACCGCGTCGCCTTCGACTCCGCCCGATGGCGGTTCGGGTGGACCGGTACGTACCTCTCCTGTTCCTCCTCCACCATGCCGCGGAATTCTACGACGCTCGCGAGCGGCGCGCCGCCGTCCGCACGCGCTCGTGCGCTCGCGCCGGCGAAAGTGGACCGAGTGCGGATGGAGGGACTCGAACCCCCAAGGGACGAAGCCCACCGCGTCCTAAGCGCGGCGCGTCTGCCAGTTCCGCCACATCCGCGGGCGGTTCGATTGTAGGTGGGTCGAGGCGCGGTACGCGACGGCCGCGGGCCGATCGAACGGCAACCCCGGCGCCCGCCTAGAATCGGGCACGCAAGGGGCACTGGCCAAACTGGCTAAGGCACCGGTCTCCAAAACCGGCGATTCCAGGTTCGAGTCCTGGGTGCCCCGCTACCGCCGAGCATGCCGGCCTGGCCCTAATCCCTGCACTGAGCATCTTCTCCGCCAGGGTGGGCTGCGGCGAGCCCGCTCGCCGCTCTGCGCCAAAATCCGCAGATCGCCAGGTGCGCGGACTTCGGACGATCGCAAACCGATCGCACGGCGCCTGCCGCGAGCGACCCGGTCCCGGCGCGAGAAAAACTCTTTCGCGCCGAGGGGCGCTACGCCGCAGCGGCGTCGCCCTCAGGACCGGAGGAGCGCGGATCGCTAACCATCTCCGCGAGCAGCGCTCGCGCGCGGTCCGCATGCTCGTTCGCGACCACCAAGTCGTAGCGGCCA
>Ga0126312_10000447_pt1 | contig 24264 bp, 23 predicted proteins | sample Plot104A_FD_92537 | JGI IMG/M metagenome (GOLD analysis project Ga0126312, IMG submission 92537) | Serpentine soil microbial communities from UC McLaughlin Reserve, CA, USA - Plot104A | ecosystem: Environmental > Terrestrial > Soil > Grasslands | place: USA: UC McLaughlin Reserve, Lake County...
AGTTGGCAGCTGCTGCCGTCCTGGCCTGCGCGTGACCTTGTCGTGTCCTGTTCAGGCATCCGGCAGTCCCAGATGCCTGCGGCGAATTCGCGGTTCGTCGCCGTTCGCTCCCACAGCACGGCCAACGGAGTTCAACTCCAGTGGCGTGGAGCGAACGGATATGCCATGTCCATGGCGATGACCAAGGCAATTCAAGGCGATCGCACCGTAGCTGGTGTGCACGTCACCGATAGCACGTTTCCGACTCGTTTGGGACCACCTCCATTGAGCCCGCCGGTGTAGTTCAGGACCGGCAGCCTCCAAGGGCCGTGATCCCAGAGAACCGGGATTCACGGCCTTCGTGCTTCCCGGCCACGATCGAGCCGCTCAATCGAGTGGGCGGCTCACGAGCAGAAAAGCTGGCCGACATGAATCAGGCAGGTGGCGGTGTCATGACTCTCCCACGTATATCGGCGCCCAATCCGGGACCGCCGGATTTGCCGTGTCGCCTTGTCGACCCAGACCTTTTCTTTGCCGAATCCCCGGCGGATGTTGAGGAAGCCAAAGCGCTGTGCTTGGAGTGCCCGATCCGGGAACGCTGCCTTGCGGGAGCGCTGAGGCGGCGAGAGCCGTGGGGTGTCTGGGGCGGGGAGCTCTTTGTGCAAGGAGTTGTCGTTGCGCGTAAGCGGCCGCGGGGGCGTCCACGAAAGCACCCGCTGCCGGACTACGCGCCGGCGGCCATCGCGGCAGATCGGGAGGCTGCGGCCTGACTCGTACCGAGCTATCCGATATCGCACCTGGACGACGCGTCCTGAGTTCGATCCGGCTCTGGCTCGGGGCGGGTCCTTTCTGGATGCGCGCCCGATCATCTTGAATCGGTACGAAACTCCGGCAGGAACTCCGCCAGCACTTCGCCGAACGCGGCGCGAGCATTGAGCTGCGATAGGACGGCAATGCCGCCCAGCCACACGCGGTGGATAAGCAGGTAGCTGGGCGGCAGGTTCAGTTGCATCCCTACCCCTCCAGAGGCCAGTGGGTTGCGTACTCGGAGAAACTGCTGTCGCATCCAGTCCCGGCTGAACTCGAACTCTGGCACCGCCGCGGGTTCCACGAAGGGACCGAGGTAGTCCATCAGATCATCCGGATCGATATCGGAGGTGACGAAGCCCTCCGCCCGGAGACCATCGGCGACCCGCTGGCCGTCGCCGTCCATGGCAATGCGCAGGATCCGGCCCATGGCCGGGGGCAGTCCACCCGGAAGTCGTGCCACCAGCCCGAAGTCGACTACGCCGAGCCGGCCATCAGCCATGACCTTGAAGTTGCCGGGGTGCGGATCGGCATGCAGCAGCCCGACGACGCTTGGGCCTGCGAACAGAAAACGCACATAGCGGAGAGCCACTGCATTTCGGTTCGCCTCGGTCCAGTCAGCTACACCGGAGAGCGGAGTGCCGTCCACCCACTCGCTGATCATCACTTTGGGGGTGGCCAACACGACCGGAGGCACGTGAAATTCCGGATGTCCGGCGAATCCGGCGGCCGCTTGCTGCTGCGAAACTGCCTCCAAGCCGTAGTCGAGCTCCTCGCCGACTCGCTCGGCAAGCTCGGCTGCCAGGGGCGCGACATCCATGCCGCCCGCCACCGGGGCAATGATCTTGGACAGGCGCCCGATCTGACGTAGATCGGAGCGCAGTGCCTCGTCGGCCCCCGGGTACTGCACCTTGATGGCCACCTCGCGGCCATCGCTCCAAATCCCACGGTGCACTTGACCAATTGAGGCGGCGGCAGCCGGCACTGGGTCAAGAGAGCGGAAGTGGTCCCGCCAGGTCGCGCCCAACTCCCGGGCCAGTACGGCATGAACGCGCGAGGCAGGCATTGGCGGTGCAGAGTCCTGTAGCCGGATCAAATGCGCCCGATATGGTGCCGCAACATCCTCGGGCAACACGGACTCGAACAGGCTCAGAGCCTGGCCGAACTTCATCGCCCCGCCTTTGAGCTCACCGAGCACCCGGAATAGCTGTTCGGCGGCGTGCTGTTGGAGTTGCTCCGTTACCTGTTCAGCCGGAGCTCCGCCGAGACGCTTGCCGAGACCAAGCGTGGCCCGGCCCGCGAAGCTCAGCGGTAGGGATGCCAGTCGAGCACCACGTCGCAAAGCAGATCGGGCCAGCCCATCTGACATGGAACCTGACGAGGATCCGTCCTCGACCGGGCCGAGGGTAACGTCGGCTCGGTCGTCAGTCATGTCCCCATTGTCCAGCCGAGAACCAGTGGCATCCGCATCCAGGATGAGGAGCCCACATTCGCCACCGTGTGATCAGGTCCGACTCATGCAGCTCGATCGTTGCGCCGCAGGCTTCCGGAGTCCCCCCGTTGAGAAATGCCAACACCTGAGTTGCTGCCAAGCTTGCCGCCCAGGCGCTGAGGAGATCGGTAGTCGCCAACCGCAACCGGGTCAGTTGGTCCAGCAGAACTGGCCACGCCGGGTCGGCGTCGCGTCGACTGAGATCTGTGCACCTCAAGCAGGCCGTACGACCCGGAACCACCAGCGGTCCGACGACCACCGCTTCGCCGGCTGACCGTACGACGAGGTGTGCTTGATCGGCGTTCAGCAGGTCGGCAGCGATCAGCCGATCGGCCTCTACTGTCTCGCCCGCGATGACCGTGAGATCCAGCGGGCCGTGCCAAGGATGGGTCCGGTTACTTGCGGTGCGAACGATGGTGTCGGAGTCCTCGGAGATCATCGCCCGCAGCGCCTCCGCCCGTGTGGTCAGCGCACCATGGCCCGGATAGAGATCCGGCGTAGAGCGCTCATCATCGACAATGCACAGCCGACCAACTCGCGCTTGCGCCAGCAGCCGCGCGATGCTCTTGCCTAGCGGGCCGGCTCCGATCAGGCAAACGGACCGCTCGCGTACGGTCTCTGGGGATCGCACGCAACGTCCTCCCTCGACCAACATCTGTGTCTCGTCGAGGACATTGAGCACATCGTCAATCACATCGGATCCGAGCCCTTCCGCCAGTCCGGCCTGGCGTATCGCGCCGATATGGTGGGCCCCGTCGAGAGCCAGCAGCACCGTGCTCAGGCCTGGCTCGGCGAAGACCAGGGCGGTCTGGCTGTCCAAGCCGATCTGAACCTCCCCGCGACTGCGCTGAAGTACAGGAATCTGCGGTCGCAACTTCGGATATCGATGCTGTCGAGGACCAGTCAGAGTCACGTCGACCAGTCTGGGAAGGGGGGCGGCTCGCTTGGCTTGATCCACAGGGTCCGATGTTGTCCGTTGTGGAGTGGGTGTTGTCTGCCGATATCGTTCCCACAAAGACGGCTCAGGGGCAGCCAATGCGCTACCCCTGACGATGGACCGGCGGTCTAGTGCAGTCCGAGTGATCTCCTCAAGCCCTGCCGAGAATTCGGTTCAGATTGGTGCCGCACACCGGGCACGTCGACTTTGCCATCCGGGTCCCTTTGTCATTGACGTGGACGTCGCCCGACGCTTCCCGCTTGGCCTTGCACTTCACGCAGTAAAACTCACCGCTGTAGGTCTCTGCCATGACTTTCTCCTTACTCGATGGGCTCCGCAAGCCGGTCCCGCCCGCATCAAAGTTCGCAATCGGGTGAGATGCGGCCGGCGCACCGCTTGATCGCCGGTAACTCTACCCAGGCCGTGTGCCGCTCCGCGGCGACCGGGCCGCCAAAAGCGAAACCTCCAGGAACATCGGCAACGCTTGCCTTCCCCTGCGAGCGTGCCGACCGTCTGGAGGTTTCGTGCTGGAACGCTAGGCCCTCAGACGGTTCCTCGTCAAACGCGTCCCAGCACGTGATGTCCACCGGTTGTGGACAAGTATGTGCACAACATTGTGACCGAAGAACGTGGGGTTGTGGAATGAACATAAGCACGCCCACGTCAGGTGGCAGAAGCCTGTGGAAAGCTGCCGGTTCAGACGACACTCCGGTCGGTCGACGCAGTGTGGAGTGAATGTTCAGGGTTACGGTGTGGAGCGTCAATGGCAGCTTGCTCGCGCCCTTCACCTGGAGCCGCATGTCTCAACCGAAAGAAGCCCCGCTCGGGCAGCAGTTGGCACCGCGGGTCGTGGTCCGTCGAAGCGGGCGACGCCGACGAACGGTAACCGCCTATCGTGATCGCGATGCGATCGTGGTCCTCGTCCCGCAAGCAATGTCGCGTGCCGACGAGCAGCGGTTCGTCGACGATCTGGTGCGGAAAGTGTTGGAACGCGAGGCAAATGCGTCGGCGCCGAAGCGGGACCCAGAGCTTGCGAACCGTGCCACCATCCTCGTCGACCGCTACCTCGTGCCGGTCCTCGGTCATTCGGTGGTCCCGAGATCTGTCACTTGGGTGACCAATCAATCCCAGCGGTGGGCATCGTGCACACCGAGCACCCGAACCATCCGGCTCTCGCACCGGCTGCGGCCGATGCCGTCTTGGGTTGTGGATTATGTGCTCGTCCACGAGCTGGTGCATCTAGTCGAGCCGACCCACTCGGCGAAGTTCTGGCAGCTGGTGGATTGCTACCCAGCGGCGGAGAAGGCCAAGGGCTTCCTTGAGGGATACTTGGCCGGCCAGGGTCAGCCGGCTTGGGACGACGACGGCGATGTCGCTTGAAGCCGATCCTGGCCATGCTGAGTCAGCTGTCGCGCGGGCGAAGCGGCGATTGGCAGTAGTCCTGGCTCGCCACGACGCCAGCCTTGGCGCACCGCCGGGAATCGATCCGACCACCTTCGCAGCCGCCTGCCTCGCCGACTCGTACGAAGTTGTCGCTGGATTGACCGACGTGCAGTCCGGCATCGCCGGTCCTGTGGAGGTGCGAGACCTGTTGTGGCCGGGGGATCGCTGGTGGCGGGCCGACATCGGAGTTTCGGATCTGGCAATCGACGTATCCAGCGACATCGACCAACTGGTTGTTATCCCGGCTGATGTGCCCGACCTGCCGGCGCTGGTACTGGCAAAGGTCTTCCGAGCGCTGCAGCGGACCGACATCGTGATCGCTCCGGAACGCCGGAGCAGCGGCTGCGTCGCGATCGGCGTCTCCATTCCCCTGGCTGCCTGGATCCCCGCTGACCTCAACCTGGACAACAATCCGACGGCACGGTTGCAGAAGGCGGCACCGCGTCGAAATCGCTACGCCAGTGCACCCGAATGGCACCGGCTGCGAAACCCAACGGCGCTGGAACGGCTCGATCCGGGCCTGGAGGGCTGGGAGGAAACCCGAGCACTCCTCTCGGGCCTCCCGCTGGGAACCAGCGACTAGTCCTCACCACCCCAGCCGGACCGCCGCAGCGTCAACCAGCGCGGATACCGAGTGATCAATATCCGGAAGTTGATCAAGATCGAACCAGCGAAGGTCTCGCGACTCGGCTGTTAATCGGAGGTCGCGGAAGTCATCGGCGATGACCAGGAACTGCACGTCCAGGTGGAACGTGGCGACTCCGCCACAGATGAGACTGTGCCGCGACAGCAGCAGGGGATCAGGATCTACGCGCAACGGACTTAGACCGCTCTCCTCGGTCCCCTCGCGGAGCGCCGCAGCCGCAGGATCGATGTCATCCGACTCCAAATGGCCGCCAGTCTGCAGCCAGCGTCCGATCCTGGCATGCAGCGTGAGCAACAGTCTGCGGCGAGATGGCGCACAGATCAGCGAGCTGGCCGTGAGGTGGGCATCCCGGCAATGCCTGGACCAGCCGTTTGCCTGGCTCGCCAGATGATCAAGATAGGACTGCCGAAGTTGATCTTGATCGGGATTCGGCGGTCGCCACTCGGCCAGCGTACGGACGCAGCTGTCGTGCAGTGCGGGCCCGGCGAGCAATCTGAAAACGCTCAGCTCTCGTCGTCACGCCGATCATGATCATCTGATTGATCGTGATCGTTCGAGCCAGGTTCTGTGTTCGGCTCGGAATTGGCATCATCCAGCAACTCCGCCAGCGCCGCATCGAACGACTCGTTGGATTCATCGGTCTTGCCTTCACCGGCGACGAAGCCAAGCGGATCGTCCAGATCGGTCGAGCGCGGCAGCAGATCTGGGTGCGACCAGATCGCGTCGCGGCCATCAATGCCGCGCTCGGCACGCACCGCCGCCCACAGATTGGCTGCGTCCCGCATTCGGCGTGGACGCAGTTCGAGCCCCACCAGCGTGGCAAAGGTGGCTTCCGCCGGGCCTCCGGTCGCGCGGGCACGCCGTACGGTCTCGGCCAAGGCTGTGGCAGACGGCATCCATTTCGTGGTCGCCTGGCTGACTACCTCGTCCACCCAGCCTTCGACCAGAGCCAGCAGGGTTTCCAGCCGCTCGAGGGTCGCCAGCTGAGCCGGAGTCTTTTGCGGCTCGAACAGCCCGCCTTCCAGCGTGCCGCTCAGCTCCTCCAGGTTGCTCGGATCGAGCTGGCTGACCGCCTGCTCCAGCGCCGAGGTGTCGATCGTGATGCCCTCGGCATATTGCTCGACGAGTACCAGCATCTGCTCGCGCAACCAGGGAGCCGCTGCGAACAACCGCTGCCGTGCGGACTCACGAAGCGCCAGATACAGGGTCACGTCGGTGCTCGGCTGCTCAAGCCCCGCTCCGAAGGCGCGTACGTTGGTCGGCAGCAACGCGATCTGACCCGGCTCGCTGAGCGGAAGGCCAATGTCTGTGGCGCCGACAACCTCGGTGGCGAGCTGCCCCAGGCCCTGGCCCAGCTGGAGACCGAACATGCTCGCGCCGGACGTACGCAGCATCTGTTTCATACCGGCCAAGCCCGGCATGGCGGTGGCCTCCTGGCCGCCGAAGTTCAGCGCACCCTCCATCGCGTCCGCGATGTGTGCGGCGACCGGCTCAACGAGTCGCTGCCAGACCGGCATCGTGTTCTCGATCCAATCAGCTCGGCTCCAGGCGGCCACGCTCGCGCTCACTCTCGGAAAGGCGGTCGCCTCGTCCAACCAGACCTCGGCGATGGACGCCGATTCCGCCAACGCGCGACGCTGGCCGGCATCGGGTGTGGGATCGGGACCGAGCGAAGCGACAGTTTTGCGCGCCGTGTCCTTGGTAACGGCCCAGTTGACCCCGGAACCAGAGCCGGCCGAACCCCCCGGGAAGATGGAACCAGCGCCACCGAGCATGGCGAACGCATTCTGCATTTGCTGCATGAAGGCATTCATGTCTCCGCCGGCCAGCGATGAGAAGAAAGCCTCCAGCGGGTTGTCACCGGCTCCGGAACCAAAGCTGGACCCGCCAGACCCAGAGCTACCTGAGTGCGAACCCGAGCCCAAGCCGCCGCCCAGCACCCAACCTTGGGAGCCAGAGGAGGGCTTGGAGACGTCACCCGACGATTCCTCGCCCGGCTGCGACTCGTCCTCCGGGCGGTCCTCCGAACCGGGCTGCCGCTCCTCGGCCATGCCAACTCCTGCCCTTGGTGTACGTGTTCAACCGTACGCGGCTTGCTGCCGAGCTTCACCGCACCGCACCCGGAATCGCTCAGAGCGGAACGGTAGGACAGCTCGGCTAGGGTTTGTGGGTGTCTTCGAAGGTCCGGCTGGCTGAGATCACCGACGCACGGCTCAATGTGGAGCGGTTGATTGCGGCTGTTTCGGATCCGATGGTCGGCGGTGTAGGGCTGTTTCTTGGCCTAGTCCGCAACCGCGACACCGGGCAGGACGTTGCATCATTGGACTACAGCGAGCACCCGAGCGCTGGCAGCGTGCTGAGAGACTGCGCGGAACGCGTCGCCGAGCAGCACGATGTGATCGGGATTGCCGTTGAGCACCGGATCGGGCACCTCGAGGTCGGGGAGCTGGCCGTCGTTGTGGCGGCTAGTGCGGTCCATCGCCACGCCGCTCTTGCCGCGTGCGCCCAGCTGATCAATGAGCTTAAGGCGCGGGTGCCCATCTGGAAGGAGCAGCACTTCAGTTCGGGGGAGAGCACTTGGGTCGGATTGCCGTGATCACCACCCGCCTGACCAGCTGCCCTCGCACGCCATGACCAGACAAACCTGGACCGCGCTTGTCTCGGCGGTTTCGTTCATCACCCTGGCCATCTTGCTAGCCGTCGTCCCGATACCTTTCGTGAACTGGAGCCCAGGTGGTGCTCGGGACACCCTCGGCGAGATCGACAGCAAGCCGATAATCGAGATTTCCGGCATCCAGACCTATCCGACAACGGGCCAGCTGGATATGACGATCGTGGCAAGCACCCCGGTTGACAGCAGGCTCAGCCTGCCGCAGGGACTGCTGTACTACTGGCTGCCCAATCGCGACTCGCTGCCACGTGATTCTGTCTATCCGCCGGGGAAGTCTGCAGAGCAGTTGGAGGCCGAGGATGCCGAGATGATGGAGACCGCGAAGGATGCCGCTGCGGTGGCGGCGCTGCAGGCCGCCGATCAAAAGGTCACCGAGATGCCGGTGGTGTTCTCGATCACTGTCGGAGGGCCAGCTCACAACAAGCTGCAGCCGGGCGACCTGATTGTCTCGATCGACGCGGTGCCAACGCGGGACAACGAGTCGGTTGGCCGAGAGGTTAAGCGGCACCGGGTTGGAGACCATGTCCGCCTCGTGGTGTTGCGGAACAAGGTGGAGACTGAGGTTGTGGTACCCACGGTTGAATCGACTACTCAGCCGGGCGTTCCGATCGTTGGCATCACGGTCAACACTGGCTACCGCTACCAGCCGGAGATTTCTTTCGACCTTGGCCGGCAGATCGGCGGCCCCAGCGCCGGGCTCGTCTTCGCTGTGGCCATCTATGACAAGATCACCGAAGGCGCATTGCTGGCAGACCTGCACGTGGCCGGGACGGGCACGATCACACCGAACGGCGATGTCGGCGGCATCGGCGCGATCCAGGAAAAGATCGCCGCTGCAGAATCCGACGGCGCCACGGCCTTCCTGGTCCCCCGTGCCAATTGCGGCGATCTGGCCGGAATCCAGACCGATATGACGCTCATCCGGGTCGAAAACCTGCGGGAGGCGATCGGCGCGTTGCGAGACCTGCAGGTACCGGATCGAATCGGATCGATTCCACGTTGTCCCTAGCAGTTGTGCTCGGCTGAGGCTTCGGTATGGCCGCATACTCTTGCTTTTGCGACAGCGCCTCTTGACCGGGCCACGACGAGCGATCAGACCATCTGAGGAGACGAACGAGTGAGCAGCATCCGGCTAGCCGGACGACGTAGCGCCATCCTGCCGACGCTAATCATCGCCGCGGTCCTGATCATCGTCTTCGCCATTTTCACCAGCGTATGGACTGACCGCCTGTGGTACCGCTCCTTCGACTTCGGCTCGGTGTTCAGCACCATGCTGGTAACCCGGATCGGCCTGTTCCTCTCTTTTGGGCTGATTATGGCGACCACGGTCGGGGCCAATGCGGTCATCGCGTACCGGATGCGTCCCCGGATACGGGCCGCTGGCCCGAGCAGCCCGCTACTCGAGCGATACCGGGAGATGTTGGAATCGAAGTTCGTCTGGGTGATCGTGGGCCTTGGCGTCGTGGTCGGCCTCTTCGCCGGCGGCGCGGCGAGCGGGCATGCCCTGGCCTACCTCGCCTGGCAGAACCGGACGTCGTTCAATCAGCACGATCCAAAATTCGGTTTGGACATCGGCTTTTTCGTTTTCAGCTATCCGTGGTGGCGGTTTGTGCTGTCCTTTGCCTTTGCAGCACTGGCGTTCAGCGCCATTGCCGCCGCGGTCATGCACTACGTGATGGGCGGGATCCGCTTCAGCGCGCCGCGGCGAGGTTCCAGCCCGGCGGCCCAGGCTCACCTGTCGATCCTGGTGGGACTGGCTGTCCTGGTCAAAGGGATCAGCTACTGGTTCGACCGGTACGGCCTGGAGATCACCTCGCATCCGCTGCTTACCGGGATCAACTACACCGATGATCACGCGACTCTGCGAGCCAAGACGATCCTCGCGGTGATTGCGGCGATCTGCGCTCTGTTGTTCCTTGCCAACGCGGTGTTACGCCGCTGGGTGGTCCCCACCATCGGCCTTACCTTGATGGTGTTGTCGGCGATCGTGCTCGGAGTGCTCTATCCCGGTGCGGTTCAGTACTTCAGCGTCCGGCCGGACGAGCCGCTGAAGGAGCGACCGTACATCCAACGCAATATCGAGGCCACACGGAGCGCTTACGGCGTTGAAAAGGTCGACATCACCAACTATTCCGCGCAGACCACAGCCGTGGCCAGCCAGCTGCAAGCCGATGCCGAGGCGCTGCCAGGCATCCGGCTGATCGATCCCAACGTCGTCCAGCCCGCGTACGAGCAGCTGCAACAGGTCCGCGGCTACTACTCCTTCCCGCGCACCCTCGATGTCGATCGCTACACCATCGACGGGAACGAGACGGACGCGGTGGTCGGGGTACGGGAAATGGATCAGAGCGGCATCGAGGGCAAGAACTGGAACAACCTTAAGACCATCTACACCCATGGCTATGGTCTGGTCGCAGCGTACGGCAACCGCCGTCAGGGAGGCGGTGAGCCCGAGTGGTTCATTCGAGACATCCCGCTGACCGGCAAGGTCAATGTGTCCGAGCCGCGGATTTACTTCGGTGAGATCCAGAAGGACTACTCGGTGGTTGGAGCACCCGACGCGGCGCCGGCCGTAGAGCTGGATACCCCCGGAGGTGGTGACGCAGGCAACCCGAAGACGTTCACCTACAGCGGCAAGGGCGGAGTACCTATCGGCAATCTCTGGAATCGGCTGCTCTACGCCGCCAAGTTCGGCGACGTGAATCTGCTGCTCTCCGACCGGGTGAACTCCGAGTCGAAGATCATCTACGACCGCACTCCGCGGGAGCGGGTTGAGCGGGCAGCTCCCTGGTTGACGGTGGACGGCGACGCCTACCCGGCTGTGGTGGACGGCCGGATCGTCTGGATCGTCGATGGCTACACGACCTCGAATTCCTACCCGTACAGCAACCGGGTCGCCTTGAACGAAGTCACCGCCGATGCGCAGACCAATCAAGGCACCGTCGCAGTCCAAGCCGATGAGGACATCAACTACATCCGGAACTCGGTCAAGGCGGTGGTCGACGCCTACGACGGCACCGTGAAGCTCTACGCCTGGGACGAGACCGATCCGGTGCTGCAGACCTGGCGCAAGGTGTTCCCATCGGTGATACTGCCCAATTCCGAGATCTCTGAGGACTTGATGGACCACCTTCGCTACCCGCAGGATCTGTTCAAGGTGCAGCGCCAGATCCTCAGCCGCTACCACGTCACCAACCCGGACAACTGGTATCAGAACACAAGTCTGTGGGAGGTCCCGAAGGATCCGGTCGCCGGTGCTACCAGCACGACCTTGGAGTCGCCGTTCTACCTGTCGATCAAATGGCCGTCGGATGAGCAGGCGATCTTCTCGCTGACCACCGCGTTCGTGCCGAAGAACCGGTCCAACCTCTCTGGCTACATGGCCGTCAACGCCGACGCCAGCAGCAAAGACTACGGCCACATTCGGATCCTTGGCATGTCCGACACTAGCCAGATCGACGGTCCGGGCCAGTCCTTCAACGCCATGACCACGAATGAGAAGGTGGCCGACCGGCTGCGACCTTTCCTCAATCAGGGTGCTGCCAACGCGACCTTCGGCAATCTGCTGACCCTGCCGGTGGGCGGCGGCCTGCTGTACGTGACGCCGGTGTATACCCAGCGGCAGGGGAGCACCGGCTCCTACCCCGCGCTGCGCTTTGTGATCGTTCGCTTCGGCCAGGAGGTGGGTATCGGCGACACGTTGCAGCAGGCATTGCAGGAGGTTTTCGGTCATTCTGGCACCCAAACCGGGGAGCGCGCCGGCACCGATGGTCAGCCGACCGCTAATGGGCCGGCCAACAATCCTGCGGCTGCCGCGGCCCTGGACCAGGCGGCGAAGGCCTTCGCCGAGGCCGAGAAGGCCTTAACCACGGGTGATTTGGCGACTTACCAAACCAAGATCAAGGAAGCTGAACAGGCCGTTCGGCGGGCTCAGCGAGCGCTCGGCCGCTAGCGCTACTGGCATCCACCACTGCAAGGTCTGAATAGCCGGCTTTTCGTAGCGGCTCGGCGAGCCTCTGGGCGTCCCCTACGACTACCAGGGTGAGCCCGTCTAAGTCGACTATCGATTGGTACGCCGCGGTGGCCGTTTGGGCGGTCGTCGCTCGAAGCGCGGCAAGACTGCGATCGACGTAGTCATCACCGAGATCGGCCAGCACCTGGGTGGCTGCCTGGTCGGCCACCCCGTCAGCAGCTGCGTACCGCAGCGGAGTGACGCCGGTGAAGAAATTGACCGCGTCCTCGACCTCGTCAGCGGTGATTGGACGGTTCCTGATGTCCAACAGTCGCCGAGCCTCGACCAGTGCGTCCACTGCCACTTCGGTACGGAAGGATCCCTGGACCGCGTACCACCCACCGGTCCGCAATGGCGAGAACTGCATTCGAACCCCGTAGGTGTAACCCCTATCCTCCCGAAGCACCGAATTGAGCCGGGACAGGAAGGCGCCGCCCACGGCGTAACTGGCAACCGTGATACCGGCCCAGCGAGGATCCCACCGGTCGATTCCGAATCCTCCGAGGCGGATGTCGGCCTGAACAGCTCCCGGTCGATCAACCAAGATCGACTTCTGGTCGGCTGATGCGACGGAGGGCTGCTCGATGCGAGCTTGGCGTGGGTTCTGCCACTCGCCGAGTGCTTTCTGGGCCACGGCAACCGGATCGTCGGCGAACTCTCCAGCCATGATCAGCGTTGCGCCCTGCGGTCCAAACCCGGCAGTGTGGAAGCTGCGAACGGATTCCGGCGTGACGTCCTCGACAGTCTCCGGCTCGCCGCCGTTCATTCGCGAAGCCCGAGAGGACGGGTCGAACACCGCTGCCCGGAATGCGAGATTGGCAGTTTGCGCCGAGTTGGCACGGGCCTGCTCGATTTCGGCGAGGCGGAGCTGAACATGACGGCGCACGTCTGCTTCGGCTAGCTGCGGTTCGGTAACCGCTTCGGCGAGGAGTTGCAATGCGACAGCGAGGTGGTTCGCGGGCACATCGAGGATCGTCTGCAGGCCTGCCAATGTGACGTCGATGCCAAATCCAGCACCCTCAGTTTCCAGTTCTTCGGCGAACGTCTCGCCCGGGTGCGCCATGGTGCCTTCGTCGAGTGTTCGGGCGCAGATCGTCGCCACGCCTTCGCGGTCGCGATCCTCCGCGCTCAATGGCAAGTCGAAGATCAGGTGGACAGAGATGACGTGTTGCCCTGGCAGCCGGTATGTGACCACGTCCATCCCGTTGGACAGCTGATCCCGCTGCGGACGGGGGAACGACCAATGGCCCGGCGGCGCGATGGGCGGCCGTGGCAATGCGGTCATCGCTGGTCCTTCCGGTAGACCAGCGTCGCGCGTCGATCGACGCTGAACCAGTCCCGACTGGCCGCGGCAACTTGGTCGAGCTCTATTCCAGTCACCTCGTCCAGCCGAGTGTTGATCTGATGCGGATCGCCGAGCAATGTCGCATACTCACCCAGAGCGTCGGCGCGTGAATCGATTCGTGCCAGCTCATGCAGCCAGTGCCGCTCGTACTGGGCCTTGGCTCGGCGCAGCTCTACCTCGCTTGGACCAGCTGTGGCGAGCGACTCAACCTCGGCCAGCAGGGCCGCCTCGAGCGCCTCGACGGTGACGCCGTCGCGAGCCCGGGCGTAGGCAAAGCCGTAGGAGTTTCCACCGATCAGCCCCATGCAGCTTGCCGAAGCGGTCTCAGCCAGCTCTGCCTCGCGGACCAGTCGCTTATGCAGCCGCGAGGTTTGGCCGTGTCCCAGAACGCTGAAGAGCAGGTCGAGGGCGTCGAAATCGGATGCGCTGCGGGCTGGCAGACGCCAGGTGACATAGACAGCCTCGGCAGGAACAACGGCCGAGGTTTCTGCCCGCGGGAGATCGCCGGCGGCAGTCCCGAGCGGTGGCATCGGCTCCGCCCGGGGCTTGTCCGGAGGCGGCCCAGCGGAGAGCGATCCGAAATACCGGTCGGCCCGGCCAAAGGCGTCGGCGGACTGAATATCCCCGGTTATGGTCAGCACCGCGTTGTTCGGCAGGTAGTAGCGACGAAAGAACGCATGAACGTCGTTCAGCGTGGCGGCGTTCAGGTCGTCCATCGACCCGATGGTCGTGTGGCCGTATGGGTGCTCCGGTGGAAAGGTGAGTGAAATCAGCCGCTCGATCACATCCCCGTACGGAACATTGTCGTAGCGCTGTCTCTTCTCTTCCTTCACCACCTCCCGCTGATTGTCCAGATTCTCCTGAGTGAGGGCATCCAGCAGTGAACCGAGCCGGTCGGCCTCCAGCCATAGGGCAAGATCAAGTCCACCGGTCGGAAGGGTTTCGAAGTAGTTCGTGCGGTCAAACCAGGTGGACGCGTTGACCGATGCACCGGCCGCTTGCATCAGGGCCATGTGCTGTCCTGATGGCACGTTAGCCGAACCTTGGAACATGACGTGCTCGAATAGGTGAGCGAAACCCGTTCGGCCTGGCTCCTCATGACGGGAGCCGACGTTGTACCAGAGATTCACCGCGACAGAGGGGGTTCCGTGGTCGGGGCTGGCGATAACCCGTAGGCCGTTGTCCAGCGTCTGCTGCTCGATGGGGTAGCGAAGCAGCGTCGCCGGGCTAGAAGTCATAGCCAACATCTCAGCACATCGGCGCATCCGTCCTCTGTGACAGAGTCCGGATTCGCGGTCATCGGTCGGGTCCGCGGATATAGATCCGCGAGGAGTTCCTGCTGCTCAGGTGATGACTCCCGCGACACGCGCGGGGTCGGCATATGCTGCAGCGAGCGACGTAATCGTGTCGTGTGCATTGAGGCCGCTGGGATTCGGCACCACCCAGAGCACGGCGTTTCCCAGCATGTCGGGCTGTCGGCCCAGTCGGGCCTGCGGCCGAGAAAAAGCAGTACGGAAAGCGGTAACGCCAGCCACCGCAACTACTTTGGGCCGCCAGATCCCGACCAGAGCGTCCAGCCGCTCACGACCTTGGCGAAGCTCGGTGGGGGTCAGTTCGTCGGCCCTGCTGGTAGCTCGGTTGACAAGATTGGTGATGCCAATACCGCGGCTCAGAAGGTAGGCCCGATCGTCGTCGGTCATCCCGCCGGCTGGATCAAGATCGCGGTCGATGATGTTGGCAAGCTTTAACGCGGGATAGAAGCGGTTGCCGGGGTGGGCAAAGTGTGTCTGGGTTGCCGCCGTCCACAGCCCGGGATTGATGCCGACAAAAAGCAGCTTCAGCCCGGGACCGACAAGATCGGGAACGCTCGCATCTCGAAAGGACTCCAACTCAGCCCGGCTGAATCGCACAAGTCTCCTGCCTTAGCACCACAGCTGCAAAGTCGTCTGGAGTCGGGTCTGCTGCAACGAAAGAAATTCGAGCATAGCTTGTATGCGCACCGGAGGGCTTGATCGCTTGTTTGCCTGCCGGTGGGCGCCTAGCCGCTGGCGGCCTGGTCCGGCCTGACGACCACAGGCAGAGGAGAGCCGATGCGTGCGAGCATCGTTGCCCAACGCGCAACACTGAGCCTCTAACAGACGTTCCTACAGCGGAGCACATGCCGACCGGGCGGTCTCATTGCACGAGTGGAAAGGACGGCCTGCGGCGTAATCGGTTGGCCATGACAACCCGCGGGCCAACCAAGGCTCACTTAGTTCTGTTCGGCTGCGGGCCAAAGGGTGACTTGGTGGGATTGCAGAACAGGCCGGGATTGCCTTCATGAGGATCCGCGAGACCAAGCCGGTTTTCCTGCCCGAAAGACTGTGACTGACCTCCGGGGCCCTCAGCGAAAGAACCGTCCAAAGGGGCATCAGGGAAGTCATTATGTCCAGAGAAAGAGCACCAGGACTTACCCTGATTTTGGTTCTCTTTCTCACCATTTCCAGTAATTTCCCCGGCCATGGCTGGACCAGCACTTAGAGTCGCAAGGGCTGCTGCACAAACTGCAATCGCGGCCAACGACCTCTTCATCATTTGCCTACCCCCCATCTGAAGTGTGAACCCTTATTGGTGCACGGCGACAAGTACTACAAGGCAAGCCGCGGCGGAGAGCTGAAGGGAGCGCAGCTACGCGCCGCTGGTACACGCCGGCGACTCGATGTGTGGGTCGATAACGGTTCATGTTCCGCAGAGCGGCTGCGGGGCCGAGCGTGGCAGGCTACGCTGCCGCCTGGGCAGCGTCCATGTCGATCGACAGGTTGCTCAAAGACCCTGATGCAGCCGCACTCAATCCCGCAGCGAAGGATCTCGATGCCAACCTACGCCTCAGAGGATGACGTGCCGCCGGATGGTGCGGCCAATGGCGGATCGCTGACTCGACGCAAGTTCCTTACCTACGTCGTCGCAGCTCCCGTACTCACCGTTGCTGCCAGCAGCGTCGGAGCTCTCTTAGCCCCGGTCAAGGCACACGCAGTCATTCCGAGCCCACCCCAACCGGAGAATCTCGCCGACTTTGGCGACCTCATGGTGGCACTGACGAAGCAAGCTCAGCACCTTCTGGTGCTAGAGGTGACGCCAGAGAACCGGGTCGTCTTCCATGTGCCGCGCGCCGAGGTGGGGCAGGGCATCACGACGGCGCTCGCCGTCGTCGTTGCCGACGAGATCGATGCACGCCTCGCTGACGTCGATGCTCCGTTGGAGGACGCTCGCCAGGACCTCGGAACTGCGCAATCCACCGGCGCATCAAGCTCGATTCGCTCACTCTGGGATCCGGTGCGCTCGGTTGCAGCGCAGGCCCGCGCCCGGCTGGTCACCGCGGCGGCCGAACGCTGGGGCCTGCCTGCGGGCTCGCTGAGTACCCGCGACACCGAGGTATGGGCCCCTGACGGGCGCTCGGCTACGTACGGGTCGCTCACTGAGGCGGCCGCCAAGGTGCTCGTACCAGCGGTACCGGCCAGTCCGAAGCCCTCATCGGAGTACCGTCTCATCGGCAAGGCAACGCCTCGGATCGATGCTCGAAGCATCGTGACTGGGGTAGCGAAGTTTGCCCTCGATCTCGATTTCCCGGTCGCCCTCCCGACGGTCGTGATCAGACCGCCAACGCTCAGAGGCAAGGTTCTGGCGTACGACGGATCAGCGGCTCTTCAAATGCCCGGGGTCGTAGCCGTCACCAAGCTGCCAGGCGGGGTGGCGGTGACCGCTAAGACATTTGACCAAGCCTTAAAAGCGCGCTCGGCAGTGCAGGTGACTTGGGGGTCCGGCACGGTGGACGGTATCTCGGACTCCCAGATTGAGAACCGGCTAAAGGAAGCGGTCCCACAGATGCCGCCGCTGCTTCCGCCGACCCAGGGGGTGGAGGCGACCTTCTCCTTTGCGTTCGTCAACCACGCTCCGATGGAGGTCGGCAGCGCCGTAGCCGATGTCCAGTCGGGGTCGGCAAGAGTCTGGGTGGCTACCAAGTCACCGACCAGCGCTCAATCGGCCATTGCTCAGGCTATTGGGCTAAGCGCAGCGGAGGTCACCGTACACGTGACCCGGGGCGGTGGTTCCTTCGGCCGGCGGCTCTACCACGAGCCGGCCATCGAGGCAGCACTCGTGTCGCAGACGATCGAGAAGCCGGTGAAGCTCATGTGGACCCGCAACGATGACATGCGCCACGGCCGGGTCCGGCCTCGCAGTCATCATCAGCTGCGAGCCGTGTACGCAGCCGGGAACGTGCTTTCCTACGAGCACCGCATGTCATGCGTGGAGCTCGACCTCACCGGAAGCGGCAAGGGGCAGACGCTGGTCGATGCTGGCTACGTCAGTCCGACGATCGGCACGGCATTTTTCAACCTGAGCGTGTCTTGCCCGTACCACTTCGGAACCGTCACCGAAAGCCTCAACGAGGTCTCCTACGACATGCCTACCGCGTCGTGGCGGTCGGTGTACTCGGCGCAGGCTCGCACGGCTGAGGAAGTCCTCGTTGATGAGATCGCACGGGCCATGGGAGCCGACCCTGTTGCCACGCGCCGCAAGTTCCTCAAAACCGACGAGGCTCGTGCGGTGCTCGACAAGGTCACCAACGAGGGCGGGTGGGGCCGGGCAATGCTACCCGGAACCGCTCAGGGAGTGGCAGTCCACGCCGAGTACCGGTCAACCGCGGCGTGCCTTGTCGAGATCAACTGCACCAGTGACAAGCCCCGGGTGACCAAAGCCGTTCTAGCTCTGGACGTGGGACGCCAGGTAAATCCGAATGGTCTGCGGGCGCAGGCCATGGGCAGCCTCATGGATGGCATCAGTACGGTGCTGCTGGCCGGCAACCACCTGGATAACGGCGCATTTCGGGAAGGCAGCTTCAGCGACTTCAGGTACGCCCGCCAGGCCGATGCGCCACTGACATGCGACGTGCACCTCGTCGGGGGAACCGGTAAGCCCGGTGGCGTCGGCGAACTGTGCGTTCCGGCGGCTGCTGGCGCGGTGGCGAACGCCTACGCTCGCGCCACCGGCAAAAAGCCGCGCAAATTCCCGATCAACTTCTGAGGATCACAGTGCCCAAGTACTCATTCACGCTCAACGGCGCGGACGTTTCTGTCGAAGCGCCGGCCGACATGTCGTTGCTCTGGGTCCTGCGTGACTTGCTCAGCATCACCGGACCGAAATACGGATGCGGCGTAGGGGTGTGCCGTGCATGCACCTGCCATGTGAACGGCCGCGCGGTTCAGGTATGCACCCTTACCGCGGCTGACGTCGTCGGAAAGCAGGTCACCACCATCGAAGGCCTGGCTCCGAAGGGTGGCCTGCATCGGGTACAGCAGGCCTGGCTTGACGAGGACGTGGCGCAGTGCGGCTTCTGCCAACCTGGGCAGATCATGCAGGCCGCTGCGCTGCTTAAGACGAATCCGAAGCCTTCCGACGCCGACATCGACCAAATCATGAATGTGTGCCGGTGCGGCACATATTGCCGGATCCGCAAGGCGATCAAACGCGCCGCATCGTCGAAGTGAATCGGCACACGCGCAGTGAAGTAATGGCGAAAAACTTCGGTGTCGACGCGTCCGGCGCGACCAAGTCGCCGGCCGGTTTGCTGCTTGCAGCAGGTGCAGGACGCCGTATGGGTTTGCCCAAGGCCCTCGTCGGCGGCTGGCTGATACGAGGAATCGACGTGCTGCTCGCAGCCGGATGCAGCCCCGTTGTGGTGGTCCTCGGGGCGGCAGCAGAGCATGCTCGGGCCATGCTGCAGGACCGGGCGGTCACCGTAGCGGTCGCGGTGGACTGGAGCGACGGCCTGAGCGCGTCCCTTCGAGCTGGTCTTATGGCCCTCCCCGTTGAGGTGCCGGCAGCGGTCGTGACACTGATCGACCTGCCAGACATTGGGGTGAAGGTGGTTCAGCGCGTGCTGACGAACGGCGCGGATGCAGCAACATTGAGTCGGGCCAGGTACAACGGACGGCCTGGGCACCCGGTCGTCCTGGGCAGAGCCCACTGGCCGGGGATCCTCGCGACTGCGAATGGTGATTTCGGCGCCCGGACCTATCTCGATCGGCACCTGCCGACTCTGATTGAGTGCGCAGACCTCGCCTCGGGTCGGGATATTGACTGGCCGGACGAGGCCATGTCGGCTGGAGTGGTGTCACGTGCGTGAGGTCGTCCGTCAACTGACTGGGTGGTGGGAAGCCGGAGCGACCGTGGGTATGAGTACGGTCGTGGCGATCCATGGCTCGTCACCGCGCGAGCCCGGGGCCTCGATGGTCGTAGGCCCCAATGGCGAAGTCATCGGCTCGGTTTCCGGCGGCTGTGTTGAGGCGGCGGTCTACGAGCTGAGCAAGGAAGCCGCAGCCACCGGGATGCCGGCACTCGTGCGGTACGGGATTTCGGACGGCGACCCGTACGCGCCAGGACTCACCTGCGGCGGGACTCTCGATGTTTTCGCGTCCCCGGTGAGTGCTGGGACGTTTCCCGGACTCGACGCCGTGGCGCAGGATATGCACGCCGGAAGACCCGTGGCGGTCGCGACTATCATCGAGCACGCAGACTCCGCGATCATTGGGCGACGCATTGTCATACGGCCGGGGCGGCAAGGCAATCCCGCGCCACCCCAGCTCTGGCTCGCTCGTCGTAGTGCGTCGCCCGCCGGAAGGATCATCGATTCCGTGACGGCTGATGCACGTTGCCTCCTCGCCGCCGGCCGCAGCGAGAGTCTCAGTTACGGATCGGACAGCCAGTCCGAGGAGCGCATGCGGGTGTTCGTGCAGTCATTTGCACCCCCGCCGCGCATGCTCGTATTCGGCGCCAGCGACTATGCCGCGGCTCTCGCGACGTTCGGCGGCTTTATGGGGTATCGGGTGACGGTTTGCGACGCCCGTCCGCTGTTCGCCACGCCGGACCGGTTTCCCGGCGCCCACGTCGTGGTGGACTGGCCACACAGGTACCTGCAACGGGAAGTTCAGCTGGGCAACGTCGACTCGAGAACGGTCGTCTGTGTCCTCACCCACGACCCCAAGTTCGACGTACCGGTCCTATCTATGGCCCTGCGGCTTCCCCAGCTGGGATACATCGGCGCGATGGGTTCCCGGCAAACCCACTGCGATCGCCTGGCGCGCCTGCGCGCCGCCGGTGTGACAGATACCGAGCTGTCCCGGCTGTCGAGTCCGGTTGGCCTTGACCTGGGAGCGCGCACACCTGAGGAAACCGCGGTGAGCATCACGGCTGAGATCATTGCCGCTCGATCGGGAGGCTCGGGGGCTCGGCTGCGCGATCTCGACCAGCCAATCCATTCTCCTCGGTAGATGATTGCGCTCCGTTTGCCCCACACGTTCCGCCGGCGATCGAACGCTGCGTCTCGTTGGAGCCAGTTGCTGGCGCGTGAACTCTGCCACCGTGGCGCCTCGATTCTCCGCTCGCGTGGGTCCCGGCCAGCTCAGCCTCGAGGGCCCGGCTAGCTCAGCCTCGATGGTTGACATGCTGTTAGGTTTTCGCGTAGGCACTGTCGCTCATGGAGCCCCCCACGGCTGATCGCCAGGTCCGTCCCAAGACAGGAGGCCCTCGGTGTCAATTCGGACTCGCCTGTTGCTGGCGAGTGCCTTGATGCTTTTTCTGGAGCTAGCACTTATCCGCTGGACGGGTGCCCAGGTTGTCCATCTCAGCTACTTCAGCAACTTTGTGCTACTCGGATCATTTCTTGGCCTTGGTTTGGGCTTTATTCGGGCAAACCAACCTGGACGTGGACGCCCGTACTACTCTCCAGTCGTCCTACTTGGATTGATCGGATTCTTGTCGGCATATCCGGTGGCGGTGAACAGAGAAGACAGATCGGTCATTTTTTTCACAAGTCTGACCACATCTGGGCCGCCGCCCTGGCTTGCATTGCCCCTCATCTTCCTTGCCGTTGCCACCATCATGGCCGGACCCGGAGAATTGGCCGGCGAGTGCTTCATGCGGTTGCCGCGACTCCAAGCGTATCGGTACGACCTCTGCGGTTCGCTCATCGGCATCATCTTGTTCACGATCTTCTCATTTCTAGGCGTTCCACCGCTTATCTGGTTCTTGGCGATCTCGATGGCATTCGTCATCTTGTTCGGCAAGACAGGCTGGTCAGTTTCATTTGCTCTACTCATCTCGACATTGGCGATGTTCGCATACCCTATTATCAGTCAAAAGGGGGTCTTCTGGTCGCCTTATTACCGGGTCAGTACATTCGAGGAGTCTGACGGCAACAATGGCAGGCAATGGCAGGTCTATGTAAATGGCGTCCCTCACCAGAGGCTGACGACCGCCGCTACCCGGCTGCTCCAAGAGCCGTATTACGAGGAGCCGTACCGGCGGGTTGTGAGAGCGCCTAAGAACGTACTCATTGTGGGCGCCGGCACGGGCACTGACGTGTCTATCGCGCTGTCTCACGGCGCGCAGCATGTGGACGCGGTCGAGATTGATCCGCGGTTATTGGCCTTTGGTCGGCGGCACAACCCCGACAATGCTTACCGGGATCCGCGGGTGACGACGTACGTCAACGACGGAAGGGCTTTTCTAGAGCGCACCGACAAGAAGTACGACCTCATCCTGTTCGCACTTCCTGACTCGCTCACGCTGGTGTCTGGGGCGAGTGCGCTGCGACTCGAGAGCTATCTCTTTACGAAACAGGCCATGGAATCGGCGCGACAACACCTGGCGCCGGGCGGCGCGTTTTCGATGTACAACTTTTATCGTGAACCCTGGTTAGTAGACAGGCTGGGAAATACAATCGACCAGGCTTTCGGACATCCGCCATGCATGCTAGCCAATTCGCAGGCTATTTCCCTCGCCGTGTTCGTCGTGGGCCTGGAGCAGAGCGATCAGCGCTGCGCGACGACGTGGCCCCCGTCGGAATCAATGAACGCCCCGTCGACGGACGACCATCCGTTCCTGTATGTCGACGAGAATGCCGGGCTCTTCGGAATACCGGGGATTTACCTGGTCGCTATTGGGCTCATCCTGGCAGCCAGCCTGCTCGCCATTGTGGCAGTTGGCGGGGTCGCACAGATGAGGGCGACGTGGCAATATCGTGATCTATTCTTGCTCGGCGCGGCATTCTTACTGCTCGAAACCAAGAACGTCACCGGCTTTGCGTTGTACTTCGGCACCACTTGGCTCGTGAACGCTTTCGTTTTCGCCGGTATTCTTCTCGCGGTGTTGGCGGCGGTTGAAGTTGTGGAACGTTTTGCCGTGCCACCAGTACGCTGGATGTACGGCATCCTTTTCGGCGGTCTATTTCTAGCGTGGATCGTACCTGTTTCATGGGTTTTGTCGCTGCCATTCGGGCTTCGGCTCGTGGTCGCCATAGTCCTCGCATTTATTCCCATCATGGCCGCGAACGTCATCTTCGCGCAGCGCTTCAGTTCAAGCGCTGAACCCGCAACGGCTTTCGGTACCAACTTGTTAGGCGCAATGTTCGGCGGGTGCCTTGAGTACGCGGCCCTGGCGACCGGTTATCGCACACTAGTTATCCTTTGCGCCGCCCTCTATCTTGGAGCTCTCCTTCTCACGCCGCGCAGCGCTGCCCGAGGATTGGATCGGAGCGCCACTACACCTCTACAGCCTCATCCAGCGTCGTTTCATGCTATGGATTCTTCCCGCTGAAAGTAATGATGGGATAGTTCGGCACCGCGAGTTCGACGCGCAGATGACGTGATCGGAAGAGTGGCGAAACCTGTTGAACCCGGAACGTCTTGCTGATCCGGCCACTGCTCCCTGGGGTGATCTCGTTGGTGCTTGTGCCCACCTGGGGAGGCTCGATCTCGACGTTGCGATCGTCGGTGTAAGCAAAGGTCATGGCAACATCGTCTGCTCGTACAGGTGACTGTGGATTGGAGACCTTTACCCAAACAGTCACGTCGTCGCTTACGGGCTGGGTGAGTCTGGCGCTTCGCTGACTGTCCTTGGACGACATCTCGAACCCATCAAGAACGTACGTTGCGCCATCAGCAAACCGCGCGCGCTGATGCAGGTTGAGCTTGGTATCGTCGACCGGCGCAGCGCATCCGCCAACCACGAGAAGCGCCAAGACCCATGCGGCGGCGCGCTTCACGGCGACAGCATAGTGACCGGCGTCCAGCAGGCCCCTGCGACTATTAGCGGGAAGCGCAGGGACGGAATGCTGTCCGGGCGAAAGTTGCCTGACAAGGTCCAGGGTGTCTAGAACGGGGCCTGGATGGGTACAGCAGCACAAAGCCCTCAGCCCGCGCCCTAGCACCCGGTCGAGGGCTGACACTTGATGACCCGGGCTCGAGAAGCCGGGACCAGTCAACGAGCTCACGAGAGGTGATTTCATGACCGTCGCGTCCCAATCCGGCAACCGCTATCTCGACCGCCCCGCGCCCAGCAGCCTCGCTGACGTCATCGACACGATCTTGGACAAGGGCTTGGTCATCGACATCTATGTTCGCGTCTCCCTTGTTGGCATCGAGCTGCTCACCATAGATGCACGCATTGTCATTGCCAGTGTCGACACCTACCTGCGTTTCGCCGAGGCCGTGAACCGGCTTGATCTCACTCAAAATGGGAAAGGACTTCCAGAGCTGGTCGAGGACATGACATAAGGCCACTCCAGGGGCCGCTGACCGCGTAAGCCGAGACTGCTGGTTGTCCTGACCCGACCCGGGCCGCTGACGGCGAAAGCCGAGACTGCTGGTTGTCCTGACTGCCCTATCTTCGTTGCGTCGCGAACCGCCCGACCCTGGTGATCTTGCTGCCTCGGACGTTCATTGCACCGAGATTGCACAGACCGTTCAATGCGAACCGCCTCTGACAGGTTCTCCCTAGTTGGCGGTGGCTCATGTCAAGCCGTGGCGAAGGGCGTGCTTGGTCCATCCGTGGGGTCTGCGGGCAGGTTAGATCTTGTTGAGCCTTGCCGTGAGTCGATGGTGGTGGCCTTGGCGC
>Ga0126312_10000448_pt1 | contig 24248 bp, 24 predicted proteins | sample Plot104A_FD_92537 | JGI IMG/M metagenome (GOLD analysis project Ga0126312, IMG submission 92537) | Serpentine soil microbial communities from UC McLaughlin Reserve, CA, USA - Plot104A | ecosystem: Environmental > Terrestrial > Soil > Grasslands | place: USA: UC McLaughlin Reserve, Lake County...
TCAGGCTGAGCGCGGCGTTACCGTGGAGCTTCATCCGGTGTCCTCCTCGGGACTGAGTGGCTTGAGCACCTCTCAGCCTCCAAGGAGGCCCGGATGAACAACGTGGTCAGGGTCTACAACTAGCGTGCAGCAACATCTGGGCCTCCTGGAGTTGAGCTGCCTCGACAGCGCTCAGCCTCCAGGAGGCCCGGATGTCACTACTGACAAACGTCCCTAGGAACTACACCTAGCCCGCCGCTATATAGCCGGCGGCGCCTGATCGGGTCGCGGCTCCGCGCTCGCCAGCCGCGATAGCGCGAGCGCGCCCACGAGCAGGCCGAAGTCGCGCAGCGCGATGTCGCCATACCCGCCGACCAGCAGGAGGCTGACGATGATGCCGCCGAGCCAGCCCGCGACCAGCAGGCCGCCGAACCGAGGGACGACCGCGACGATCACGCCGGCGGCGATCTCGACGATCCCGACGATGTGCATCGCGTCGGACGCGCTCCCCGGGATCAGGTCGTTGAACTCGGTCGCGAGGTACTTGGTCCAGTCGTCGGTGAGCACCTCGGCGAACTTGTCCAGGCCGAACAGGATCGGCGCGACGGTGAAGACGACCCGGAGGAGCATGAAGGCCTGGGCCGCCGGGTCGCGGGTCAGGTCCTCGCGCCTCGGGATCGGCACGGGTCGAAGTACTGATGCAAGTGTTGACATGTCTGGTTGGCGACCGCGCAGGCCGCGTTCTTACCCCCAACGTAAGCTTTGGCCCGCGTCGGTCGCTAATAGTTCGATGACCTTGGCCCCTCCTGTTCCCGTCGAGCGCAATTGGGTGGAAGACCTCACGGCGGAGGGCGCCGGGCGCGACGACGCGCTCGCCGACCTGCACGACCTGCTCCTGCGGGCGGCCCGCTTCGAGCTGGGCCGCCGCCAGGGGGCGCTGTCCCACGTGCGCGGTGAGGAGCTCGACGATCTGGCCGTGCAGGCGGCGAACGACGCGATGGTGGCCCTGCTCGCGAAGCTCGACACGTACCGGGGCGCGAGCCGCTTCACCACCTGGGCCTACAAGTTCGCCCTGCTCGAGGCCGGCGTGAAGGTGCGCCGGCGCGCGTGGCAGGGCAGGGAGGTCGTGCTCGAGCCGGAGGCGTGGCCGTCGTTCGCGGACGAGGGCGCGTCGGTGGAACGCCGCCGCGAGGACTCGGAGCTGCTGAGCGCGCTGCAGCTGGCGGTGCGCGAGGAGCTCACGGAGCATCAGCGCGAGGTCTTCACGGCGCTCGCGCTGAACGAGGTCCCGATCGACGTCCTGGCCGAGCGCCTCGACACGACACGCGGAGCGCTCTACAAGACGCTCCACGACGCACGCCGCAAGCTGCGAGCCGAGCTCGTGGCGGCGGGCCACATGCGAGAGGAGAACCGATGACCGAGCGCAACGAGCGCCTCGAGCAGCTGCTCGGCCCGACCGGTCCGGACATCGGCTGCGAGGAGTGCTTCGAGCGGCTCGACGAGTACGTCGAGCTGGAGCTCGAAGGGCGCGACGCGGAGGCGCGCGTCCCCGGGATGCGGGCGCACTTCGACGGCTGCCCGGCATGCCGCGAGGAGCACGAAAGCCTGAGCGCGCTGCTTTCCTGAGGCCCTAGTCGAGCAGCCTGCGCTCGGCCGCCCAGCGGCTGAGCTGGTGGCGGGTGGTGAGCTGGAGCTTCCGCAGCACCGCCGAGACGTGGTGCTCGACGGTCTTGGGCGAGATCCCGAGCTCCTGGGCCACCTCCTTGTACAGGTAGCCGCGGGCGATCAGCCGCAGCACGTCCTGCTCGCGTGGCGTGAGCCTGGACAGCGCGCCGAGCACGAACCCCGCCAGCGAGGGCGAGAAGACCGCCTCTCCCGCGGCCACCCGCCGGACGGCCCCGGCGAGCTCGCCCGGCTCGATCGTCTTCGTCACGTAGCCGTGCGCCCCCGCGTGAACCAGGTCGATCACGTCCTCGGGAGCGTCCGAGACCGACAGCGCGAGGAAGCGCACGTCCGGCAGCTCGGCTCCGACGCCCTCCAGCACCGCCAGCCCGCCGCCGTCCGCCATGTGCACGTCCAGGAGCACCACGTCGGGGCGCTCGGCGCGGATCAGGCGGAGCGCCTCGGCCACCGTTCCCGCCTCGCCGACGACCTCGAGCTCGCCGCTGATCCGGGCGCGCACGCCCTCGCGGAAGAGCGCGTGGTCGTCCACGACCACCACCCGCGGCGAGCTCACGGCACCCGCTCCAGGATGAGCCTCACCTCGCAGCCGCCGCCGGGAGCGGTGCGCACCGCGGCGTGGCCTCCGTGCCGAACCATGCGGGCCACTATCGAGTCCGTGACCCCGCGCCTATCCTCGGGGATCGTCTCGAGGTCGAAGCCCGGGCCGCGGTCGCGGACGTAGGCGGCCACGCGCCCGTCGGCGACCTCCGCGAACAGCGAGACGGGCGACCCGGGCGCGTGCCGCACGGCGTTCAAGAGCGCCTCGCGGGCCGCCGCGACGAGCGCCGTCGCCGCCTCGTCGAGTGGGGCGTCGCCCACGGTGACGATGTCGATCTTGGTCCTGTGCTCGTCCTCGATCTCGGGGGCCACTCCGCGGAGCGCCGCGGCGATCGACGCGGGCCGCGCGCCGGGATCCGCCTCGCCGAACAGCCGGGCGCGGAGGTCGCGCTCCTGGGCGCGCGCGAGCGCGCGAACCTCGGCCGGGTCGTCGGCGCGGGTCTGGATGAGGGCGAGCGTCTGGAGCACGGAGTCGTGCACCGCCCCCGCGACTTCCGCGCGCTCGTCCGCGCGCGCAGCCCTCGCGCGCTCCGCCGCCCCCGCCCGTGAGCTGCGCAGCCAGCGCGGCCCGAAGATCACCGTCACGGCGAGCGCCCCCGCGAGGCCGCCCACGACCGCACGGTCGATGTCGCCCACGAGGAACGCGCCCCAGACGAGCAGCGCGAACGTGACCGCGCCGGCGAGCGAGCGGCGCGCCGCGGGGCTTGGGCCGCTGAGCCACCAGAAGCCGCTCAGGCCGGCAGCCGCAGCGAGCACGGGCCACAGCACCTCGTCATCCGGGAAGATCAGGCCGAGCTCCCCTGACGCGAGCACGAACCCGACCCCTATCAGCCCGGTCCCGAGCGCTTGCCGCCAAACCGGCTTCGCGTCGAGCGGGCGCGGCTCCGTGAGTGCCTGGGCGAGCGCGAGCAGGGCATAGGCGGCCGGTCCCACTCCGGCCAGCGGCGCCGTGACGATCGTCGCCGCACGGAGCGTCCACAGCGCGCGCGTGGTGGTGGCGAACCGAGCGAGTGCGCCGACGAAGAGGGCGCGCGAGGGCGGAGCGGTGGCGATCAGCGCGACGCCCGCGCACAGGCAAACCAGTGCGAGCGTCCATCCCCAGCCGAGCCGGAGCAGGCCGGTGCCGTCGAGCGCGAGCAGGACGCTCACGAGCGACAGGGCGACCGCGACGGTCCCGCGACCGGGCGTGGTGGGGATGGCGCCGGCGGCCACGATCCCGTTATCGGGCGCGGTGGGGACGGCGCCGGCGGCCACGGTCCCGCGATCGGGCCTCGTCACGACTCGCCCGCGATCTCGTCACCCACGTTGCCGAGCCGGATCTCGCCGATCCCCACGTCGGCCTCGACGCGAATTCGTGCTCTCTCGCGCATGTGCCTGGATGGCGCCAGGTCGGCATGCAGGCGCCGGTCGAGCCCCTGAAGCGTCTCGCGGTCCGCGCGCAATGCCTCGATGGTGCCCTTGCCCACGCGCGCATCGAGCTCCACGCGCGCGCCCCTGGGCAGGAAGATGCGCAGGATTCCCACACCCACCGAGGCCTCCACCGTTGCGGCACGTTCGCCGCGCGTGAGACGGCTGAGGTCGAGCGTGAGGTCGCCCACCGCGCGGCGCGCGACGACGGGGCTGCCCGTGGCCTCCGGCGTGACCCGGGTGTTGCCGAGTCCGCCCTGCAGCCGCACGTCCGCCGCGACGGCGAGCCTCGCGGCCGCGACCGCGAGCAGCGCCGGTGTCAGGAACGCTCCCGGGTGGCCGCGCCGGGCCGCGATCACCAGCGTGGCCGCCCCGACGAGCGCCACCGCCGGGATGAAGCGCTCCCAGCGCAGGTCCGGAGCGAGCAGCATCCCGGCCGCGAAGGCCAGGATGCAGCCGGCGACCGGGAGCGCGGCCAGCACCACGGCACGGGCCTCGGCGCGGGTGCGCGGCCGGCTACGCCCGTAGTCCGCGGCCATCAGAGCGACTCCCCCGGCCACCAGCAGGCCGAGGTAGGCGATCCACTGACCCGGTGGCCCGCCCAGTGGCTCGCCGATGTCGACCCCCGGCGCAAGCGCTACGAGGGGCACGCCGAGGATCACGCCGAGGCGCGCGAGTGCGACCAGGTTGTCCCAGTCGGGCCGGCCCGAGCCGCGCGGGGGGATGAGGAGGGCGCCGGCCGCGTAGGCCGCCAGGGTCCACGGCACCAGGGCGGACGCCACGCCGATGAGGACCCGGATGAACCCAACCGAGGCGTTCAGCCGATCGGCTATCCCGCCGGCCACTCCGGCGATCAGCCGCTGCTCGGTGCGCCGGCGCAGGCGCGTTACCACTCCCGTAGCTCCGCGTAGCGCCCGTCCCGGAAGCAACGCGTTACCACTCCCGCAGCTCCGCGTAGCGCCCGTCCCGGAAGCAGAACGCGTGGAGGGCGAGCCGGTTCGGCGTGCTGCGCGGAGAGCGGTACACGAGGCAGCGCAGGTCGGGCTCGCCCGTGACGCGCTGGATGCCGTGCCCGGGGGGCCTGCCGAGCCTGCGCGTGACCTGCTCGCGCGTCAGCCCCTTCGGGACCGCCTCGGCCTCCGCGCGGCTGACGGGCGGAGACCGCAGGTTGTCGGACATGACAAAGCCGCCCCACTTCTCTGCCTCGCTCTCGGCGTGGTTCGCGGCCCCCATGGCGGCGACCGTGCCCGCGACACCGAGCACGACCAGAGCGACGGCGGCGCCGAGCGTCGCGGGGCGCCTGGCCGTCCAGAGGAGCAGCGCGCCGCCGAGGAGGGCAAGCCCGAAGGCGGCGAGGCCCGGGCCGGCCCAGGAGGGGTCGTCGGTGAACCTCGACAGGCTGAGCGGCAGCACGGCGCCGAGAGCAGCGGCCGCGGCGAGCCCTCCCCGGGCCCCGCGCCTCCCGGCTGGCCGGTCGGCGGGCGCGTGCAGCAGCCGGCTTCGTGTCGCGATGTCGGCCATCGGGACAAGAATCGTCCCCGAGCGACCGGAGCGCCATAGGGAATTGCCCCGATGCGGTGCGATCCGTGGCGGACAACCGACGTGGATTCGACGGCTAACCCACTAGTGACCCCGCCGCGCGCCGGGCATCATCGCGGCGGATCAAGAGAGGAGACCCATAATGAGCACAAACGCACGACAGCGCCCCACTGCCCCCCGCCACAGGCTCGCCCTGCTCACCTGGGCCGGCGCCTATCCGGTCATCACCGCGATCCTCGGCCTTCTCGGCCCCACGATGGTCGGCTGGCCGCTGGCCGTCCGGACGCTCGTCGTCAGCGTGCTGATGGTCACGCTGCTCACCTGGGTCGTCATGCCGAGCCTGACGCGCCTCCTCCGCGGGTGGCTCGTGAAGCCGGTCTCCTGACTCAGAGGCTTGTCAGCACCTCGGCGGCCGCCCGCCTGCCCGAACGCACGGCACCGTCCATGTAGCCGTTCCAGTAGGTGGACGTCTCCGTGCCCGCCCAGTGGATCCGGCCGGCGGGCTTCCGCAGCTCGGCGCCGAAGTCGACCAGTGTCCCGGGGCCCAGCACGGCGACCGGGCAGCCGCGGTTCCAGACCTCCGTCGACCAGTTGAACTCGACGACCTCTCTCGGCGCCAGCGCCTCGTCGCCGAAGAAGTGGGCGAACTGCTCGAGGACGGCGTCGCGGCGGCTGGCCGCCGAGCGGTCCTCCCAGACGCGCGCCTCGTGACCGCCGATGAAGCCCATCATGATCCCCGGCCTGCCGCTTTCGGGCGAGACGTCGAAGGTGACCTTGACCGGGCCGTCCTCGCTCACAACCTGGCCGGTGAGGCCCCGGTCGCGCCAGAAGGGCGTCGGGTAGACGGCCTCGAACTTCATGAGCGAGCCCTCCGGCATGTGCTGTGTCAGCTGATCGCGCAGCGGCGGCAGCGCGGGCTCGTAGTAGATGCGCCCGGCGAGCGTGGGCGGGATGGCGACGATCGCGCGCTTCGCGCTCACCACGGCCGCGTCCGACTGGACCGTGACGCCAGAGTTGTCCTGGTCGATCCGCCGCACGGGCGCGTTCAGGATCACGCGGCTCCCGAGCTGCGCCGCGACCCGCTCCGGGACGAGCGCCGCGCCTCCCGCAAAGCGCTGCTCCTGCGCGCCGTCCTTGGTGTTGAAGTTGCGTTCGAAGGTGCCCTGGTTCTGCTCGTTGCCCGACGCGGCGATGTAGAAGACCGTGTAGAGGAGCGACAGCTCGCCCGGCTCGCAGCCGAAGATCGCCTCGGTCGCGGCCGAGGTCACGGCCATGAACTCGGGGTTGCCGCTCGTGTGGGCACGCAGCCAGGTGTCGAGCGTCTGGCGGTCCCACTCCTCGGCGTGGGGCGAGCTCCAGGGCGCGTCGACAGGGAAGTCCGTCGCCATCTCGTCGAGCTGGGCCACGGCCAGGGCGATGTCCGGAGCGACCACCGGATCGGGCGGCGCGTTGCCGAGCGGGGAGTCCGCCGGGAACTCCTCGCGCCTCCCGTCGCCGCCTACGAAGACGTTGTTGCCGCTGTTGTACGTCGGGTAGAAGCCGACGCCGACGTCCTGCGCCAGCGCCTGGATGTCGTCCTGGGTCGGCCCGGTGAACATCCCGCCGAGCTCCCCATAGGAGCCGCTCTGGAGCGAGTGGCTGAGCACCCGTCCGCCGACGCGGTCGCGCGCCTCGAGCACGATCGCCGAGCGCCCGCCCGCGACGACCTCACGCGCAGCGGTCAGCCCCGCCAGCCCCGCGCCCACCACGACCACGTCGGCCGACTGCGACGAGGTCCGCGCACGGGCAGCCTGCCCCGCCGCGGGCATCACCGTGATAGCCGTGCCAGCCGCGGCGCCGCCGATCAGCCCACGCCGCGTGATCCGTCTCCCCTGCATCACGCCTCCTCATCGCCCTGGCCAGGGGCGAAGCGGAAAGACTAGGCAAGTCCTGGCGCTGACGCGCCGGTTCCGTGGGCCGTCAGGAACGGCTCCCGGCGGGGACGGCCGATCGGAGCGGCGGAAAGGCAGAGCCCAGGCCGGCCGCTTCCACCTGGAAGATCTCGAACGGCTCGGCCAGCCCGCGGAACCGCCAGGTGCCGAGGCTGCTGAGAGCCACTCCCTCAGGGAGCGAGTCGGCCACCGCCCGGCGGACGACCGACGACAGGACGATCTGTCCGCCGTGCGCCGCGAAGCAGATGCGCGCGGCGGCGTGCACCGAGAGGCCGACGTAGCCGGTGTCTGTGAGCTCAGGCCGTCCGCGATGGAGACCGATCCGCAGGCGCACCGTGCTGCCCTGGGGCCACGCATACGCGTCCATCGCCCCCTGGATGCCGAGCGCCGCCTGGACGGACGCCGGGGCGTCCGCGAAGACGGCGAAGACATCGTCCCCGCGCGCGGACACCTCGCGACCGCCGGCCCGCCTTACCTCCGTGCGCACCAGGCGGCGGATCTCGGCCAGTACGTGGGCGTACCCGTCGCCAAGCCGCGCGAGCAGCTCGGTCGAGCCCTCGATATCGGTCAGCAGGAACGTGACGTTCCCGGTCGGCAGCCTCCGCTGCGGCTGCAGCTGGGAGGAGATGAAGCCGATCGGCATGATCCCGTGCTTCTGGGCCGCTCGCAGCAGCCGGCTGCGCGCCCGGTCTCGCGCGTCGTCGTTCTCGAACGCCACTTGGTTGAACCGCGAGAGGGCGTTGCGCACGTGGGAGGCATCGTGGATCGGGAGGCGGCGCTTGCCGGTCGAGTCGATGTAGGCAAAGGCGGTGTCGGGCAGCTGTGCGCGCTCACTGGCCCGAAGCGGTGGCATGCCCCGATGATCGCAAGAACCCGGCTAGACCCCCGACGAAAGGTTCAAGCGGGGTTCGCTCCCATCCGATACCGTGAGAAGCATGTCGTGGCCCTGCCGCCGACATATTCCCTCTTGTCGTGGTACACTCAACGACAACTCAGGAGACTTTTGATGCCGATCGTGAGCATGCAGCAGTTCGCAGACCACACCGCCGAGTATGTACGGGGAGCCGGCGAGCCGACCCTCGTGACTCGCGATGGGGTCCCGGCAATCGCGGTTACGCCAGTGGATAACCCGCGCCGCGGCAGGAGACGCGGTTTGGCACTCAGCATGCGCGAGCTATCGCGCAATACGCACAAGGCCCTGCGAAGGGTGGAGCTCGAGCGCGAGGCGGTCATCACGTACCGAGGAGAGGTGACCGCGTTGGTCCAAACAATCGACCAGGACGCCTTCGCCGCTTGGATGCTGGCGAAAGCTCCCGAGTTCATAAAGAGCATGCGCCGGGCGGATGCCGATTTCGCCGCTGGCCGGGACAAGCCGCTGAGCGAGTTCATCGACACTCTCGAGGAGTGAGCTCTAGCGCGCTTTGCGTGGGCCTGCTGAATCGGTCAAGATCTCTGCACGCGTAAGCTCTCAGTCAGCTACTCGCAGGCGGCGCAGGAGGACCTCCAGAGGGTTGGCCGGGGTTCCCGGCGTCTTGCGCGCAACGTGGACGCCGCCCTGAAGTCCACCGCGAGCGTATCCAGGTTCAAGAAGCTGCCTCACCGAGGCCGATGGCTGTGCGTGCGGGTCGACGACTATTTCGCCTTGTTCCGGTTCACGACCGACGCGGAGATCGCCAAGGGCCGCTCGCCCGGTCTGCGTATGGTCGCCCGGATAGTGCACGAGTCGAAGCTCATCCCGGGGGCCGCGCCACCGCGGGTCAGACAGGTTGAAGTCTTGCTTTCCTCCGAGGGTGCGCAGGTCTGGGACGAGCTCGAGGGCTAGTCCCCTGACTCGTCACCACACGTCGAACTTGCGCAAGAGCTCCTCGGCGGCAGCGCGGTCCCCCAGTTTCTTGAGCTGTTCGAGGTCCTCCCGCTTCGCTCCGATCAGGGCGGTCGAGGCGACGCTGATGCCGATCAATGTGACCGCGACCAGGCCCCCCGCCAGTCCACCCCAGGTGACCGCGAAGCAGATGACGTATAGAGCACCCGAGAGGTCGGGGTCGAGCGCCAATACGCTGGCGAGCCCCCCGATAGCGATCATGGCCGCGTTCACTCCCGTTACCGCGCGTACCGCGACCGTGCCAGTCCGCGAAAACGGGAAGCGCGCTTCAACGACGAGAGCGATGAGTAGCGCACCGACTAGCTGAGCTGATGTTCCGAAGAACTGCTCATGCTCACGGTGGACGGCGTCGACGTCCATGTCCGAAGGTCCCAGGAGTGCGGCGCATATCGCCACTGAGACCCCGATTCCCAGTGGCACGGCAATGGCGTACCGCAGTCCGAGGAGACGGACAATGGCAAAGGCGGAAGAGAGCACCTGAGTAAATGTCCAGACTACCCCCGGATCGCCGCGGGCGTCCGCAGCCCCGGGAGCTACCGTGGGGTCGGTGCGGATAGCGACCTGGAACGTCAACTCGGTCAAGCAGCGCGTGCCGCGGCTCCTGCCTTGGTTGGACGAGCGGCAGCCGGACGTCGTCTGCCTGCAGGAGACGAAGCTCGCGGACGCCGCGTTCGCCGAGCTGCTCGGCGACGAGCTCGCCAAGCGCGCGTACGAGGTCGCGGCTCACGGCGAGGCGACCTGGAACGGCGTCGCCGTCCTCTCGCGCGTGGGGTTGGAGGACGTGGTGGCGGGAATCGCCGGCGCTCCGGGCTTCCCCAGTCCCGAGGCGCGCGCGGTGTCAGCCACGTGCGGCGGGGTCCGGGTCGTCTCGGTGTACGTGCCGAACGGGCGCGTGCCGGACTCGGATCACTACCGCTACAAGCTCGACTGGCTCGCCTCGCTTCGGGAGCTGGTGGCGGCCGGACCCGAGGCGACGATCGTCTGCGGCGACATGAACATCGCCCCGACCGACGACGACGTCTTCGACCCGGACGCCTACATCGGGCAGACCCACGTGACGGAGCCCGAGCGGGCGGCGCTGGCGGAGCTCCAGGCGCTCGGCCTGCGCGACGTCGTGCGCGATCGCTGGCCGGGCGAGCGGGTCTTCACCTACTGGGACTACCGGGCGGGGATGTTCCATCAGGACCTCGGCATGCGAATCGACCTGGTGCTGGCCAGCGGGCCGGTTGCCGGCCGCGTCGAGGCGGCGTGGGTGGACCGGCAGGCCCGCAAGGGCAGCGGGCCGAGCGATCACGCGCCGGTGATCGTCGACCTCGACGAGGCGCCGGACGGCGACATCGGGCCGGTCGTGCCGCCGCCGTCAGCGCCGGTGACGAAGCGCGGCGCCAAGAAGCTGCCGCAGGCGCCTTAGTCAGTCGCGCTTGCGATCGCGATCGCGCGAGGGCTGAACGCGCTTCGGCTCTCCGGGCATCTTCGGATAGTCGGGCGGGTAGGGCATGTCGCCCTCGCCCTCGCCCTCGTCGCGCTCGTACATGTCGAGCAGCGGCTGCAGCGAGTGGACGGCGTCGTCGATCGCGGCGTGGCGATCGCCCACCTCGGCGAAGCGCGACGGCATCGTGGCGACGGTGAAGTCCTCGGGCTCAATCTCGGCGAGCTCGTCCCAGGTGACCGGCGCGGAGACGGGCGCCCCGGGCTTGGGTCGGACACTGTAGGCGGAGGCGATCGTCCGGTCGCGCGCGTTCTGGTTGTAGTCGACGAAGATGCGCTCGCCGCGTTCCTCCTTCCACCACTTTGTGGTCACCTGGCCGGGGAGTCGCCGCTCGAGCTCGCGCCCGAAGGCGATCGCCGCGTGACGGACGTCGGTGAACGTCCAGCGCGGCTCGATCCGCACGTAGATGTGGACGCCTCGCCCTCCCGAGGTCTTCGGGAAGCCGACGTAGTCCAGATCGTCGAGGAGCACGCGGGCCTCGGCGGCTACGCGGACGGCGTCGGCGAAGTCCGTGCCGGGCTGCGGGTCCAGGTCGAGGCGCAGCTCGTCCGGATGGTCGACGTCGTCGCTGCGCACAGGCCACGGATGAAAGGTGATCGTGCCCATCTGAGCCGCCCAGCCGACGACGGCCACCTCCGTGGGGCAGATCTCGTCGGCGTGCCGGCCGGACGGGAACTCGATCCGCGCGGTCTCCACGTAGTCCGGGGCGCCCCTCGGGATGCGCTTCTGGAAGAAGGCGTCGCCACCGCCCTTCTCGCGCGTCGACAGGACGATGCCCGGATGCACGCCCTTCGGCCAGCGCTCGAGCGTGGTCGGCCGCCGGCAGAGCGCTCGCATGATCCCCGCTTCCACGGAGAGGTAGTACTTCACGACGTCCAGCTTCGTGACCTCGCCCGTGCGCTCGGTCTTGGGAAAGATCGCGCGATCGGGGCTGGACACGCGCAACTCGCGCCCGCCGGCGTCGACGGTCGTGGCTTCGGAGGTGGCCATGCCGGGAGTTGTACCCCGGACCGTTCAAGCGCGTCAGATAGATCGGCAATTTCAGGTGGAGCCGGCCGGACTCGAGCCGGCGATCTCCTGGGTGGGATGGGCCGGTTGCTCGTCCCCGCGTAGGAGCGTCCATTCGAGCGTCCAAAGTCCGATCGTCGATCGCCTCCCCCGGAGCTCGAACTGGCCCACGAACTCGAGGGAGTCTGGAGGGCGTGAGAGCGCCCGATAGGTGGGTTCGGCCATGAGCAGCGAGCGCCGAAGGCTCTTCGTCATTTCCTCCAAGCGCGCGGCCGTATTGACCGTATCGCCGTGAACGGTGTATTCGAGCTGGCGTGCTGAGCCGACGTTGCCGGACATGAACGGACCACTGTTGAGGCCGATGCCCATTTCGAAGGGCCCGCCGAGACGATGCTTGTGGAGCCAGCTGTTGAAGTGAGGCAGGCGCACCTCGAGCATCTCTCGGGCCGCTGCCAGTGCGCGATCCGCGTGGTCGTCGAGCGCGATCGGCGCGCCGAAGACGGCCAGCAGCCCATCCCCGCGATACCCGACCAGGGTGCCGTCCTGCGCGAAGATCGCATCGATCATCTCGCCGAAGTACTCGTTCAGCAGCTGGATCACCCGTTGCGGCTGGGCTTGCTCACTGAACGCCGTGAATCCTCTGATGTCGGTGAACATCACCGTGCCGACGTCGCGGCTGCCCCCGAGCCGCAGGTCCTCGTCGGTCCGCTGCAGCACGTCCTCGACGACATGCTCGGGCATGAATCGGGAGAAGACGCTGCGCACGCGCTCCTGCTCGAGGTCGTGCAGGCGCTTCTTCGCCAGGCCCGCGTTGATCCGCGCCCGCAGGATGACTGGATCGAACGGCTTCGGCAGGTAGTCCTCCGCGCCCATCTCGATGCAGCGGACCACGCTGTCGACCTCGTCGACCGCGGAGATCATGATCACGGGGACGTGCTGAAGGCGTGGATCGGCCTTGATCTGGTCGAGTACCGAGACGCCGTCGAGCTCGGGCATCACGATGTCGAGCAGGACCAGGTCGTATTGCCCTTCGCGCAGGAGATCGAGTGCGTCGCGGCCGTTCTCGGCGGTATCTGCCTCGTGGCCCGCCTGCTCCACGCCGCGCGTCAGGAGCGTCCGGTTGATCCGGTCGTCGTCGACGATCAGCACCCGGCCGGCGGATGCCTCCCACGGCGGCTCCCGGGTCATCCCGGTCCCCCGGGCCCAACTCGGTCGAGCGCCTGTCGCGCTTGCTCCCACTCAAGCTCCGCCCGCTCGACGAGGGCACCCGCGCCGTCCAGCTCACCGCCCGCGCCGGCGGCCTCCAGCTCGCGGCAGACGTCCGCGAGGGAGTTCGCGCCGAACGTCGCGGCATTCGACTTAAGCGTGTGCGCGGCGAGCCGCGCCTCGTTTGCCTCGGCCTGCTCCACCGCCTTCCGGAGCGTGGCCAGCTGCTCCGGGGCCTCTTCAAGAAATGTGTCGATCAGCTCCCGGACGAATGCCCAGCCCTCCGCGCCGCCTCCGCACGACGCAGCGAGCCGCTCGAGTGTCGCTCCGTCGATCGGTCCGTCGGCCCTTTGGTCCAAGACGCTCGATACGACCCTAATCGCTGACCGTGACCGTTGCGAGCCGATCTCGCACGACCGTGGCCGTACGCGGGCGGTCCCGATCACCGGAGCACAGTCAACGTGGGCCCCACTGGACCGCCCACCCCAGGCGGGGGATACTGGCTTCGTGGCAAGCCAGCTGGCCCCCGCGAGGTTGCTGCTTCCGTGACGCGTGACGCGGAGGTCGACCGCCCGGGCGCCGACAACGTCCAGGCCGGGCTCTACCGAATCGCCGAGCTGGCGAGCGGCGCACGGGACATGCAGGAGTTCTACGCGGCCGTGCACGCGGTCATCGGCGAGCTGATGGACGCGACCAACCTGTTCATCGCCCTGTATGACGAGGAGCGGCAGCTGATCAGCTGGCCCTACTACGTCGACGAAGTCGATCTCGACCCTCCGGACCCCGACCAGTGGGACGCGTTCGGCACCGGCGACGCGCGCGGGACCACCGCGTACGTGCTCCGCACGGGGGAGCCCCAGCTGTTCTCGCGCGAGACGATGAGGGCGCTCGCCGAACAGGGCGAAATCGAGATCGTCGGCGCCGACACGGGGGACGGGAGCTGGCTCGGAGTCCCGCTCAAGTCCGAGGGCCGGACGGTCGGAGTCCTGGTCGTGCAGTCGTATACGACGGACGTTCGCTACACCGAGCGTGACGAGCAGCTTCTCGCCTTCGTCGGGCAGCACGTCGGCGCGGCTCTCTCGCGTGCACGGGCGATCGAGGAGACGCGCCGGCGCAACGCGGAGCTGGCGATTATCAACAGCGTCCAGACGGCGGTCGCGGGCGGGCTCGAGGTCCAGGCCCTTTACGACGTCGTCGGCGACAAGCTGCGCGATATCTTCGACGCCCAGGTCGTCGACCTCGCGGTCCACGACGACGAGTCCGACGTGCTGCGCTTCCCCTACTCCATCGAGCGCGGCGTGCGATACCCCGACGAGCCGATGCCGGTGATCGGGTTCAGGCGGCATGTGATGGAGACGCGCGAGCCGCTCCTCATGAACGTGGACGTGGCGCGTGAGGCGGAGCGGTATGGCAACCCGGTCATCTCAGGGGAGCCGGCCAAGTCCTGGCTGGGTGTGCCTTTCATCGCCCCAGGCAAGGCTCGAGGCGTCATCTCGCTCCAGAACGTCGATCGCGAGCACGCGTTCACGGAGTCCGACAAGCGCCTGCTTGCGACGCTGGCGGGGAGCCTGACCGTCGCACTCGACAACGCGCGGCTAATGGACGAGACCAAGAGACGTGTGGCCGAGCTCGCGACGGTGAACAGCGTGGGTCAGGCCCTCGCGGCACACCTCGAGCTCGACGCCCTGATCGAGCTCGTGGGCGACCGACTGCGTGAGACGTTCGACGCGGACATCGCTTACGTCGCGCTGCACGACGAGACCTCCGGGCGGGTCGAGTTCCCGTACTACCACGAGGGCGGCGAGCGGCAGACCCAGCCCTCATTCAAGTTCGGCGAGGGCATCACCTCGCGAATCCTGCAGTCGCGCGAGCCGCTCGTGATCAACCAGTCGCTGGAGGATCAGGACATCGCGTACGTCGGAACGCCCTCGCGCTCGTACCTCGGCGTACCGATCGTCGCCCGCGACAAGGCGATCGGGGTGATCAGCGTCCAGAGCACGAAGCAGGAGGGCCGGTTCGGCGAGGCCGACGCGCATCTCCTGTCCACGATCGCCGCCAACGTGGGCATCGCGATCCAGAACGCGCAACTGTACGAGGAGACCCGGCGCCGCGGCGACGAGATGGCCGCGCTGGCAGAGGTCGGCCGCGAGCTCTCGACCGCCGTCGACCTGGCCGCCGTGCTCGACCGCGTCGCCGAGCGGGCCATGGATCTGCTCGAGGCCGAGACCAGCGCCGTCTACCTGGCCGAGCCGGAGTCCCCCGAGACGTTCAGCGCAGCCGTCGCGCTGGGTGAGAACGCAGAGGAGATCAAGGCGGACCGGATCCTCGAGGGCGAGGGAATCATCAGCGACATCGCCGCGCGCGGCGAGGCCGAGGTGGTCAATGACGCCCTCCGGGATCCACGGGCGCTCACCATTCCCGGCACACAGCAGGGGGTGGAGGAGCGGCTCATGGTCGCGCCGTTGCTCGCTCGCGACCAGGTGATCGGAATGATGGCCGTCTGGCGCTTCGGCGCCAAACCCCCCTTTACCCAGGCCGATCTGGACTTCCTGGTCGGTCTGTCGCAGCAGGCGGCGGCGGCGATCGAGGGTGCGCGGCTGCTCGAGGCCCAGCGCGAGGCGGAGATGCGGTTCCGCCGGCTCGCGGAGGAGCTGCCGCTCGTCACCTACATCGATGCGCCGTTCGCGACCGACGGCCCAGGCAGCGTCCCACTCGTCGGGCGGAACATCTACATGAGCCCGCAGTGCGAGGCGATGCTCGGATACCCGCCGTCCGACTGGGGCGACAGCACGCTCTGGGAGACGATCATCCACCCGGACGACCGCGAACGGGTCCTGGCCGCGATGTGGCAGTTCGAGGAGACCGGTGAGCCGCTGAGCATCGAGTATCGGATGCTCCACCGCAGCGGGCGCGTCATCTGGGTGAGTGACGAGTCGGTGATGGTGCGCGACGAGAGCGGCGTTGCGCTCTGGGTGCAGGGCTTCTGGGTCGACATCACGGAGCGCAAGGAGCTGGAAGAGGCGCTGCGGGCGCGCGAGGCGGAGGTCTCACGCGAGAAGCAGCACTACCAGGCACTAGTGGCTCTGAGCCCGACCGCGATCGTCACCATGGATCTCGACGAGCGGGTGAGTTCTTGGAACCCGGCGGCGGAGCAGCTGTTCGGCTGGAGCGAGGCCGAGGCCGTAGGCCGCAACATCGACCAGCTTGTCCTGGGCTTGGCCGCGCTGCATGAGGAGGGCGAGGCGGTAACCCGCCAGGCACTCGAGGAGGGCCTCGCGAAGCGGACGACGCGCCGAACCCGCAAGGATGGCAGGCTGGTCGACGTCGAGCTGCTGTTGGTTCCGCTTGTCGTCGACGGCGAGCGCACCGGCTACCTGCTCGTCTACCACGACATCACGGCCGCCAAGGAAGCCGAGATGCGGTTTCGCCGCCTCGCCGAGGAGCTGCCGCTCGTCACCTACATCGATGCGTCGTTCGCGGATGCCGGCACGGGTGACGCCTCGCTCGTCGGGCACAACCTCTACATCGGCCCGCAGTGCGAGACGGTGTTCGGATATCCGCCGCCCGACTGGGGCGACAACACGCTCTGGGAGAGGGCTATCCACCCGAGCGACCGCGAGCGAGTGCTCGCCGAGCAGCGGCATTTCCAGGAGACCGGCGAGCCGCTGAGCATCGAGTACCGAATGATTCACCGCGACGGCCACGTCGTCTGGGTGCGCGACGAGTCGGTGATCGTGCGCGACGAGGGCGGCGTTCCGCTCTACACGCAAGGCTTCTGGATCGACATCACGGAGCGCAAGCGGGTCGAGGAAGAGCTGCGGCAGGCCCGCGCCGAGGCCGAGGCTGCCACCCAGGCGAAGAGCGCGTTCCTCGCGACGATGAGCCACGAGATCCGGACGCCGATGAACGCGGTGATCGGGATGACGGGCCTCCTCCTCGATACCGAGCTGACGCCCGAGCAGCGCGAGTTCGCCGAGGTGGTTCGCTCGAGCGGAGACGCGCTGCTCCACGTGATCGACGACATCCTCGACTACTCCAAGATCGAGGCCGGCAAGCTCGAGCTCGAGCGGGCGCCCCTGGACCTGCGCGAATGCGTCGAGGCGGCGCTCGAGATGGTCGCCCCCGTGGCCTCCGACAAGCAGATCGAGCTGGGCTGTTTGGTCGACGAGGGTGTGCCGGCGGGGATCCACGGCGACGCGGCCCGCCTGCGCCAGGTGCTGCTCAACCTGCTCTCGAACGCCCTCAAGTTCACCGAGGAGGGCGAAGTCGTAGTGCACGTCCGCGCCGAGCCGGCCGGCGCGGGCTCGCACCGCATTCAGCTCGCGGTCCGGGACACCGGAGTCGGGATCCCGCGGGACCGGATGGACAGGCTGTTCGCTTCGTTCAGCCAAGTCGATGCCTCGACGACGCGCCGCTATGGCGGGACCGGGCTCGGGCTGGCCATATCGCAGCGGCTGGTCGAGCTGATGGGCGGGACGATCTGGGTGGAGAGCGAGGAGGGGACGGGGTCGACGTTCCATATCGACGTCCCGGCCGATGAGGCGACGCTGCCGGCAAGAGCCCTCGCGCCGGAGGGACTCGAGGCGCTGAGGGGCAAGCGGGTTCTCGTCGTGGACGACAACGCGACGAACCGTGAGATCGTCAGCCGGCAGGCGCGGTCGTGGGCGATGCGGCCGCTGGCAGTGGAGCATCCATCCGAGGCGCTTGCCCTGATCGAGGCCGGCGAGCGCTTCGACGTCGCGGTGCTCGACATGCAGATGCCGGAGATGGACGGGCTCGCGCTTGCACGCGAGATCCGGCGGCATCGGCCAGAGCTGCCCCTGGTTCTGGTCACGTCGCTCGGGGGTCTGCCGGCAGCGCGCTCGGCGACCGAGTTCGCGGCGCAGCTCACGAAGCCGCTGAGGGCGTCGCAGCTGTTCGACGCGCTGATGAGCGTGCTCGGCGAGGATGCGAAGACGCCCCAGGCCGATGAAAGGGGCGGCGACGGCAAGCCCGCCGCGTCATCGCTTCGGGTCCTGCTGGCCGAGGACAACCAGGTGAACCAGAAGCTGGCGATCCGGCTACTCGAGCGGCTCGGGTACACGGCCGATCTCGCGGAGAACGGCCTGGAGGTGCTCGAGGCGCTCAAGCGGCAGCCCTACGACGTCATCCTTATGGACGTCCAGATGCCCGAGCTCGACGGGCTCGACGCGACACGCCGGATCTGCGAGCGCTGGCCTGACGGAGAGCGTCCACACATCATCGCCATGACCGCGAACGCGATGGCCGAGGACCGCGAAGCCTGCATCGAGGCCGGCATGGACGATTACGTCGCCAAGCCGATCCGCCCCGACGAGCTGGCAGAGGCCCTCAGTCGCGCCCGCCCGCCGGCGAAACGGTCCACGCAGGTCCGGACCACGCCGGCGTCAGGCTGAGCTGCCTCTTGCGAGCGCTCGCGCTCGAGCATCTGCGCGCCAATCCGATCGGCGTCTACGGCGATGTGTTGGATGGCCGCGGGATCGACGTCGACCGTGTCATGCTCGCCGAGGGTGACGCGATCCCGGACTGGCGCGCGTACGACTTCCTCGTCGTCATGGGCGCCGCGGCGGACGTATGGGACCACGACAGGCATCCCTGGATCGCGCCGGAGAAGGAGACGGTCCGCGAGGCCGTGCTCGCGGGCCTCCCATGCTTCGGCGTCTGCTTCGGCGCCCAGCTGCTCGCTTCGGCCTTCGGCGCGCACAGCTACCAGGGGATCGAGGCCGAGCTCGGGCTCAGCCAAATATTCCTGACCGCGGCGGCCCGTCGCGACCCGGTGTTCCGTGGCTTCCCGCCCGATCTCGACGTCTGCGAGTGGCATTCCAACCACTTCGCTCTGCCGACGGGCGCGATCCGGCTCGCCCGCTCGCCGCGCTACGAGAACCAGGCCATCCGGATCGGCCGGGTCGCGTACGGCATCCAATGTCACCTCGAGACGTCGCGCGAGGACCTCGAGGCCTGGCTCGAGCTGTTTCCGCAGACCGTGGGTCTGTTCGAGTCGCGGCACGGCGCCGGGTCGCTGCCGGCCTTCCTCGACGACTACGGCGCGTTCGTGCCGCGGCTGCGCGAGACGGCGCGACAGGTATTTGGGCGTTGGCTCGAGAACGCCCTCGCCCTCGGCAATCTCGAGGGCACCGTGCGTGCATTACCGACGGTTGTGCCGGAGGGGGGCGAGTCGGCGCCCACGCTGTTCGGACGCGATAGCGAACGCGCCCGGATCGAGAGGGCGCTGGCTGTGGCGCGCCGCGGGGGCAGCGCTGTGGTCGCGCTACGCGGTGAGCCGGGAATGGGAAAGACCGCGCTGCTCGACGACGCCGCGGCGAGAGCCCGCGGGCTCAGGATCGTCCGCACGCGTGGCGCTGATCCAGAGGAGGAGCAGGGCTTCGCCGCCCTGGCGGAGCTGTGCGAGCCGCTGCTGGACCAGCTCCCGCGCCTGCCCGCCCCGCGGGCGTCCGCGCTCGCGTCCGCGCTCGCCCTCCGCTCGTCGCATCGAGCTGTGGATCGCTACGCGGTCTACGCCGGCATGCTGGACCTCCTCACCGCCGCGGCGGAGGAGACCCCGATCCTGGTAATCGTCGATGACGCGCACTTGCTGGACGAGGCCTCCGCGGAGGCGGTCCCGTTCATTGCGAGGCGCCTCTGGATGGACGGAATCGCACTCCTGATTGCCACGGAATCCGACGACGGCCTGTCCGACGCCGAGGAGCTCCGGCTCGGCGGGCTCGACGCGACGGCCGCCAGAGCAGTTCTGACGGCTGCGTTCGGCGACGAGCTTGCCCCATCAGTGGTCGAGCAGGTCATCGAGAGCGGGCAGGGCAACCCGCTCGCGCTGCTGGAGATCGTGCGCGACCTCACGCCCGAGCAGCGCCACGCACGGGCGCCGCTCGACGGGTCGCTGCCGCCTTCGGCGGAGTGGGCTTACCTGCGCCGCATCGAAGCGCTGCCGGCAGACACGCGGCGGGCGCTGCTGATTGCCGCGCTGACCAGGGACGACGAGCGCGAGACCGTGGCACGGGCGTGCACATCCGTCGGCCTCGATGCGACCGCGCTCGACCCCGCGGAGCGGGCAGGGCTCGTGGTGCAGGGTGCGACGCCGGTCACGTTCTGCCACGAGCTCGCGCGCACCGGAGTCTCGTACTCGGCACTGGCCGCCGAGCGGCGCGTCGCGCACGGCGCGCTGGCTCGCGCAGTAGAGGGCGAGCAGCGCTGGTGGCACCAGGCCCACGCGGCCCCCGGCCCGGACGAAGCGGTCGCCGAGGGACTCGACAGGATCGGCACGCGCGCCCGCGACCAGGGTGCCTTCGCGGCTGCGGCCCGTGGTCTCGAGCACGCCGCGCGCATGACCTCGGATCCCGACCGGCGCGCGGAACGGCTGCTTCGCGCCGCGCAGAGCGCTTACCTGGCGGGTCACGTGCACGCGGCGCTCGACCATCTCGCCGCCGCCCTGGAGTGCGTGTCGGCGCCACCGCTTCGCACCGAGCTGGAACACGCACGAGGCCGAATCGCGGCGCGCAGCGGCGAGGCTGCGCGTGCGCGGGATTGGCTGACCGCGACCGCCGAGCGCTGCGAGCACGACGACCCGGCGAAGGCGGCCGAGATCCTCGCCGACGCCATCCTGCCGTCGCTGAGGGCCGGCTCGCCTGCCGACGCTGTGGAGCTGGCACGCCGCTCCATGCGTCTCGCCCAAGGTGCCGGCGGCCGCGTCGAGCTGGTCGCCACGCTGCTGCTCGGCACAGCACTGCTGTTCACCGGCGACTACACCGAGGGAGCGGCGCTGATAGATCGCGCGGACGCGCTCAGCGCTCGCAACGGCGGGGACGCGACCGGAGGTCAGCCGTCTCTGTACCTCGGGGCCGCGCTCGCCAGGGCCGGACGGCACGCGCGCGCCCGCGAGGTGCTCACACGGATCATCGCCGAGGCACGCAACGCTGCCGCTGCCGACATGCTTCCCTACGCGCTCGTGCGGCTCGCCGGTGTGGAGCTCGATACCGGCCGCTGGCGCGTCGCGGCGGCGGCGCTCGCGGAGGCGAGGCAACTGGCGCAGGAGACGGGCAACAGCGCCGACCACGGCCTCGCGCTCGGCGCGCTCGCCTGGCTCGAAGCCGCGCAAGGGGACGTGGAAGCGTGCGGCGCGCACTCCGAGGAGGCACTCGAGCTCGCCAGACGGTTGGGGAGTGGCTCGGGGCTCGATCGCGCTGCGGCAGCGCTGGGTCTCTTAGAGCTCGGACGCGGTCGGCCGGAACGCGCGATTGCCTCGCTCGGGGACGTTGGGAGTGAGCAGGAGGTGGGGTGGTCGGACGCCGCGCTGACGCCACACCGGCTCCCGGACCTGATCGAGGCGTACGCGCTGGCCGGCCGTCTGCGCGAAGCGCACGCCGCGCTCGCGGTCTTCTCAGCCGACGCGGAGCGGACGCGGCGCCCGTCTGCACTCGCCGCGGCCGCCCGCTGCCGCGCGCTCCTGGCGCCCGATTCAGAGTTGGATGCCCGCTTCGCCGAGGCCCTGGAGGCGAGCGTGGATGTCACCGGACCGTTCGAGCGTGCCCGCACCGAGTTGCTCTATGGGTCACGGCTGGCCCAAGCTGGGCGCTGCGTCGAGGCAACCGATCACCTTTCTGGAGCGCTGCGGACGTTCGAGCAGCTCGGGGCCGAACCGTGGGCCGATCGCGCTCGCGATGAGATCGTCGCCGCGGGAGACACCCCGCCGGATCGCCGGGTGAACCGACTGGAGCGACTGACGCCCCTCGAGTTCGACGTTGCGCTCGCCGCCGCCGCCGGCGCGCCGCGCGACGACATCGCTCACCGACTCTTCCTCGGTCCGCGCAGCGTCCGGCTCCTGCAGGCCTCGGCGATGGCCAAGCTCGACGTCGAGTCGACGGCCGAGCTGGTCGCGGCGCTGGGCCCCGAGCTGTCACCCGACGCCCGCATCGCCGGTCAGGCCACGGCTTGACGGAAGCGACAGGGGTTTCGCGGTGCTTGTGGCCCGGGCAGGGCCGCGTTTTTTAGGCCCGTTTCCGTCCATTTCCGCTGGGTTCGGGCCTTGCCGGATGCCGAGTTCGGGTCGAGTCCTGTCTGGTGGCTGTGGGTGTTGTGCGCTAGAAGATGGCCTCCACCTCGTCGATCATCGCGACCGCCTCTTCGATCGAGTAGGTGGCCTGGATTTTCACCGTGTTCCACTGCATGAGGCGGCTCTTGAGGGCGAAGCTCCTGACGGAATCAATGTCGTCCGCCTCGACGACCAAGAGGATGATGTGGTCCGGGCCGAAGATGCGCAGCGTGCCGATTTCGACGCCGAGCTGCTCGGCGAGTTGAGGAATCTGGCTGGCACCCTCCTTCAGGATCTGCCGCGTCTGAGCATTGGAGGTCGGGCAGAGGTCGGGCGGATGCTCGGCGAGGACTGCGAATGTTGACATGACGTTTGCACTGCTCCTTTCGGTAGTTGCGGCGAGAGTCGCAGCCGCCTATTTCGCGGACCTTTCGTCGAGCTTTCTCAGCTTGCGGGTCTTTCCCCGCACTACGATGTGGGCGTGAAGCAGATCCCCTGCGTGTGTGGCTACTTCGTCAAGGGCGAGGACGACGACGAGCTCTGGCAGAACGCGCAGGAGCATCTGCGGGAGGACCATCCGGATCTCGCCGGCAAGGTCTCTCGCGCGGACCTCATGGCGCAGGCGGAGGAGGTTCCTAGGCCGACGTCGTAGTTTCCTCGCCCAGGAGACGCTTGTGAACGCGCTGAACGGCCGGGCTGGGGGCGACGCCAAGCTCGTCGCGCAGCAGCACGCGCAGGCGGTCGTAGGCGAGCAGCGCCTCGGCGACATTTCCACGCCGCTCGAGTGCCTCCATCAGGATCCGGTGGCCGCTCTCGCGGTAGGGGGCGAGCTCGATCAGCCGGCGGGCGCAATCTTCGGCCTGCGCCAGTGTGGGGCCGCCGAGGCCGAGCCTCGCAAGCGCGAAGCACTCGAGCCCACGGAGGTGGACGTCCTCGAGCCGACGCCGCCACTCCTCCAGCCAGGGGCGGTCCTCGCCCTGTAGCAGCGGCCTGCGGGCTACGTGATAGGCGACACCCGCTGGCCCCCAAGACTCGGCCCACTCGCCCGCCGCGACGTGGGACTCGGCCCGGTGCAGCGCCTCCCGAGCGGCCTCGACGTCGATGAAGGCATCACGCGGCAGCACGAGCTCGATCTCTGATCGTCCGGCCAGGTGCTGTTGACCGATGACGCTGCGCAGCTTCGACAGCAGGACGCTCAAGCTCGCGCGCTGGTCCGGCGAGGCCTCCTCCCCATGAACGGCCGTCAGCAGCTCGTCGCGGCTCATCCGCCGATCCCGGTTGAGCACCAGGTAGGCGAACAGCAGCCTGCCCTTGGCACCCGGCAGCGCGTCCTCGACCCGTCTGTCGTTCAGCTCCACCACGAGCCGGCCGCAGAGCTGGATTCGGGTCGCTCGCAGGTCCCCCATCGCGGACCAAGGTTAGAAAGGTCGACGAAAGGTCGGGGAAACCCCCGCGCGCGACCATCGCCTCTCAACCACAGAAGAGAGTGACGATGGCCAAGGAGTTCGAGTGTGAGAGGGACGAAATCGTCATCCGCGGTGCGGACGACGACGAGCTGGTCGCGAACGTGGAGCGCCACCTCGCCAAGGCTCACCCCGACCTGGTCGGGAAGGTCTCCCGCGAGGACATCGTCGCGGCCGCGAAGGAGGCGTGAGCGATGCGCAGCGATGGCTTGACGGACCTAATTGGAACGGCGGCCACGTTCTACGGCGTGGGCGCCGCAGCCGCGGCCTTGTTGCAGGCACGTCAGATCCTGCGGCGGAAGACGTCGTGTGACCTCTCCGCTCGTTTCTTCGGCAGCTACGTGGGCGGATACGCGATCTGGCTGCTCTACGGCATGAGCATCGGGAGCACGCCCCTCATCCTCGTCGACCTAATCGGCGTGCTGTGCGGGGGCTTCACGCTCGCGGTCACGCTCGCGCTGCGGGGCTCGCTGATCCGCCCCACGACGTGGAACAGCTGCCCGGGTGAGCCGGTCGCTTAGCTGACGCGGCCTCCATCCCTCCAGAGCCAAGAAAGCCGCCTCTGGCCCGATCTCAGGACCGTGGGGCGATTCTGCAACACACAACGACCGAGGAGGTCTCGAAGTGACCGTAGTCGCAGACACGATTCGCAACGGAGTGGACACCGAGAAGATGTTCGCCACGCTGGACCTGATCAAGGAGCAGCCGGAGCTGGCCAGGTTCCAGTTCCGGGCCAGCAACCACTGGGTCCGCGGGGCGCACAACCGCTGCACGATCAAGGACTTCTATGCGGCGGGTGGCGAGGACAACAGCCGCGGCGAGGCGTTCGAGCTCGACGCCGGCGAGCCGGCGATCCTGCTCGGCAGCGACACCGGCCCCAACCCGGCCGAGTAACTGCTGCACGCGCTCGCCGCCTGTCTGACTACGTCGATCGTGTACGTGGCGGCGGCGCGCAAGGTGGAGCTGACGTGGGTCGAGTCGACGCTGACGGGCGACATGGACA
>Ga0126312_10000449_pt1 | contig 24227 bp, 23 predicted proteins | sample Plot104A_FD_92537 | JGI IMG/M metagenome (GOLD analysis project Ga0126312, IMG submission 92537) | Serpentine soil microbial communities from UC McLaughlin Reserve, CA, USA - Plot104A | ecosystem: Environmental > Terrestrial > Soil > Grasslands | place: USA: UC McLaughlin Reserve, Lake County...
CTGGCCTCGCGTCGGCAGACCCTGATCACGGCGCGAGGTAGCCTGCGAGTCTGCCACGGCCCCGTCTCGATGGCGTGGCGCAGGCTGTCGGGCCGCGCCTCGGTCTCGAAGCCGCCCGGGAGCCCGATCGTGAAGAGAGCCAGGAGCGAGATGCCCCGTGTCTCCTTTCCCTTCCCGGTCATGCTGAGCAGGAGCGCGCCCTCGAGCCCGGGTTGCTCGACGTAACCGCGTCGGCGGTTGAATCCGAGCCGCCCGTCGACTGGGCGCGGGTGGGAGAGCGGTCCGAGCTCTACCGTGCCCTGCTCGCGCAGCGTCCAGGCTGCTACCGCCATGAGCAGCTGAGCCAGCGCGGCGTCGCCGACCGGCGCAGGCGTGAGGCGATCCGCGAAGGCGAGCATCAGCGCGCTCGGGCTCGGAACCACGGCGCTCATGCGGTCCAGGGCTGCGTTAGGCTCGCATCCGCGTGGCAGACGAGATCGAGCTCCATTACATCCACGACGAGCCGCCGGCCGCCGTGCTCGAGCGTTGGCGCACGGAACCACCCGCCGCCGTCCGCGATGGGAAGCTCAAGGTTGTCGACGAGTCCTACAACTCGCTGACCTTCGAAGCGCGCTTCTACGACGCCCCCCAGAAGATCCTCTTCGTCGCCACTCTGGGCGTCGCCTGGCTGCTGCGGAAGATCGCACCGATGCAGAGCATTTGGAGGTTCACGGTTCGCTTCGACCCCGAGGCCGGCGATCGGCGCACGAGGGTGACGATCCTCGGCCGTGCACCCGAGGAAACCCGTGCCGCGCTCGGTGAACTGGCTGCCGAGCACGGCGGAGCTGTCGATCTGAGAGTCGGCGCCTAGGGCTACATCTCCGCGAGCAGCTCGGCCTTCTTGGCATCGAACTCCTCGTTCGTGATCAGGCCGGCGTCGCGCATCTCACCGAGCTTCTTGATCTTCGTCGCCGGGTCGTCGGCCGCCGCGCCCGCCTTCGCCGCCTCCATCGCTTCGTTGGCCGCGTTCCCTGAGGTGGCCTGGAGGCCGGAGGTAACTGCGGCCATGTCCCCGCCGGCCGCCGCTATCGACGCCTGCTGAGCGTCCCACTGGACGGCGATGCGCTGCGGGTCCTCCGGGTCGATCTTGATCGGGATCTCCATGCCGGCGGTGATGGGGGCCTTCATCCGCGCCGCGGTGAAGACATAGTTCACCTGGTAGGCCTCGCCAGTCGCCGGGTGCACCTCGAGCGGGATCTGCATCGCGAACTTGTCTCCCCGCACCGGCTCGGTGAAGCCCTTGGCCACCGCCTTCGCGGGAGTCCCGTTCTTGAGGATCTCCTTCTCTCCCCGGTCATCCGCGACCGCCGCCATGTCCTTGAAAGCGCCCTTAATCGACGGCATGCCGCCGTGATGATCGCTCAGGTCCTTCAGGTCTTTCATTCCCTTGAAGAAGCCCATGGCTTCCTTCCTCCTTGCTCTGGCGATTACCAGCCGTAAATGAGTGCGGACGTGGGGGAGTCGGGGTCGTACTTGACCGTGATCGACTTGCCCTCCGAGAGATCCTCCATCTGCGCCGGCAGCATCGCCTGCGAGATGGTGGTCTGCAATGGCTCGCCATCGGCCGGCTTGATCGAGACGTCGAAGTCGACTTTCTGCCCGCCACCCATGTCGGTCTCGCCGGTCGGCCGAATCGAATGGATCACTCCGGGCGCCTCGACGCCCGACTGAGCAAGCTTCTGAGCCTTCTGCGCGTATGCCACCTGGCCGGCCATGTCTGCTCCGCCCATTCCGGGAGGCATCCCGCTCTGAGCCTGCCCAGCGCCGGCCATCGCATCGCGGGCCTGGTCCTGCGCCCCGCGGATCTTGTCCCTGAATCCCACGAACGACCCCCTCGAGTAGAGGCGCATCGAGATCGAGTCCAAGGAAATGCGCGATGCGCCGAGACGACCCTACACCCGCTCTCCTCGCCCGTCGATCCCTACGTCCGGCCGCCGCGCGGCGGCTGGGCAACGAAGCAGTCTCGCCGCCAGGACACCGCTTCCGATCCCGAGCCGCCGCGGCCTACGCCGGCTCGGGCAGGAGCCGGTCGACGAGTTCCAGGGCGGGGCGGCCCTCGAACATGGGTTGGACGTCGCGCCGGTACAGGATCAACGCCAAGCTTGGCGCGACCATGAAGTCTGCGACGTTCAGATCCGCCCCGCCGAGAACCCCGTCGGCGATCCAGGCGTCGATTCGGTCGAGGATCGCGGACAGCTCGTCCAGAAGCTCGGGGTCTGCCGCAGGGCTGGCGGCGAAGACCTCGCGGAGAATCCACGGAATGATGAGGCGCCGGACGAGGGCCCGCTTGTACAGGAGGTACCCGATCCGGCCGTCTCCAGCCGATCGGCTGTACGCCGCCGGGTCGCGGACGACTGCCGCACCTGGGATGCGCCGAGCGGCCATTTGGAGCGTTTCGTTCGCCCAGCGCTCCGCCTCCTCGACCGCCGCCCGTCGCTCCGGATCGGCCGGGAACAGCGGCGGGTCGGGATGGTGCTCGTCCAGAAAGCGCGCGATCGTGTGGTTCGTCGATATCCGAAGGCCGTTGGCGGCAAGCGCCGGGACCGTGCCGAGCCGGTCGCCGAGACGGAGGCCGAACGTGCGCCGTCCGCCGGCGTTGCGCGTCTGCCCGCCCGCGTCGAATCCGCGTAGTCGGACCACCAAGGGGTGCAGGAGCGTGACGATGTCGACGCGCCGATACGGCACCTGCTTGTGGTCCAGCATGAGCATCGCCGAGCGGCACGCGTGCGAACCGGGGATGACGTAGAGGCTGTACATACCGACAGGTCAGTATGTACCCTGGCAGCGTGGCTCCAAACAGGAGATCCAGACACGAGCGGTCGCGCAAGTCGGCTACCGAACCGGGCGGGCGCCTCGATCGACGCACCCGCACCGCCCGCGCACAGGGCGGCGAGGCTCGCGACGAGCTCCTGACCGCAGCACTTGCGGTTTTCGCACGCCGGGGCTACCGGGACGCCGGCGTCGACGACATCGCGGCCGAGGCCGGATACTCGAAAGGCGCGCTCTACTGGCACTTCTCCGGCAAGGAGGAACTGCTCATGGCGCTCCTCGAAGAGCGCATCGATGCGCCGTTGCGCGAGCGGATCGCGTTGCTCGCATCGGCGCCTCCCGAGCGCGACATGTCGCTGGAGGCGACACGGCAATTCGCTCGGCGGATCGACGGGGAGCGCGAAGCAATGCTGCTCGAGCGCGAGTATTGGAGCCTTGCGATCCGCGATCCCGACCTGCGCACCCGCTACGCGGAGCGCCAGAGGGAGCTCCGCGACTCGCTCGCCGCCGCGATGGAGGCCAGGGCGCGCCACCTCGGCGCACCCGGCCTGGGGATGCCGGCGGACGACGCCGCCCGCATCGTGATGAGCATCATCGGCGGCCTCACGGTCGATGAGCTGATCGAGCCGGGATCGGTTCGGCCGGAGCTACTCGGTGAGGCCCTCGCCGTCGTGTACACCGGCTTGGTGACACGCGCCCAGGGGCGGGGCTCCTGATTCTCGCGTCTGGGTCCGCTCCTCAACCGGTAACGTCGATCTCGCGCGCGAGAAACCGTGCGCGGATGGCCTCAACCTGCTCGGGAGCGAGGCAGACGCCCGCCCGCTCGCGCCGGCCAGACGACCTGTTTAGCGGTCACCGGCCCGGGGATGTCCGTCCACATGAGGATGGCGATCAGATGAGCTTCATTGACCGTGTGAGTGGCCGCCTGAAGAAAGCCACCGGAGACCTGCTTGGCGACCGGGCACTGCGCCGCGAGGGCGTGCGCGACGAACGAAAGGCGGAGGCCAAGGACGAGCTCGCCCGCAAGGAGGAGGAGCTCGAGCGCCAAGCCGCGCGCGTGGCCGATCTCGAGCGTGGTCCTGGCCGCCCACCGCCCCCCTAGTCCGATGCGGCTCGGCGACCGGCTAAGGAGGCTTGCGCGGCGAGCACGCCGGCCCGGCGGGGGAAGCCGCCGGCGGGCCGCCACCCGGCGGCAGGATCCCGAGTGGACGTCGCTGCCTGGCGGCTCGAGCGCCAAGGAGGCTTCGGAGACCGCGCCAGGCCGAGCCGGCGAGCTCGCGGACTAGGGACACCGCCCAATCGACGCCGTCGGCGCAGGGGGATTCGCTGCCTGATCGCAGCGCGACGGCGGGGGCAGCTGCTCGCCCCGAGCAGGCCTTTGGGTGACCGACCGAAGCTCCCGCGACTTCGTTGTGAGCTCGGTAGCGTGGGCCCATGTCGCGTACCGGCAGCCCGTCCGGCCTCGCTCAACACGCGCCGCACAACGCGATGGATGATGCCGGCGAGATCGCCCGCTTCCATGACCGCTGCAGCGACCTTATGCGCGAGCTGTTGGACGCGCTGGCCGGCGCGCCCGATCGCCCCCGCACCTTCCCGCAGATCGAGGACGCGATCGGATGGTCGCGCCGCCGGATCGCGTCGGTGCTCGGTGGCGTCTCCCACCTGCGCAACACCGAGTTCGGCGGGCGCCGCCCCTACCGCTTCCAGGACGAGAGCTGGTCGGCGTCCGGCCGCTGGGAGATGTGGATGGATGCCACCCAGGCCCGGGCCGTGCGTGCTGCGCGACGCAACCGGGAATCGCCACACGAGGTGTGGGAATGAGCCCGGTGGCCCCAGTCGATCCCCGGATCGTGCTCGTGCCCGGCGGCTTCACCGGGGCCTGGATGTGGGCGGACGTGGCCGGCCTGCTCGAAGCAGAGGGGATCAAGGCGGTGGCGGTCGAGCTGCCCACGATAGGCGAGGACAGCGCTGGGGCGGACTTCTACGCGGACGCCCGAGCGGTGCGCTCGCTTCTCGACGGTCTCGACCCCCCCGTCCTGCTCTGCGGCCACTCATATGGAGGTGCGGTGATCACGCAAGCAGCAGCCGGTCCTCATCGGGCAGTGCGTGAGCTCATGTACCTGACCGCGGCCGTCCCCGCCGCCGGCGACAGCATGATCAGCCTCATGAGTGATGCGGCAACGGAAGGCACGGGGGCCCAGGAGGAGGGTGTGACGGTTCGCGACGACGGCCTGGCCCTCCTCGACCGCGAGGCGGCCGGTCCCGCGCTCTTCAACGACTGCGAGCCTGAGCGCGCCGAGGAGGGACTTCGCAGGCTGCGCCCAATGAGCCTGGCGGGCGCTGATCAGCCGGTGAGCGAGGCCGCCTGGACCCAGCTGCCGTCCATCTACGTGCGAGGCAGCCAAGACCCGATGCCCGAAGCCGTGGCGCAGGGCTTCCTGGAGCGGACCACGGAGATAATCGAGCTCCCGACCGGCCATTGCCCGAACTGGAGCCACCCCCACCTGGTGGCGAAGCTGCTCGCGGATCGGGTGCGGTCCCTGGCTTCACATTCGGCGTAGTCGAGCGATCAGACGAGCGCCTGCGACGAGGTCGTCGAGCGCGCGGCCGCCATCGCCTACCCTCCGCCGAGTGGCTGTTGTTCAGGCTCGCGGGCTCGTCAAGACCTACGGCGCCGGCCGGACGGCGCGACGGGTGCTCGACGGAGTGGACCTCGACGTGGAGCCCGGCGAGCTGGTTGCCGTCACGGGTCGGTCCGGGTCCGGTAAGTCCACTCTCCTGCACCTGCTGGGCACCCTCGACACGCCGGACTCCGGCAGCGTCCGGTTGGCGGGCAAGCCGGTGCACGACCGGGGCGAGCGCTCCCTGGCGGACCTGCGCCGTCGACATGTCGGCTTCGTCTTCCAGTTCTTCCACCTGATCCCCGAGCTGAACGGCGAGGAGAAGTGATGCTGGCGGCGCGCCTCGGCGGGGCCCGCAACGGCGGCAACCAAGCACGCACCCGAAGGCTGCTCGCCGAGCTCGGCCTCGCCTCCGTGGCGCGCAGCCGGCCGCATGAGCTCTCGGGGGGCGAGCAGCAGCGATTCGCGCTCGCCCGTGCGCTCGTCAACGAGCCCGATGTCCTGTTCGCCGACGAGCCCACCGGCAATCTCGACTCCGACGCGGCGGAGCAGGTGCTCGAGCTGCTGCGAGCGGCGGCACAGGGCGGGCACGCCGTGGTCCTCGTCACGCACGACCGCGCGGCAGCGAGCGGCGTTGCGGATCGGGTGTTCGAGCTGACGAACGGGCGCCTGCGGAGCTGAGGGCCCTGTTCGTCCTGGCGCTCTCTCGCGTCCGGGCGCGCGGTTCGCGAAGCCTGCTCGCCGCTGCCGGCATCGCGGCGGCCGGCGCCATGCTCGGCACGGCGGTCAGCGTCGCCGTCGGGCTCGGCGGCGGGTTCGACCGCACGGCGGCGCGCGCGGGCCTGCCTGACGTGATCGCTCGCTTCGACCCGAAGCCAACGGCCACGATCGACCGCCGAGTGCGCTCGTTGCCCAACGTGGCTGCGCGCTCCTACCGCTCGGAGGTGACCGATGTCCCGCTGGGCTCCGGCATGCACAGCACCTTCAAGGGGGCGGTCGACGTCTTGCTCGGCGGACGTCGCGGCTACGCGGTCGTCTCCGGAAGGGACCTTCGCCGCGGCGAGCGGAACGGGGTGGTGGTCGAGCGGGGGTTGGCAGACGCATGGCATCTCCATGTCGGCTCCAAAGTCAATGTGGGCGCGCTCGGCGTCCTGCGCGTGCGCGGGCTGGCGGTGTCGCCCGACAACGTGGCCTATCCGCTCGCCTCGCTCGCCCACGTCTATCTCGAGCCGGCAGCGCTGCGGTTGCGCGGATATGTCGTTCCGAAGCCCAACCTGCTCCTCCTTTGGACGAACGATCGCTCGCTGCTCGACACCACGCTGACCCAGGCTCGAGAGCAGTCCTTCGGCATCCGCAACCTCCGCTTTCTCACGCGCTCCGGGGTACGGGTACTGATCGACAGCGCGGCCGGAATCGTGATTGCGCTGCTCGTGGCGTTCTCGCTGGTGGCGCTGGCGGCGGCCGCCATCATGCTGGCGGCCTCGGCCCACGCCGAGGTGCAGAGGCGGCTGCCCGCGATCGGCGTGGAGAAGGCGCTCGGAGCCTCGCGCTCAGAGATCGCCATCCGCTACGCGCTGGAGAGCGCGATCCTGGCCCTGCCAGCGGGTGGCGTGGGCATGGCGGCGGGGGCGCTGCTCGCGCGGGGACCATCGGACCGGCTCCTCGCGGCGCTGAACGAGCTCCCGCCGGGTGGCGAGCTGCCGCTGTCGCTCCTCGGATGCCTGATCGGGCTGGTCACGGTGGTCGCCGCGGCGACCGCGTGGCCGGCGTGGCGAGCCGCTGGTGGGCGGCCGGCTCGGATCCTCCGCGCGGCGGACGTCTCCCGGCGCCCTACGCCGGGGGGTGGTCTTCCCCGTGGCTTCGCCGGCCTCGGCATGCGAATGGTGGCCGCTCGCCCGGCACGCACCGCGTCGGTGGTCGCGGTGCTCGGCGTGTCCACCGGGCTGATCCTCCTGATGCTGGGCATGGCGTCGCTGCTGGATCGACTTCAGAACGACCCCGCTCTGCTCGGGAAGCGCTATCAGTTGACTGTGCCCGCGAGCGCCGGGAACGCCCGTCGGCTCGAAAGGGTGCCGGGGGTTCGCTCGGCGGGCGCCCGCTACGAGGTCCAGGCCGGCGATTCCTTCGACCTCGGCGAATCGCTCACGCTGATCGGGTACCGCGGCGACCACACGGCCTTCGAGGCGCCGCCACTCGCGCAGGGGAGGCGGCTTCGCGGCCGGAGCGAGGCCGAGGTGGGGGTCGGCCTGGCCGGAGCGCTCGGGCTGCGGCCAGGCTCGACATTGGCCGTCGAGGTGCCGGGCGGCAAGGAGCTCCGGCTGCGAGTTGCGGGCGTGGTGCGTGCTCTCGAGAGCGACGGCCGGGTGGCCTATCTCCCGGCTGCTCCGCTGCTCGGCGCGGCTCCCTGGCTCGAGCCGACCACCGTGCTGCGCTTGGCGCCGGGAGCGAATCCAGCGGCCGTGCGGCGGCGCGTCGAGCGTCTCACGGGCGAGCGACCGGCGCGAGCGGGAGCGGCGACCTCTCACAGCCGCCCCTTCCTCGGAGTCCTCGCCGGGGTGCTGCGCGTGGTGGCCGGGGTCAACGGGCTGATCTGCCTATACGCACTGGTCCAGGCGCTGGCGCTCAGCGCCCGAGAACGACGTTCGCCCGTTGCCGTGATGCGCGCCCTCGGCGCCGGCCGCGGCACACTGGCTCTCGTGTTCGCCGGCGCGGCGGGCGCGGTGGCCGTCCCGGCGATCCTGCTGGGTGCGCTGCTCGAGTCGATCGTCCTCGCCCCCGCCCTCGGCCACCTGGCGGCCGGCTACGTCTCGTTACCGGTCTCGGCGAGCCCGGCGTCGCTCGTCCTGGTAGCGGTCGCCGTAGCGGCGCTCGCCGCGCTCGCGGCCACCTGGGTCGCGCGGATCCTCGAACGCGAGCCGATCGTCGCCGCGCTGCGCGAGGAATGACCGTGCCTCGACACCCCGCGATCTCCGCGCTGCTCGTCGTGGCCCTGGCGGCGGCGGGCTGCGGGGAAGCTCGCCGCACCTATCCCGGTGGGTCGACCCTGAGGGCCACCCTCGTCGACCGCAACCGCAACGGCTCGCTCGAGCGCGCGCCAGGTGAGGCCTTGCTCGATCGCACCGACCTCGCGTCGGCCCGCCGCCCGGTGCGCACCCTCGCGACCTTTGCCCAGATCACCGACGTCCACGTGGCCGACGAGGAGTCTCCGGCACGAGCGCCCTTCCTCGACCGTCTCGGGGCTCCCTACAACTCGAGCTTTCGCCCGCAAGAGGCGCTCCAGCCCCACGTCCTGGCCAGCGCCGTCGCGACCCTCGACCGGCTCCACCCGCAGGCGGTGATCGAAACGGGCGACCTGATCGACAACGACCAGCGGAACGAGCTCGACCAGGCACTCCGCGTGCTGCGGGGCGGACGGGTGGATCCGAATAGCGGATCCCGCCGCTACACGGGGGTCCAGAATGGTCGTAACCCGGACGCCTTCTACTACCGGCCCGATATCGACGCTCCGCGTCACCTCGGCATGCTCGCGGCCGCGGAGCGGCCGTTCAGGTCGCCCGGCCTGCGATCGCCGTGGTACCCCGTGCTCGGGAACCACGACTTCATGGTGAAGGGAGTGCTGCCGCCGACGCCCCTCACCCGCCGCGCCGCCGTCGGCTCCCAACGTCTGGACGGTCTGCCGCGCCGAACGCGCGTACCCGACGAGCGAAACCTCACGGCCACCGTCATCGACAAGCTCGTCGCGCGGGCGTCGGCTCGCCTGAAGAGCCGCGTACCGGCCGATCGGAGCCGCCGCCAGATGGGGGTCGCCGAGGTGGTGGCGGCCCTTCGCAGAGCGAGCGGGCACGGGGGCCGCGGACCCCGACTCGACTACACCTTCGACATCGGCCTGCGCGTCCGGGGAATCGCGCTCGACGTTCTACGCCGTGACAGCGCCCGTGGGCAGCTGCGGGCCGGGCAGCTGAGGTGGCTACGCGAGCAGCTGCGCGCGGCGGGACGCCGTTATGTGGTGGTGTTTTCGCACGAGCCACTCCGAAAGGTGGACGGGGGCGCGTCGGCGCTCGGTCTGCTGGACGAAGACCCGCGGGTGGTAGCTGCAGTGGCCGGCGACACCCACCGGAACGAGGTGGAGCCTCGCCGTACCGCTCGGGGCGGCTACTGGCTGGTCACCACCTCCTCGTTGATCGACTCCCGCAGCAGGCGCGGGCCTTCCGCCTGGTGCAGACAGCGGACGGAGGCGCGGCGCTCGAGACCTGGCTTCTCGACCACGGCCCCGGGCCACGCGGGCTCGCCTCCGTCTCCAGGGAGCTGGCCTTCCTCGACTCCCAAGGTGGCCGCCCGGCCCGCTTCTCCGGCAATCGGCTCGACCGCAACGTCCGCCTCTTCGCGCCCTGAGCAGACCGCCCCGACGCACGTCAGCCTTCCCGACGTCCACCTAGGCGAGAGAGAATCAGTCCCCCGGACTGGTGGACGATGATCCTGGGTGACCAGCAACCAAGCACGCGCCTCGAGCTCCCGCCTGCGCTCCGGTCGGCTGGAGCTCTCCGCCACACACCTGGCAGCGACCCTCCGGAGCCTTTGGCGAGGCGCTCCAGAAGCGACGCCCGCAGCGCTTGCAGATGAATTCGTACATACCGGTCCCGAGCGCTGTATCGGACCTCGGCGACGGGAACTTGCGGCTGCGGGCTACGGGCTGGACGTCGCCGGCGAGCCGACCTCAGGGGTGCCGCTCCAGTCGAATCGGCGCCACCGGGTCCACTCGAAGCTCGAAATCGCCGCTCCCGTTGATTTCAGGCTCCGGGCGTGATCGAGAGGCGATCGATCACGGCCCCGATGAGGACGCGCGACTAAACCGGCTCACCCTCGGCTTCGACCTCGAGGACGAGTCGAGGAACGTGGAGCACGTGGTCGAGGACGGTGACGTCGTCGACCTCGCCCGGGCCAGCCTCGAGCTCCATTACAAGCCCGGCCGCAATCCCGCGAACAACAAGCCCACGGCGAAGCTCCTCTACCTCATCCTGAACCGCCTGCAGCCCACGGGGCCCTACTGGTGGTCCACGCCCGGCCTCGAGGAGTCGCCCAAGGGCGCCGTGGTGTGGGAGTGGCGCGGTGACTGCCTGCTCTGGGTTCGTCCAGGCGTCGACTACCCACCGCCGGACCCTGACTGACTCCTCTTCGGCGAGAGCTGCACCGGTCGCTGCCTTCCTCGGCGCTGCTAGGCGCGGCCGGGGCGGGTCACCGCCAGCGCGTATCCCTGACCGCCGCCGCCGCACAGCGTCGCGGCGCCGTGGTCCACCCCGCGCCGCCGCATCTCATGCACGAGGGTCACCGCCATGCGTGCTCCCGTGGAGCCGAGCGCGTGTCCCAGCGCTACGGAGCCGCCGTTGACGTTCACGATGTCCTCGCTCGCACCGAGCATGCGATTGGCGTGCACGGCGACCGAGGCGAAGGCCTCGTTGATCTCGAGAAGACCGAGATCGTCGACGTGCAAGCCGGCCTTCTCGAGCGCCTTGCCCAGCGCAATCGCCGGAACGGTGTGGAGATAGGCGAATTTGTCGGCGCACATCCCGTGCGACACGATCTCGGCGAGGGGCTCCAGGCCCAGGGCCTCCGCCCGGTCGGCGCTCATAACCACGACGGCGGCGGCGCCGTCGGCCAGCTGCGAGGCGTTGCCCGGCGTGATGGTGCCGTTCTCGGTGAATGCGGGTGCCAGCTTCGTCAGCCCCTCGGTTGTCGTGTCGGGCCGGATGCCCTCGTCCCGCTCCACAACCGAGCTCGAGCCCCCGCGCCCCTCGATCTCGACCCCGACGATCTCATCGGAGAACCGGCCCGACTCCCAGGCGGCGGCTGCGCGCAGATGCGAACGCGCCGCCCAGGCATCCTGATCCTGCCGCGGGATGTCGAGGGAGGCGTTCACCTCGTCGGAGGACTCGCCCATCTGCTGGCCCGTGAAAGTCGACCAGAGGCCGTCGTGGATCATCGTGTCCACGACGGCGCCGTCCCCCATCCGAGCGCCCCAGCGGATCTTCGGCAAGACGTAGGGCGCGTTCGTCATCGACTCCATTCCGCCCGCGACGACCGTCTCGAGCTCCCCGGCGCGGATCGTCTGGTCGGCGAAGGCGAGCGCGGTCAGGCTGGAGAGGCAGACGTTGTTGAGGGTGATCGCCGGTACCTCCTGAGGGATTCCGGCGGCGACTGCGGCCTGGCGGGCCGTGATCTGTCCGGCCCCGGCTTGGAGCACGTGGCCCATGACCACCCACTCGACATCGCGCGGACGGATCGCGGCTCGGGCCACCGCTTCGCGAATGACCACGGCGCCGAGATCGACCGCCGATCGGCTCCGCAAGCCCGCACCGTACTTGCCGACCGGCGTCCTGACCGCGGAGACGATTACGGAGCGCGTCATGCGTGGACTCTCCCAACCACCCAGTGTAGGTTCGCATCGAGGTCGACAATGGCAACGGAGCTGCTCGTCATCGGTGCCGGGCCATACGCGTTATCGACAGGCGCCTTGGCCAGGGAGCGTGGCATCGATACCGTCGTCCTCGGCCAGCCGATGGCCTTCTGGCGAGAGAACATGCCCGAGGGGATGTTCCTGCGTTCCGGACCGGACTGGCACCTCGACGCCGGCGGCGTTCACACGCTCGAGGGATATCTCGAGGAGCGGGCGATCTCCCACGGGGACGTGGATCCGGTCCCGATCCAGGTGTTCCTGGACTACTGCGAGTGGTTCCAGCGGGCCAAGGGAATCGACGTGCGAGAGGAGCTCGTCGCCGACCTCGCGACATGCGACGGCCGCTTCGAGGCCACGCTGACAGGCGGTGAGCGCCTGGTTGCGGATGCCGTCGTCTGCGCTCCCGGCATCCGGCACTACACCCACCTTCCCGACTGGGCCGGGTCCGTCCCGGCAGGCCGGGCGGCTCACACGTGCGACCTCGTACGCTTCGATGAGCTGGCGGGTTCACGTGTGCTGATCGTCGGCGGTCGGCAGAGCGCGTACGAGTGGGCCGCACTGCTCCATGAGCATGGGGCCGAGCGGATCGACATCGTCCACAGGCACGACGTGCCGCGCTTCGAGCGTGTCAGCTGGGAGTTCGTGGACGCCCACGTCGAGAGCACGACGAAGCTCCGCGGCTACTGGCGAAATCTGCCGAGGTCGGAGCAGGACGCGATCTCGCGCCGCTTCTGGGAGGTCGGCAGGCTGACACTCGAGTACTGGCTCACGCCGCGGCTCGAGGGAGACAGCATCCACCGCTGGCCCGGCACCGAGGTCGTCGCGACCCTCCCCGCCCCCGAGAATGAGATACGGGTGGAGCTGTCGAACTCCGAACGCCTGACGGTCGACCACCTGGTCTTCGCCTCGGGTTACCGCGCCGACCTTACGCGCGTCCCATACATCGCGGGGCTGGCGGACCAGATCGAACAGGTCGACGGCTTCCCTGTGCTCGACGAGTCCTTTGGGACCAGCCTCACTGGTCTCTACATCACTGGCTTCTCGGCGGTGAGGGATTTCGGGCCATTCTTCGGCTTCGTCAAGGGCTGCCCGGCAGCCGCGACCCTCGTCGTCCGCAGCCTCCTGTCCCGCCACTGAGCTCGGAGGAACCGACGAAATGCCTGGATCCCGAGGCATGCGCTCGCACCCGACTGCCCTCGGCGAAGCGCTGACCCAGGCGCCGATTGTCCACGCCCCGGCAGGCGAGCGGCCCTCGGCTCCGCTGATCGGGTTGCCGCGCTGCGCTAGCGTGCGCGCATCGAGGCCGAAGAAACAGCGAGAGGAGCAGCACCGCGTGGCCCCAGTCGGAGCCGCGTCCCCGCCGACGAGATCGCGGGGCTGCGCGACGTGCGTTTCTCGGCGGCAATGCGCGGCTACGACCGCGACGAGGTCGACGAGTACGTAAACCGCGTCAACCGGGTGATCGCCGAGCTCCAGATCACCGCCGCCCCGGAATCCGCGATCCGGCACGCCCTCGAGCAGGTCACGGATGAGACCAAGGGCCTGCTCGAGCGCGCCCACGAGACAGCGGACGAGATCACCCGGCGCTCCCGCTCACAGGCCGACGATCGGCTCCAGCGCGCAGAGCAGGAGGCGCAGCAGCTGCACGAGGCGTCCGAGCAGGAGGCCCGCCAGCTGCGCGGCGACGCCGCGCATGAGGCGCGGGAAGTCCGCGAGGCGGCCGCCCGCGAGGCACGCGAGGTCCGGGAGGCCGCCCAGCGCGAGGCGCGCGAGGCCCGGGAGGCCGCCGAGGCGCGCGTCGGCGAACTGGAGGCCGACGCCCAGCGAATCCTCGAGGAGCGCGCCCGGCTGATCGGCGAGCTGCGCGACCTGGTCCGCCGGCTCGGCGATTTCGCCGAGGGCGCTGCGGGGGGCTTCCCGAGCCCCCGGCCTCCCTCGCCGCCCGCGGAAGAGCGACCAACCTGACCCTGGTCGGTCGACGGGCGCGAGGGCTACGTTCTCGCGGGCTCCGCGCGGCACTCGGCAGGTGCAGCCCCGCCCGCGATAGGGGCGTCAGCGAATGGTGCACCGGACGCGTTCCACCACGCGCACCTCGACGCGCGTGGGCCGCGGCGGCGCGGCGAGCGAGAGGAACTCGTGCACCGGTGCGCTGTGAAGACAGAACGGGCAGCTGAGCGGGTCGGCTGGGGACGCCGGTCCCTTGGGCAGAGCGACCGGGGCGTCGCAGCGCTCGCAGGCGAGCGTCCCGCTGCCCAACCGTTGTGAGCGGATGAGCCGCCGCTCCTCATCATGTGCACCGGCGACGCGCGTGATCGGCTGGGAGCGCAGGGGATCGGAATCGTCCATGCCGCGGAGGAAGGTCACGGGACGAGTCTAGGCTCCCGCCACCGGTCGACGGATACCCCCGCTCTCAGCCCGGTGTCTTGCGCCGCACGGCTTTCCGTAGCTTCCGGCCCGAACCCGCGCTCGCGTCACCCGCCCGGCGGGACCGTTTGAGAGCGCCCTCTGTCAGATCGCCAAGCTTCCCGGCGCTCCGGTCGCCTTTGCGCTCACCCCTACGCAGGAGGCGGTCGTACCAGCGCTGGAGACGCCGCGACCGCCGCGGCGTGACGGCGCCGGCGACGAACAGCACCACGCAGAAGAGCACGACGAGCACCAGCAGGATCCGCACGCTAGCGCCGCGCGAGACGTCCGCGGACCCCGGCGATGCGACGACGGGTCTTCGGGTCGCGCGCGGCCTGCTGGGCCTTCTGCATCAGTCGCTTGCCCTGCGGGCTGCGGGCGAAGCGGCCGACTCGATCGAACAGTCCGGGCATGCCGACTCCTTTCGCTGGACTCCGGTCGTTCGCCGTTACCCGGAGCCGCACCTTGGTATATCCCCTGGCCACCTTGGGGCAGACGCCTGGGACCACGGTCCCCTAGCCGGGCGGCGCCGCGCGACGAACAATGTTCGCCATTGAGAGCGCCTTCAAAGGCGCCAGGCTCGATGAAGGTGGAGAGCGAAGGCAGTCATGCGCACGAGAGAACGCCAGCGAGCAGCTGCGAGCCATGCAGCGGCCGCCAGCAACTCGTTCGGCCGGGGACCATCGGTTTCGCAGGACCGGCGGCTGCCCCGCGGCGCCGACACCACCACCGACCTGCTGCTGGACCGCTTGGTCGAGCAGGAGCTGGCAGGCATGCGGCTTGCCGAAGAGCTGTGCGGGGCGGCGTCGTTCGAGGAGCTCTTCGAGCTATATGGCGCCACGCGCTTCCTTTATCCGGCGAAGCTTGCCGTCCTTGCTTCGCGGCTTGGGATCGTGGAGGACACCTGGAAGCGATTGCTCGAGGGCAACGGCCGTGTGTTCAAGGTCCTTCTGCGGCGACGCGCGGAGAGAGGCGAGATCGCGCCCAAGAACGCGATCTGCGCATGGCGGTACACGACCGCGACGTGGCAGGCGCAGCACTTGGTAAGCCGCGACCGTCACGAGTACGCCGGCACCCTCGCCGCACTCGTGGGGCTCTCCGACTGGCTCGCCGCTGCGCCGGGCTGTAAGTCGCTGCGGCTGACCTACCGACCGGAGAACCCCGGTGTTCAGAGCCTGTTCCAAGGGGTCGCCGAGAGCCTGGGCGCGGACCGCGCGGCGCTCGACATCTTGGACTACTACCTCTCCCCTCTCGAGGGATTGCGCCCAACACTCCGGTCGGGTGCGGTCTCGAGCTTCCGGATCGACGCCGCCGCAGCCCCCTCGCTGCGCGCCTTCTACCGCACGCGGATGCATCCGGCCCTCCTCGACTCGCTTTCCCTCGAGGATCCCGAGCTTGCGGGGCTGCACACCGTCTACGAAGCGCACGGCCTCGCGCGCCGGCGGGCGATCTTCGCCGCCGTGCACCAGGACCGGATCGTGGGCAGCGTGGTCTGCAACCTGGCCTCCGAGGGGATCAACTTCTCGTTTCTCGAGAACGCAGTCGAGTGCCTCGCGCTCTCCTCGGAGCTGACGCCAGGGATGCGCGCGGAGGTCTTCGGCGAGCTCATGCGAGCGGCGGCCGACTACTACCGCGAGAACGGACGCGACTATCTCGTCGCGCTCCTGCATCCCACGCACGCTGGCCTGGCCGGCAGGCTGCTCAGGCTCGAACGACAGAAGCGGTACGCAGTCCTCACCGCCGCCCAGGTCGGCGGGGAAGGCTTCCGGCCGATTCGGGAGTCGTTCATCGACTACTACCGCCGCCTCTTCGAGGTCGCCGCGACATCCCCCGGGGCGGGCGCATGACCTACCTCATGGACGCGCCCACTGAGGCCGCCCGCATCCGGGGCAAGACGAGCCGCCTGCTGATCCGCCACCACCTGGACTGGATCGGGCTCGCGCCGGGCGAGTCGTTCGTCGACTTCGGATGCGCGACTGGAGAGGTTCTACGAGAAGCGGCCGCGCTGGTGGGCCCGGCCGAGGTACTCGGCATCGACGCCAGCGCGGACATGCTCGAGTGCGCTCGCGTGGAGGCCCGGCGACAGGGGGTCGAGAACATCGCCTACCACCAGGCCGAGGTCACCCGGATGGGCTCCTCTCGACTGCCGAGCAACCGCTACGACCACGCCTGGACCCGCTTCTTCCTCGAGTACCAGCCAAAGCCGGTCGCGGCGGTGTCGGAAATGGCGCGCGTCGTGCGCACGGGGGGGCGAGTCAACCTGATCGACATCGACGGCAACTGCCTGTGGCACTTTCCGTCGACGCTGTCGGCGGAGCTCGACGAGATCGCCGCGGACCTACGAACCCTCGGTTTCGACCCCCACATCGGTCGGCGCCTCGGCGCGTACGCCGAGGCGGCGGGCCTGGTCGACGTGCGTGAGTCGGTCGAGCCCTATCACTACATCGTCGGTGCGCCCGACGCGGCGTCCGCCGCTGCCTGGCGCCTGAAGATCGAAACGCTGCGGGACAACTACGTCACGCAACTGTTCCCGCACAAGGCGTCGAAGGCGTCCGTGTTCGATGACCTGCTGAGGTTCCTCCTGGACGAGGGCACCATGACGTGGAGCCTGCTTCACCTCGTTCAGGCGACGAAGCCGGACGGTTGGAGCGTGGGTCCCAAGGCCGTCTCCCAGTGCGGCGGTTCGGGGTGAGGCGAGTATTCGATCACCTGGTCTGGTGGCTGGCCTGGCAGACACGGCCACGGCCGACCGACGGGGCTCGACCGTGGCGACAGCCCTGTCGAGGCGACGTCGTCACCCGCGAACCCGCTGCCTGGGGCGAGTCGGCAGCGTGGTCGGGCGCCCCACGAGGCGACCAGAACGGGCCTCGATGACGCTAAGCGTTCCGGGCGCCTCGCTCTCGACCCACACGTAGTGGCCCCTCGGGGCGAGCAGGTATGGGCGTCCTGGAACGCGGGTCGGCCTTCCGACTATTCGGTGGGTGCGCTGGTCGATCCGCGTGACCGTCCGGCTCGCGTAGTTGGCGACCCAGACCGCGCCGCTCTGGCTCGTGATCGCGACTGGTTCCCTCCCGACTCTGACCGGTCGTCCGCGAGCTGAGTTGGTCCCGCGATCGATGATCCAGACCAAGCCATCGGCTCTACTCGCGAACCACAGCTCTCCGCCCGCCGCCACCAAGCTCGTGGGGTGGCCGCCGACGGCCATGGCCGCGCCCGGAAAGCGCGGCGGCGAGTTCTCGTGTCCCCCGCGGCTCGACGCCGCCACGAGGGCCAGCGACGTGAGGGCTGCCAATCCCGCTACGAGGAGCGACTGGGACCAGCGCACGGTCTTGAGCGAACGGCGAAGCGAAGCCGGGGGACGGCTCCCGCTCGAGTTGGCCATCGTCGCCGCTCGCGGACAGCGGCCCGTCTTTCGCGTCGGCATCGGGCCGGCTCCCGCATCCGGCCCGGCCGCGGCCACCGCTTCCAGCGCGAACTCGCCGGCCGACTGATACCGATCGTCCGGGTCCTTGGCCAGCGCGCAGCGGACGACCACATCGAGCGCCGGCGGCACCCCGGCCGCGCACGACACCGGTGGCGGGTCCTCCCGCATGTGGGCCCAGAGCGTGCCGAACTCCGCATCCCGAAGGAAGGGCGGCTCACCGGTCAGCAGCTTGAACAAGACGCAGCCGAGCGCGTAGACGTCCGCCCGGCCGTCGACAGGCGAAGTGGCGATCTGTTCGGGGGCCATGTAGTCCGCCGTCCCTACGAAACCGCCGGTCCCGGTGAGTCCCGTGTGCGACCCCTCGCGGCAGCACAAGCCGAAATCGGCAAGGTAGGCATGGAGGTCGTCGCCACGCTCGGCGATCAGCACGTTGGTGGGCTTCACGTCGCGGTGTACGAGGCCGCGCGCATGTGCGGCATCAAGAGCTTCGGCGACCTGAGACACGATACGGACCGCGATCTGCGGGTGGAGGGGCCAATCGCTGGCGATCAACCGCCCGAGATCGCACCCGGCGACGAGCTGCATCGCGATGAACAACAGGCCGTCGTCCTCCCCCGCCTCGTAGACCGGGAGCACATGCGGATGCTCGATCGACGCGGCAAGCCTCGACTCTCGCTCGAAGCAGCTCCGAAAGCGATCCTCCCCGAGGTACGGCGGGGAGATGACCTTTAGCGCGACTTCCCGATCGAGGGACGGTTGATGCGCGCGGTAGACGACGCCCATGCCACCGGCCCCCAGGACGTCGAGTATCCGATAGCCGGCAACGAACGTGTCCTCCCCGAGGCCGGTCGGCACTTACGCCCCCGACAATCTCGCCCGGGGCAACGGGTCGGGTACGGGTCCACCATCAACTGGGAGCGGGCACTGCACCGCTCGGTAGGCTGCGAAGTCGCTTCGCTGTTGGCCGCGCTCGAGGAAGAGTCTCACCACGATCCGGGGAGTTTCGTGTTCACCAACCGAGCGCCATGCTCGTATTGATCGCCCACGTTCGCATCGGGGGCGACCACCTAACTTTTGTCGCCGGCCGGTGCTGGAGAGCTCTAAGGTGTGCGCGCTGTCCCCATATAGGACTCTGCGACCCGCATAGGACTCTGCGATCCGCCTAGGGACGACCAATGCCTGATTCTGGATTGCCCGCGCGCGAGCGAGCCGCTATCGCGGAGGCGGAGGCTCTGCTCGAGCGGACGGTCGAGCTCCAGGCGATCGAGGCGGCGATCGAGGCTGTGACGAGCTCTCGCCGCGGCGGACTGGTCGTCGCCGAGGGCCCGCCGGGGGTCGGGAAGACGCGGCTGCTCCGAGCGAGCGCCGAGCTGGCGGGAGCCAGCGGACTGGACATCCTGCGCGCTACTGGCAGTCAGCTGGAGCGGGCGTTGCCGTTCGGAATCGCGCTGCAGCTCTTCGAGGCTCTGCTCGGGCGGCTTTCGGGCCCCGAACGCGACCCCCTGCTGTCGGGCGCCGCTGCTCTTGCCGAGGGTCTCTTCGCCGGGACGGGGGCGCCCGCCGGACCACCCGGCGCCCGCGCCTTGTCGGTGATGCACGGGCTCTACTGGCTTACGTCCAACCTCGCCGAGCAGCGGCCCCTTCTGTTGTTGATCGACGACGCCCAGTGGGCGGATCGCGAGTCGCTCGAGTTCATGCTCTACCTCGGCCGGCGGCTGGAGGATCTGCCGGCCGTGATGGCGCTTTCGTGGCGGGTTGGCGAGCCAGACAGCCCAGAGGAGTGGTTCGTGGAGTTGTGCGCCCATCCGGGGGCCCGCGTACTCCGGCCTGCGCCGCTTAGCGCGGCGGGTGTCAGCGAGCTTGTAGGACTTCGGTTTCCGGAGGCTGGGGAGGACTTCCGCCACGCGTGCGCCGAAGTCAGCGACGGCAACCCGTTCCTCCTGCACGAACTGCTCAACGCACTGGAAGCCGAGCACTTGGACCCCGAAGCGTTTACCCCCCAGCTGGTAGCCCGCTTCGCTCCAGCCAGCCTTCGCCGCGCGGTGATGGGGCGACTTACGCGGTTGCCCGAGGTTTGCGCCCGACTCGCGCGGGCGGTCGCGGTCCTCGGTCCCGACGCCACCCTCCGCCGCGCCGCGGCGCTCGCGGACCTCGACGCAGCTTCGGCGGCCGACGCCGCCGACGCCCTTGCGGCCGCTGACATCGTCGACTTCTCGGACGGGCCGAGCTTTGCCCACCCGCTCCTCGCTTCCTCGGTCTATGCGGACATCCCAGTGGCAGCGCGAGCCGAGGCGCATCTGCGCGCCGCGCGCGAGCTTGCCGGCGAGCAAGCCGCGCCGGAGCGGCTCGCCCCCCAGCTCCTCGCCGCGCGCGAATCCGGGGACCCGTGGGTGGCCGAGGCGCTGCTCCTCGCGGCGCGCCGAGCGCTGGGCGAAGGCGCTCCCGACTCGGCAGTCCAGTACCTGCGTCGCGCCCTCAGCGAGCCCCCACCCGCCGGCCTGCGGCGTGAGTTGCTCGTCGAGCTGGCCAGAGCCGAGGCGGTGAGCGGCGATCCCGGATCGGCGTCCCAGCGGCTGAGCGATGCGCTGAGCCTGACCGAGGAGCCCCGGGAGCGCGCCGGGCTGCTGCTCGAGCTAGGGCACACCTTCTACCTGCACGGCGAGCTCCAGCGCGCCGTCGGCGCGTTCGACCGCGGCATCGCCGAGCTGGCAGGCGAAGACGAGGAGTTCGAGGCGGAGCTTCACGCCGGTTGGGTCACGGTCGCGCGGCTCGACCCCTCCCTGCGCGCAGAGGCAGTTGAGCGGCTCGAAGGCATCTTCGAGCGCCCCGACGTGGGTGCCACCCACGGCGAGCGGGTGCTGCTCGCCCAAGTCGCCGGCCAGCTCGTATGGGCGGGGGAGCAGCGCGACCGCGCCGTCGAGCTCGCCCAGCGAGCCCTGGCGGGCGGCGGGCTCCTCGAGGAGGAGACCTCGGATGGGATGAACTGGGTCGTGGCCTACGGCGCTCTTGCGTGGTCTGACGAGTTCGACGCCGCCCTCGACGCTACGGAAAGGGGGCTCGCAGACGCACGCCGGCGCGGGTCCATCACCGGTTTCGCGCAGGCCAGCTACTGCCGTTCCTTCCTTCTCCACTACGGGGGCCAATTGCCGGAGGCGGTCGCCGACCTTCAGGCAGCCGTAGAGGGCGTGAGGTACGGGTGGCGGCAGTTTCTGCCCGCGGTGCATGCCCAGCTCGCCTCGGCACTGATCGAGCGGGGCGAGCTCGACGTCGCGGGCGCGAAGCTCGCCGAGGTGGAGGAGCCCGAATGGGCGGAGACGTCGATGCAGGCGCTCGTGCTCGAGGCGCGGGCCCGCCTTCGCCTGGCGAGCGCGTCTCCGGAGGAGGCACTGAGCGATGCGCTCGAGGCAGGACGGGTGGCCACTGCGGCGCTCGTCCCGAACCCATCGGTGGTGCCGTGGCGCTCGGCTGCGGCGCTCGCCGCCGCGCGCACCGGCGACATCGACCAGGCGCGCACGTTGATCCGTGAAGAGCTGGAGCTCGCCCGGCAGTTCGGCGCGGCCCGGCCGATCGGGGCCGCGCTGCGCGCGGCGGGCCTGATAGAGCAGGGCCCGGGCGGCATCGAGCTGTTGAGAGAGGCAGTCGGCGTGCTGGAGCGATCGCCTGCCCAGCTCGAAGAAGCCCGTGCGCTCGTCGATCTCGGAGCGGCGCTTCGCCGCCGGGGTCACCGGTCGGACGCCCGCGAGCCGCTGCGCCGTGGGCTCGACACGGCACACCGTATGGGCGCCACCCTGATCGAGGAACGGGCGCGAGCCGAGCTGCTCGCCGCCGGCGCGCGTCCCCGCCGCCCGGTGCTGACCGGAGTCGACTCGCTCACTCCCAGCGAGCGTCGCGTGGCCGAGTTGGCGGGCCAGGGGCTGAGCAACCGTAAGATCGCGCAAGCGCTCTTCGTCAGCCTCAGAACCGTGGAGGCGCACCTCGGCCACGTCTACCGCAAGCTCGACGTCCCCTCGCGTCGAGAGCTTGCCGGCGTGCTTGCGAATTCCGCGACTGAGGGCGCGTCGATCAAGACGTAAGCGACCGCAGGAGGTTGGACCCGACATGAGCGTGGCTGCCCGCCGGGACTCCCGAGAACGACCCGGCCGGTCGACACCGGGCAAACCCGACGGGTGAGGCGGCGGGCTGGGCGTAGCAGGAAGTGGGATAGCCCCCGGCTTCCCGGGTAGGCGCGGGTTAAGGGAAGCGAGGGAAGGAGTCCGGTGAGCACTGCATTGATAATCGCCATAGTCGTGGTCGCCCTACTCGTGCTCGCGGCGCTGCTGGTGCTCGGCAAGAGGGGCCGCGAGAGGCGACTCGATACCCGTCGCCGTGAGGCGCACGAGATCCGACGAGAGGCGGAGGCGTCCCGAGCCAAAGCCGACCACACCCGCGCCGAGGCGGACGAGCGCGCCGCCCGAGCGCGGCGGGAGGAGGCTGTCGCACGCGAGCGGGCCGCAACCGCCGACGCCAGGGGCAAAGAGGCCCGGGAGCGTCACCTCGACGCCGCTCGCAAGGACCCCGACGCGGACGAGGACGAGCTCGCCGAGCGCTATGACCGCGAGCATGGCGTCGACGATGGGGACGGCGACACCGGCCGGGCCACGGGCGGCGGCGAGGACAAGCCCTCCCTGAAGGAACGCCTCTTTGGACGCGGTAGCGACGAGGAGGACGCCTCCGAGTCGGACTCCCCAAGCCGTGGCGGCGAGCGCACCGTGCACGAGGACGTTCACAGAGAGCGCGACGAGCCGAGCGGCCGCGTCCGGCGTGAGGAGGTCACCGGCCGCGAGTACGAGCGCTAGCGGAGCGCAGACAGGGCGGGTGCGGCGACGGCTCGTCGTCGCTCCGCCGTCAAGTTCAGCCCTCGCACCCGAGCGAGGCCGCCTCCTCTAGCCGGGCACGCTCCAGTTCCCGCATACGAAATCTGGTGGTCCGCCGCGCGCAGATGAAGCGGGGCGCCGGCGTGCCGTTCCGGCAGCGGACGACCTTGACGCCGCCGAGCGCCGGGTAGACACTCGTCCTCTCATGCGCTTCCGCGACAAGGGTGCGGCTGCCGCTCGGCAGCTACACCGCGGCCGGAAGCAGCCGATGATCGGGGTCCCGGAGCTGGGGCCGAGCTCGCATGCGAGGTAGCTGCCGCCTGGTCGCGCTGGGGCTCTCGCTGTCGCTCGTCCTGGCCCTGGCCGCCACGGCGCAGTCGGCTCCGAGCTGGCGCAAGCCTGTCCCGATCTCCGCTCGCGGAGCCGCCGGCGGCGCTGGAGCGCTCGTGGCCGTCACATCGGCGGGCGACGCCATCGCGGTCTGGGAGCGGCGGAGCCCGACCGACGATGGTCCGGTCGTCGCCTCGGTGCGACCCCACGGCGGCCGTTTCGGCCCGCAGCAGCAGCTCTCCCCCGACGGCCGCCGCATCAAGGGGTTCGACCTGGTGGCCGATCGTCGCGGCAGCGCGATCGTCGTCTGGTCGGACTTTGCGGACCCTCTCGGAAGCGAGGGTCCCTCCAGCAGGGTCCGCGCTTCCGTGCGGCCTCCCGGCGGCACGTTCGGAAGTGCCCGGACGCTGTCCGGAGCCGACGCTCGTGACGCCGGGGTCGCGGCGGGCGCGGGCGGGGCGGTGAGCGTGGTGTGGTCGAGGGGCGACCGCATCGAGGTGTCGGACCGCTCGGGCGGTGACGCCTTCGGGCCCCCGACGGTCATCTCCCAGCCCGGGACGTACGGGCGCCGGCCGACCATCGCGGTCGCAGACTCGGGCGAGGCGATCGCGATGTGGGTGTCGCGAAATTCCCCGCCCAACACCGTCGGCGACCCCTATGACGGCCTCATGGCCTCGGTTCGGCCCGCGGGGAAGGCGTTCGCGAGTCCCCAGTCGGTCGTGCCGGCGGGCAAAGGAGTCTTCTCCGGCTTCGGATCGATCGAGCTGCAGTTCGACCAAAGCGGCGGGGCCGTGGCGATCTGGGATAGCTACATAGTCGGGCTGTACTCGGGAGGCTCTATCAGCGGCGCCATCCGCCCGCCCGGCGGGCGGTTCGGCGCGATCAGCGGGCTCGGTGAGGGGGGCGCGTCGGGCAAAGCGCTCACGGTCGACGGAGCGGGCCGGGTAATAGCGCTGTGGGGCGTCGGCCTGGAGACCGCGCCCGGGGGCGGCTATGAGCCTCGCCTCCTCACCGCCGAGCGGGCGCAAGGGCAGGGCTTCGGAGCAACCAGGCGGATCGAGCGCGATGGTCTGTTCCCCGACGTCTCCGCTGCCGGGGGACGCGCGATCGCGGTCTGGTCGCGTGACGATCGCTTCCGGGCGGCCGTGCGCCGGCGCCGGGGCGGCTATTGCGTGCAGAGCGTGTCCCCGCCGTCCCGAGCCGTCGGCTCTGGAAGCGTGGCCGCCGACGGTGCCGGTGGCGCCACCGCGGCGTGGACGGGTGGCGCGCGCGCCTGGGCGGTGGAGGGCCGCGCCGACGGCAGACGGCCCGCCGTCCGAGGGTTCTCCATCAGGCCA
>Ga0126312_10000450_pt1 | contig 24224 bp, 20 predicted proteins | sample Plot104A_FD_92537 | JGI IMG/M metagenome (GOLD analysis project Ga0126312, IMG submission 92537) | Serpentine soil microbial communities from UC McLaughlin Reserve, CA, USA - Plot104A | ecosystem: Environmental > Terrestrial > Soil > Grasslands | place: USA: UC McLaughlin Reserve, Lake County...
CTATGTAGCGGTCGGCGGATCGACGCACCCACCCGGCGGCATCGCGGGTGACCTGTCCGGCGAAGTTGTCGTAGAGCCGATCGAAGTCAAGTTGCAGCACCCGGTCAGCAACCTTCGCCACCACGGCGGCGGAAAGGGGGATCTTGTTCGGGAAGCTGCGCATGAACGACACCCAACGCTCGTCCGGTGTGCAGGCTACAGTGTCACCGCTCAGCAGTACCCCGCGACCGTCCGCTGCCACAAAATGTGCGGCCGCACTGCCGGGGAAGTGACCGCCGATCCGATGGAGCACCACCCCCGGCAGCACCTCTGTTTTCTCCTCCCAGATCGTGACCACGGGATCGTCTCGCTGGAGCCACTCCCGGTCGGCCGCCTGCACGTACACCGGCACACGGCCGAAGCGGTGTGACCACTCGACCTGAACCCCGAACATGTGTGGGTGGCTGGCCGCGACCGCAGCCACCCCACCTACCTCGTTCAGCGCCGCGATCAAGTCATCGTCGAGGTATCCGGTCGGATCCCATAACAGGTTGCCCGCCGATGTTTGGAGAAGCAGTGCGCGCTGGCCGATTCCCACCGATGGCTCGATCGTGATGCCGTGAAGACCTGGCTCGATCTCGGCGACCTTGCCCGCATGCCCTTCAGCTGCTAGCTCCTCCAACGTGGTCCATTGCTGGCCGGTGGGGCGTACGTACTGACGTTCATCGCTGCAGATGGCACAGGGGCGAACTGGCTGACCAGTATCGGGTTGCTCTACGGCGCAGGTACGGCAGATTGAGATGGGCACGATCGTTTCCTTCCGCGGTTCCGTTCTGCTGCTATTCAACCTGCCTTCACCGTGGCCAATTGCACCCGCTGTGTGGCGACCACCACCGTGGGTTGTTGAGCATGGTTGAGAAGTAGCCCTCCACTCATTCCGGCCATATGGGGCCGGCTAGCGCCGCTAGACTGGCCGGCGCAGGGTGGCATTAGGTACTTGTCGCCCATTAGGTCTTAAAGGATCTCGTATGAGGCGCCGCGCCGTCGATCTATGGTCACCGGCAATCGGAGCGGCTGGTTCAGTTGTTGCATACGGGCATTGGGGTCGTCCGGTCCTTGTCTTTGCGCACGAGATGGGGGACGCAGGAGACTTCGAATCCTGCGGCATGGTCGACGTTGTGGCCGATCTCATCAACGGCGGCCGGGTCAAGCTCTACTGCGTAGATAGCTACGACACCGAATCCTGGTCCAACAAGCACATACCGCTGGAGGAACGTGCTCGCCGACACGGTTCGTATGAGTCGTGGATCGTCGATCAAGTCGTGCCGTGGATCTTCGATGACTGTGCCGGGCCAGCAGACATCCTCACGACTGGCACCAGTATGGGCGCCTATCACGCCGCGAACTTCGCCCTGAAACGTGCCGACCTCTTTCCGCAGGCGCTGTGCATGTCCGGAATTTACGACCTCAGCTCTTTGTACGGCTGGGGCGAACATGGCGACGCAATGTATTTCAACACTCCACTGGACTATCTGCCCAACATGAACGGGGATCACCTCGACTGGCTGCGATCACAGGTGTTCCTGGTCCTGGTGTGCGGGCAAGGGATGTGGGAGGACACCACTGGCGCGCTGGTAAGCACCAGGGCTCTTGGCGCGCTGCTCGCCGACAAGGGCATCGCCCATGAGGTGGACCTGTGGGGTTACGACGTAGCGCATGACTGGCCATGGTGGCGGCGACAGTTTGCCCACCACTTGCCACGGTTTGCTGACCAATAACAAGGAGGCTGGCATGGAAAAACACTTGATCGGGCTGTTGCTTGGCACCGAAGAGGATTGGCCAGCCGCCTTTGAGACGTTGCTACGCCGATTGGGTCCCGTCACCGATTCGGCCGGAGATGATCACCGGTACGACCTCGAGCGCATCACGATTGAGCCATTTGACCTGCGCTACAAGCCTCGATATGAGCTGGTCATCGACCGGCTGGCGTACTGGTACTACCACCCGCGTGAATGGCTGAAGAAGATCGCGCTGATGGACGACGTTTACCTGATGAACAGCCCCTTCACGTTCCAATCGATGGAGAAGCACGCGGCGTACTGCGCAATGATCCGCCTAGGGCTCAAAGTGCCGGACACAGTCCTGGTGCCGTTCAAGAATCCGCCCGATCATGCCAAGTGGGCGTATACCGCCAGTCGATACAACAAGCCATTTGATCTCGACGCTATTGCGGAGCACATGGGTTATCCGTTGTTCATGAAGCCGTACGACGGTGGGGCTTGGGTCGGAGTGACCCGAATTCGAAACCGCGACGACCTGCATGCGGCGTATGACACGTCGGGTCAACGGCTCATGCATCTGCAAAAGTCCGTCGAGGGCTATGACGTGTTCGCGCGGTCATTGTCGATCGGCGCGGAAACGTTGGTCATGAAATTCCGACCGGAGCTTCCGATGCATGACCGGTACGAGGTTGTGCACGGATTCCTGACGCCGACTGTTGGCCATGAAGTGGTGACGATTTCCCGACTGGTCAACGCGTTCTTCCGATGGGAGTTCAACTCCTGCGAAACGTTGGTGCACGGGTCGGATGTCTATCCGATCGACTATGCCAACGCCTGTCCCGATGTGGCATTGACGTCATTGCATTACTACTTCCCGTGGGCCATGAAGACGCTTCTGAAGTGGACCGTCTTTTGCACCGTTACTAGGCGGCTTCCCCGTTACGACCTCGACACCCGCCGCTATTTCGACATCGCGGACCGGGAGGACCTTTCGTACGAAGACAAGCTTGAACTCTACCGACAATTAGCGGACGAGTATTTCGAGACCGACCGCTACCTCAACTTCTGCGCAAGTCGGCTGACGCATCTCGACGAGATCACATTCGACTGGGTGAACGGTCCAGACTTCGACCGGTTGCTGATTGACACCGTACGCAGCACCTATCCGCCGGATGAGCACGACCGGTTCATTGATCACTTCCGGGGCCTGCTCGCTCTGTGGATTCGCGACGAAGGCACGCTGCTCGCATCGACACAGTAGAGCTGCCTCGGGCACGCGTCCCGGGGCGACAGCTTTAGCCGAGCCGATCAGCTTGCGTACATGTGGAGTTCGGCAGCAAATCGCTCCGTCATTTCGATCACTTGCTGCAGTTCGGAATGCCGCACGATGATCAGTCCGTCGCTGATGAGAACGGCGCGCCAGTCCCGACGTGGGGCGCCGACCGGGAGCAGGTCGACAAGCACCACATGCTCGCCGTAGTCGGCCATCAACTTGTCCAGACCCTCCACGTGGGTGATCCGGCCAACGCCGTTGGCGCGCTTGAACACACAACCTGCGTTGTACCAGCGCTCGAGTGGCTGTGATATCCGGCCGTGAACCACAGCTTCAGCCCAGGCGACGTACAGGTCCCCGTCGCTTGCGTAGTTCATGAGATCAACCACTCGGGCGCCCGGTGGCCGCGCTCCGATCTCACCGAAGACCGCGTCGCCGTCCGACTTGCGGTACCACTCCATGTGGGTGAACCCGGTACGGAAGCCCAGGGCGGGGAGCACCTCGGCGCCCATCTGACGGCCGCCTTGGAGGTTCGGGACGGTGAGGTCACGCAGCACGATCGATGTTGGGCTTATCCATTCGTGCATCTTCATCTGCAGGGGTCGCGGCCGGTACCACATAACGTTCTCGAACAGGATCGATCCGTCCGCGCACACCGTGTCGTAGGTGAACTCCTCCCCATCGATGAACTCCTCGACGCTGACCTCGGGTACGTGCCGAAGCAGCGGCAACACCTCGGCCAGCTCGCCGGCGGAATCCACCCGATAGGTGTCGGCCGAACCAGCACCGGCGATCGGCTTGATAATGAGTGGATATCCAGCCCGTTCCGCGGCCTCCCACACGGCCGCCACAGTCGTTGCGCTGACATGCCAAGGAGTACGGATGCCGGCGGCGTCGATGGCCCGTTTCATTCGTTCTTTGTCGCGGAACGGCACAGTCTGCTCAACCGTCATGCCGGGCGCGCCGAACGACTCACGGATCCGCGCCGCGAGGATCATGTACGGCTCCCACAGGCATTCCACCTGGTCGATGGAGACATGCCGGGTCAGACCGTGGAGTGCGCCCAGCACTGCGCGCTCATCGGCGAGGCTCACATGTTCGTAGTGGGCGAGCGCGTCCCGCGCTGCGTGCGGCAGCGCCGACGCCGGCTGGTCGCCGACGCCGATAACCGTCGCACCCACGGCCGCAAGCGCTCGGGTGAAATACCCCATCTCAACCGGGTACCCAGGCGAGATCATCACAATGTTCACTGCGCCTCCACAAGCTCCACCCGGATCCGGCTGATGATGCGGCGCAGGGCGTCCCGGACGACCTCGGTATCGGGATCCCGTACGATGACATACCCCTCGCCTTCATAGCTTGACGAGGCGGGTCGCCCAACCTCCGGCAAGCGGGCCTCGACGACGAGCTGACCGATCTCGCGCTGCAACTCCTCGACTCCATGAACGGCGCGGACCCGGCCGCGGCCCTGACCACGCAGGTACGCTGTCCCGGCGGCGTACTGGCGTTCCGGCGCCTCGAATGTGCCGAGTATCACCAGCTCGGCCCAGGTCCGGTAGAAGTCGACGTCATGCACATAGCCCAGCATCGACGTGATCTGGGCACCTGGCGGCCGCGCCGCCACCTCGGATACGGCCACTGAACCGTCCGGCCGGCGGAACCACTCCATGTGCGTCAGCGCATCCCGCACGCCAAGGGCCCGTAACGCTGCGGGCCCGACCTCCCAGATGCCGTCATAGCGCGGATCGTCGAGTTCCCGCGGCAGGACCACGGTCCACTGAATCCACGGTTGGCGTAGCACCTCCAAAGGGGTGGGAATGTAGTCCGCGATCGAGGAGAAGATGGTCTGACTGCCGACCGTCACGCTGTCGAATGTGTGCTCGTCGCCGACCAGGAACTCTTCGAGCAATCCTGGTGCGTCGGCGCGCGGAGTAATGGCCTGGAGCCAGCCGTGAAGGGCCGTCGCGTCATCGAGCCGGTAGGTCGCCTGAGCCCCGGCACCAGCCGGAGGTTTAGCCACGAGCGGGAAGCCGACCGACTCGGCGAACGCCAATGCCTCGGAAGTGTCAGTGACGAGCTGGTGCCGGGCACAAGGAATGCCTGCCGCGTGAAGCACGGTTTTCATGCGCGACTTGTCGCGCACGTTCAGCGCTGTCTGCACGTCCATGCCGTCGATGCCAAGCTGCTCACGGGCGTACGCCATGGGCACCTGCAGCTGCTCGAGGGCCCCAACGAGTCGCTCTACCGGACCCAACTGCTTACTGAGGCCACGTACGGCTTCAACCAGTTGCTGAGGGTCGAGCGGATCATCGACCTGCCAATGCCCGTCGAGTTGTTGCTTCAGCTCCGGCGACAGTCTCTCGGCGGGCTCCGCGGTGATGACTCCGATGCTGACGTCGGGAAGGGTGGCGGCCGTGGCGACGAACCGCGCAGTTGCCGGGAGCAGGAAGGGCGCAACAAACGCAGCAGCCACCATGGCACGGACGCTACTCGAGGCTCCGCCGGTCGCCGACGGTTGATCCTTTCTCATGGGCGGTCAATCGGGCGCCGAGTAGCATGCCGAGCGTGAACGTCGTGTTCGTGGAGCCGTCGTTTCCACCGACGCAACGCAATTTTGTGCGTGGGCTTGCAGAAGTTGGTGCAACGGTCATCGGGATTGGTGAGTCCACCACCGACGTGCTCGACGAACAACTCAAAAGCTGGATGACGCACTATCACCATGTGCCATCGGTCGTCGACGTCGGGGTGATGACCGACGCCGTGCGTTGGATTCAGGGCAAGGTGTGGGTTGACCGGCTGGAGGCGACGATCGAAGCGCACACGCTTGCGGCAGCCCAGGTACGGGAGAACTGCACGATCCCAGGCACGTCGGTGCATACTGCCTGGCTGTGCCGGGACAAGCCGTCGATGAAGGAGGCACTGCGCGGGGCTGGTATACCCACGGCCGCCTCGACCGCCGCGCACGATGCCGCTGAGGTCTACGAATTCGCCGCTACGGTTGGGTATCCACTCATCCTTAAACCGCGCACTGGCGCGGGTGCCCTCAATACGACACGCGTGGGCAGTAAGGACGAACTGGACTCTGCCTTGAGCCGGTTCGGGAGCCAAGGTGTCGCATCCATCGCCGCCGAAGAGTTCGTTGAAGGCCATGAAGGCTTCTACGACACCGTCTGCATCAACGGGAATGTATCGCTGGACTTCGTGTCGCATTACTTTCCGAACGTGCTGGAGGCGATGCGCACTCGGTGGATCTCCCCACAGTTCATCGCGACGAATCGCGTCGATTCGGTATCGGATTATGCGCAGCTCCGGGAGCTGGCCGCCCGGGTCAACGAAGCCCTCGGCATCGGGACGAGCGCTACGCATATGGAGTGGTTCTTCGGCCCTAAGGGGCTGCGGTTCTCCGAGATAGGCTGCCGCCCGCCCGGAGTCGGCGCATGGGATCTGTACTCGGTCGGCAATGACTTCGACCTGTATCGCGAATGGGCGAACGCGATCGTGCACGACCACATCGCCGCGCGTCCATCCCGAGGCTACGCCGCCGGCATGGTGGCGTTGCGGCCGGATCATGACGGCCACATCACCGGTTACTCAGGTGTTGAGGAGATGCAGGCTCGCTCCGGCGAGTGGGTCATCGATGCACACCTGCCTGCACCGGGTACCCCGACACAGCCCGTGGAGGCGGGGTACATGGCCAACGCCTATGTCCGGATGCGTCATCCCGACTACGACGTGTTGCGCGGCATGCTCGACGACGTCGGCCGAACCATCCATGTGTATGCGCAGTGAGTGAGGCCGCTGGGCGTCACCACCATTGGTCAGCGGGAAGCGGCACCAGTCGAGTCGCCATCAACCGACTCCTGCAATCAGGCCCGGTCGATGAAGCGATGGTGGACCAATTCCTTGCTGGTCGGGAGGTCCCCATCGTTGAAGGCCGTCACTGCACGTTCGTCTTCCGAGGTGAGGCCGACGAGGTTTACCTCGCCCAAAGAATTCTCGGCCTGCCGGGTCGACTGCCCATGCGGAGAGTAGCCCAGACAACGTTGTGGTACCTGGTCCTGAAGGAACCCCCAGAATCGCGGATCAACTACCAGATCGAGGTCAAACTCGGAGACCACGTCGAGCGCGTCAATGACCCGCTGAATCCAAAGCTCTCGCATAGCCCATTCGGCGCTATTTCAGTGTGCTTCACGCTCGGCTACACAACACCGGAATGGACCTCTCCGGATCTCGATACACCTCCTGGCGGCCTAACCGAAATTCTTCTGGAGAGCCGCGCCATGCAACGCGATTGTCCGGTGACCCTGTATCTACCGGCCGGCTTTCGTCGTACGGCGTCGTATCCATTACTCGTCGTCCACGACGGCGGCGACTTCATGCAGTACGCCGCGGCGAAGGTGGTACTAGACAACCTGATCCACAGCGGCGTGATCGCCCCGACGGTCGCAGCCTTCTTGCATCCGGAGGATCGGCTTGTTGAGTACGCCAATTCGGCTGAGCACTCCCGCTTCTTGAGCCAAGAGCTATTGCCGCGTCTGCAAACGGATTTCCCCCTGGTACGCCACCGATCCGGGCGTATTCTGCTGGGCGCCAGCTTTGGGGCGGTCGCCGCGTTGTCAGCCGCGTACACCTTTCCCCGGACATACGGATCACTTGTACTCATGTCAGGGTCGTTTGTGTCTGCGGATGCAGGAACCGACCACGGCGGTGGGCCGGTGTTCGACCCGGTTGTGCAGTTCGTCAATCGCTACCGTGACCGGCCCGTACGTGTTGCCGAACGGCTTTTCGTCAGTTGCGGCTTATATGAGCCGCTGATCATCCCGAACCGATCCATCGTGCCGATTTTCGAATCCGTGGGCATGCGGGTGCGTTACGTCGAGGCTCGGAACGGTCACACGTGGGAGAACTGGCGCGACCGGCTGTACGACGCTTTGTCTTGGGTCGTCCCCGGACCGCTATCGGTCCAGGTAGTGAAGTAAGCCTTTAGGTGCTCTGGGGTAGCGGGCGAAAACGGATGCTCGGTACAGTCCGAACCACCTGGAGGTGAGGCTGATGACCGAGGTAGTCGGGAGGAAGAAACCGGGTCTGTTCGCGACGCGAGACGTCTCGTCGCTGCTCACGGAGACACATGAGACGCGTCACGAGCTCAAAAGGGCGGTCGGCTCCTGGCAGCTCACTGCGTTCGGTGTTGGCGCGATCATCGGGACCGGCATCTTCGTGGTGATCGGTGAGGGAGCGGCAATCGCGGGCCCGGCAGTGACTCTGTCGTTCGCGCTCGCGGCGCTCGCCTGTGTGTTCTCGGCACTGTCCTACGCCGAGCTGGCCTCCTCGATCCCGGTATCGGGCAGCGCGTACACGTACTCCTACGCCACGCTCGGGGAGCTCGTGGCATGGATCATCGGCTGGGATCTGCTTCTTGAGTACGGTGTTTCGGTCGCTGCAGTGGCAGTCGGATGGGGTGGCAATTTCAACGAATTCCTCGACAATGCCTTCGGTGTCGCGCTTCCCGATGCGATTTCGAAGTCGCCCTCGGATGGTGGGACGTTTAACCTGCCGGCCGTAATCGTCGTAGTCGCCATTACGTGGCTGTTGGTTCGCGGCGTGCGGGAAAGCGCTCAAGCGAACTTTGTTATGGTCATCGTCAAAATCGCAGTGCTGCTGTTCTTCATCGTCGTTGCCATTACTGCGATCAACACCGACAACTTCACACCGTTTGCGCCGGCTGGCTGGGATGGTGTTGTCAGTGCGTCGGCGATCATCTTCTTTGCCTATATCGGCTTCGACGCGGTATCGACCGGAAGCGAGGAGGCGAAGAATCCCACGAGGGACCTGCCGCTAGCCATCATCGGTTCGCTCGTCATTGCCACGGTGTTCTACATCCTCACCTCCCTTGGTGCGGTCGGATTGCTTCCGGCTGACCAACTGGGCGAAAGTGATGCACCGCTGGCTCAGGCCCTCGATCAGGGCGCTGGCCTGAACTGGGCAGCAGCACTGCTCGCATTGGGCGCGGTCATCGCCATTACCAGCGTGATGCTGGTCATCCTCTACGGCCAGACCCGCATTTTCTTCGCCATGTGCCGGGACGGGTTATTGCCTGAGGGTCTAGCCGACGTACATCCGAAGTACGGCACGCCGGCCAAGCTGACCATCGGGCTGGGTGTGCTCATCGCGATCCTGGCAGCACTGGTGCCGCTCTCGGAAATTGTCAAGCTCGTGAATATCGGAACGCTGTTTGCCTTCGTCCTGGTCAATGTTGGGGTGATCGTTCTGCGATACACCAGACCGGACATGCCTCGACCGTTCAGGGTGCCGCTGTCTCCACTGCTTCCCATCCTGGGGGTCGCCTTTGCTGTTTACTTGATGGCGGACCTACCACTCTCGACATGGATTCGGTTCGTTGTGTGGCTTGCTATCGGCGCCCTTATCTATGCGTTGTACGGCTACCGCAACTCGCGGGTGCGGATGGCGCACGGCGAGTACGGCATCGTCCCCGCTGAGGACCATCCCCACCTGCCGGAGCACAAATAGATAGGCACCGGGCAGTCCCGCGATCAGCACCGGGCAGTCCGGCGATCAGCGCTAGGCGCTACACATAGCACCGCTTGCACAGCATGGCCGGACCGATGCGGTTTGCGCACTGCTCCCTCGATCGGCGGGCGTCTCCTTTGCTCGGTTCCTATGCTGAGTGGTCATACGCTTGCACGTCCCGCCACAGCATCCGGATTGCCGCGGCAAGGGTCCTCAGTCTTGAGAGAGAGGTCGTTTGTTGCGGAGCCGGAAGGACGGCAGGTCGGATGTGACTGATCTGCAGGTCGGGACCGGCATGCGTGCGTACGGGAGGCTGCTGCGACACGGCCCGGTCTCTCGGCCGTTCGTCTTTGCTGCCCTGGCGCGACTGACGCTGGCCATGATCCCGCTGGGCATCTTGATCCTGGTGGAGCAGGAGCGCCAGGCGTACGCAGTCGCCGGTACGGTCAGCGGTGCGTACGCGATCGGTGCGGCGGTGGGAACGCCCGTGTGGGGGCGGCTCATTGACCGCTTCGGCCAGGTTGCCGTGCTCCTGCCCACGGCAGTCACCAGCGCCGCGCTGCTCATCGGGCTCGGCTTGGCCACGACCTGGGGGGCACCCGTTTATGTCCTCATCGTGATCGCCGCTGGCGTCGGGCTCAGCTATCCGGCGATCAGCCCAGCACTTCGATCGAGCTTCCGAATCCTCCTACCCGATCCGCGGGCTCGCAATGTGGCCTTCGCTCTTGACGCGACCTCTGTTGAGCTTGCCTTCGTCTGCGGACCGTTGCTGCTCTCGGCACTGCTGCTTCCTGGAGTTCCGCTCCTGCCACTCCTGGTCACCGCAGCGCTGCTGGCCGGCGGTGGACTCGCCTACTGTGCGACGGGAGTCGCCCGTCGGGCCAGTTCGGCAGTTCAGCGGGCTGCCGCGGGGCACAATCCAGGGACAGCAATCACGGGTGCGCGGACGGCTTTGGCCTCCACTGGGGTGGTGGGCGTCCTGGCTGTCATGTTGATGCTGAGCGTCGGTTTCGGGCAGCTTGATACGACGATGGCAGGCACGGCCGACCTAGCGCTTGGTGGAAGTGAGCGGGTCGGCATCCTGTTCGCGGCGATCGCTGGCGGCAGCACCCTCGGCGGGCTCGCGTTCGGCGCGTGGTCCTGGCGCTACGACGAGCGCCGCGCGGTACCGGCACTGCTCTGTCTCTTCGGAGTGTTCCTTGCTCTTCTCGCGGGCCTGCTGAGCGCGGGCGCTATTAGCCTGCTGATTCTGCTGCCCGTGCTGTTTCTCACTGGGCTGACCATCGCTCCGACGTTGATCATGCAGCAGGGACTGCTGGATCACCACGCACCGCCGCACCGGCTGAACGAGGCTCAGGCCTTCCTTTCGGCTTCGAACACGGTAGGCGCGGCAGTGGGAACGGCGATCGCAGGCATCGTGATTGATATTGCCGGCCTGTCCTGGTCCTTCGGTGGTGCGGCACTAGGCGTGTTATGTGCGGCCGGTGTCGCCCTATTGAATCGTCGCCCTAACCCGTCCCGCACTGTTGTATCTGATCGGCCGGCTGCGGCAGAGGATTCACACCGGCGTCAACCATCATCGGCCGAACCGCCTAGAGTGCCGAGATGTCCCGCTTTGTGATCGACGCACCCACGCTTCTGCACGTCGTCGCCAAGGACGTCCAGCTCAGTCCAAGACACCAGATCCTCGCCCCCAACATCATTCGTTCCCAAGCACTTTCCCTGCTTCTTCACGCCGTGCGGCGGGGCGAGCTTGCCGAGGATCTGGCGCTTCAGCACCATGAGTGCCTCACCGAGTTGAAGATGCGGCTTCTTGGTGACCGAGTGTCTCGCCGCACTGCTTGGAAAATCGCGCGCGATCATGGTTGGCAGACGACCTACGACGCGGAATACCTCGCCGTCGCCAGGCTCCAGGCTGACGCCCTGGTCAGCGTCGACCCTGAACTAGCGAGAAGGGCCAAGGGCATCGTGCCGCTTGCACCTCTCGAAGCGCTCAGCGCCGATCGCGACTGAGCCACACCCGAGCCTTTATCAATGACTCGCGGTGACTAGTTCACCTATCGCAGGAGGAGCAGATGAAGATCGACCAAAGCCTCCAGGACGGTCAGCGTACCCATGTGCTCAGGTTGATCTGGCCACAGTGGCAAGGAGCGGCTACTGAGGCCGTGGCCAGTGACTACACGGAACTGCCAGTGGAGGAGGCACGGCTCGGGTACGTCGTGGGGACGACTGTGTTGTCTGCCATCCTGCCGCCTCACGACGGGCCGACCGAGGTCGTCCCGGGCGGCGGCGACGAGGATTCACTAATGGAGCGGGATGGGATCGAGGCGAAAGACGCGATTCTGGCGCAGCTCGCTAGTGCGCTGCGTCTCATCGAGAAGCACCAGCCGGCAAGAATCCTGACGCTGGGTGGGGACTGCTCGGTCAGCGTCGCGCCCTTCGCAGCGCTGGCGCACAAATACGGCGATCATCTCGCAATGGTGTGGATCGACTCGCACCCGGACACGGGAACCCCTGCCAGCGAATACCCCGGCTACCACGCGATGGCAGTCGCCGTGCTGACTGGGCACGGCGACAAGGATGTGCTAAGTCAGCTCCCCGCGATCATCGATCCGGCCCGCGTCGCGCTTGCGGGTCTGCATTCATGGTCCGACGACGACCTCCCCAATGTCGCCGCTTGGGGCCTTAGCGCGTTCGGCCCGGCTGACCTGCGGCCCGCCAGCTCACCTCTCCTTGACTGGCTACGCGGCACCGGCTGCTCCCGAGTCGCCATTCACCTGGACGTAGATGTAGTGGACAGCAACGAAGTCGTACTCGGGCTCGGAGCCGAACCAGGAGGCCTCACGACCGCTCAGGTCCGACGGATCATTGGTGATCTCGACGCCGCCGCGGACATCGTCGGGCTGACCATTGCCGAGTACATCCCACGACAAGTGCTTCATATTCAGCAGCTCCTGCGCGACCTTCCACTCTTACAGTGAAAGCCCCGAAAGGGGATACCCGGACGAAGCCGCCGGGTACTCGCCGTACTCAGCGGGGCCAGGAAAGTCCCGCTACAGCGAATATGCCACGAACGCGAACCGACTACTGTCCGGTGACCAGCTGTTGACGTTCAAGGTTCCCTGTCCGCCGAAAAGTGCAAAGCGGCACACGACGTTGCCCCAATCTGCGGTGCGAACAAGCCGCACCTCCACGTCTAAATCCGATGGATGCCCTTGCGTGCCAGGCGGGAAGCTGATGTAGCTGGCAAGTCCGCCGTCCGGCGACAGGTGCGGGAACCAATCCACCGACTCCGACTCCACAAGACGCTCCATCGGGCCACCCTCGGTGGGCATACGAGCCAGTTGCGCGTGCCCCGGGCGGCTGCCGACTCCTCGGTGTTGAAATACAGCCAGGCACCATCGGGCGAATACTCCGGGCCATCAAGGTGACTGCTACCGGCCGACGGATAGTGCGTCTTGCCTCCGGCTGACGAGACGAGGGCGAGCCGACCGGGAGCCGATAAATCTGTCCGCGGGAGTTCAACGAAAGCCAGCATCGCCCCGTCCGGGCTGACCCCGTGCAAGAAGTGATTGCGGCTCGAGTCGTGTGTAACGCGCTTCGCAGTGCCGCCCTCAATGGGTGCAACGTAGATGTGACCGTCGTTCGCCGACAGGTATATCCGGTGGCGTTTGGCGTCGATGACATGGTCGTTGTTGATCGGCGGCAAATCGGCGACGGGTACGGGCGTTAAGTCGGCCACAGGCCCCAGGTCGAGCCGCCAAAGCAACCCGTCACCGTTGAGCAGGAGCCCACCGCCATCGGGAGCCCAGTTGGGCGCCTCTAGGAGCAAGGCGTCAGTGGCATATGCCAATTCCGACAATCCGCTATCGACCGCGGCAATCCACACCTCAGCCCGCTGACCGGGTTGCAACCGTCGAGGCGCCACCTAAACGGCCTTGATTGCCTCAGCGATCGGCGTGTCGCCACTGGTCAGGTCAACCGTCCGGCCGATCGTGCTCGGCGAATCCAGCACGGCGGCGAGGACCGCCGCGACATCGTCGCGGGTGACTTGGCCGGGCCGAAGGCTCTCGCCCAGGGTGACCTGGCCCGTTCCAGCGTCGTTGGTGAGCCCGCCGGGGAGCACCACGGTCACGTCGAGCCCACTCGCCCGCACCGCATCGTCCGCGCGGCCCTTGGCGCGCAAGTACACACTGAACGTGTCGTCGCCGGGCGCGTCGGGGTTCGCGCCCATGCTGCTGATGATCACGTAACGGCCGACCCCGGCCTGCTTCACGGCCGCGATTAACTTCACGGCGCCGCCATAGTCCACGGTCTCTTTGCGCTCGGGCCCACTTCCTGGACCCGCGCCGGCGGCGAACACGACGGCATCGGAATCGGCGATGGCCTTCGCAACGTCGTCCTCGCTGGCGTGCTCCAGATCGACCACAACCGGCTTGGCACCGGCTTGCCTCACCTCGTCCGCCTGGTCCGGGTTACGGATCAGGGCGACCACCTCGTCGCCGCGCTGGGACAAGACATTAGCGAGACGCCGGGCAATCTGGCCGTGGCCTCCGGCGATGGCTACTCGCATAGCTTCAACTTAATCCCGCGGACTAGTGAGATTGCCAGGCGTCGTCGACTGGACGGTAGCCAAGCTGCTCGATCGTCTCCTTCAGGTCCGCGCGGCGGTAGCGATTGGCGGAGATGCCATTGGCTACTACGAAGTTGAAGCCATCGGCCTCCACTGCCGCACGGACCAGCTCGGCGGCATCACGTGGGCTAAGCCAGGCGGACAGGTCTCCGGCTTGCACGGTGGCAAGATCGGGACGCTGCTCACGGAAGTATCCGATCCGCAATGCCACTACCGACAGCGGCGTGGTAGCGGACGCCCACGCGCCTAGCGCCTCGGCCCACGCCTTCGTAGCTCCATACAGATTGCCGGGCCGCGGCGCGTCACCTACCCTCGCCTGCCTCTGGTCCGGCACAGCAGATACCGCATGCAGGCTACTGGCCAGCACGAGTCGACGGACGTCGCAACTGATAGCCGCCTGGACGACTTGGTAAACCCCAACGACGTTGGCTGGCAGCAATCGCTCCCACGAGGCTGATGGGTCAGGAACCGCAGCCAGGTGAACGACGGCGTCGGCGCCGGCGAAGGCTCTTCTACAGGCGTCAGGGTTACAGATGTCCAGCGCGCTGATGCCCTCACTGGCCGCGAGGTCTGTGCACTCCACGTCCCAGTCCGCCGGAAGTCGACGGGTAATGGCCCGTCCGATGCGGCCGCCAGCCCCGGTCAATACCACGCGGCGCCGGTGCTTGCTCAGGCCTCAGCTCACCGCTTTCTTCACGAGCGCGACGATCCTTGCCTCTTCAGCGGCGGTCAACTCCGTCAGAGCGAAGGCGGTCGGCCACATGGCGCCTTCGTCGAGGTTCGCCGAATCGTCGAAGCCTAAGGTCGCATACCGCGACTTGAACTTCTGCGCGGCTTGGAAGAAGCAGAGAACCTTGCCGTTCTTGGCGTACGCGGGCATCCCGTACCAAAGTCTCGGCGAGAGGGCTGGCGCGCTGGCTTTGATAATCTCATGAAGCCGCTCGGCCATTCTGCGATCCGATTCCGGCATCTCGGCGATCTTCGCGAGCACGTCGCCTTCCGGGTCCGCCTTGTCCGCGCGCGAGCCGCGGCGCGCGGTTGCCTTCAGCTCTTGGGCGCGCTCCTTCATCGCGGCTCGTTCCTCGTCCGTGAATCCCTCGTACGTTTTGGCAGCGGTCGTGTTCTTGGCGGACTTCTTCGTGTCCTTCATTGCAGGTTTCCTCCCCTGCGGGCCTGATAGGGATGCCGCTCATGCTAGCCGCGGTCATTCCCGCCCTGCCGTCTGGCGTCCCGAGTGCGCGGGTTGTGTCCCAGCAGCAGTCCTTGGATCACCGGTGCAACGGACCGCCTCCGCGGATCGAAGTTAATCCTGCTGTCTTCGTTGGGTCTGCCGACGGTTTCTTCGCGGGCAAGGTCACTCCGGAAGAGCGGGAGGACAACCTCGTCAAGGATCTGTACGATCGCAGCGTCCTCGATGGGCGCACCGTGAAGCAAGAACTGTTCGCGCAGCATCGCCTGTGCTACGTCGAGACGTAGCGGGGTGATGGCAGTGGAGTTGATCTCGCCCCGCTGGACCGCGCGGCGGGTGATCTCCTGCATGGCTCGATATCCGGTGCCGCTGGAACGCTTCCGTAGCTCGAGGGTGCGGGCCGGGTCGGCGAGAGCGTCGCCAAGCAAACCACGCAGCGCCTCCCCAGCGGGTCCTGCCAGCAGATCGGCGGCGCCTCTCAGCCAAGCTATGGCGTCACTGCGCAGGCTGCCGGTGTCGGGGGTAGACGTGGGATCTGGCGCAAGGTGGTGGACGACGTCGACGGCCAGCTCCATCCGGCTGGGCCAGCGCCGGTAGACCGACGCCTTGCTGGCGCCAGCTCGAGCTGCGACCCGCTCCATGGTTAGTTTTGCGTAGCCAATCTCGGCAAGCTCATCGAGGGTTGCTTGGAAGATTGCGCTATTGAGCACGTCGCCGCGGCGGCGTGGCCGCGTGCGATGGTCCGTCATCGCACTGACATTTCGATAGCTGCAGCAGTGACTCGGCCGGTGCTGCCATTCACAGCGACAGGCTGACCGTCGGTCAGCATCGTGGTGCCAATGCCCGTACCCATGACCGCAGGAATGCCGTACTCGCGCGCGGCGTGCGAACCGGGCCCTCCGAAGTCCACCACAACGGCGGCCGCCCGCTGGAACAGCGTTGTCCATGCGGGGTTGGTATATGGGCAGACCAAGACGTCATCCCGCGGGAGGCGCTCGCTCCTGGAAGGTCCTCCACTGTCACGCTCGAGAAGCTCCCCGAGGTTGGGCTCCCCCGTGATATGCGAGAGCGAAGTCGGGACCGCGAGGGGTACACACTTCCTTGGCCGCGCGATGACCGTGTGGTACTGGCCGAGGTCAGTGAACGACAAAATCGTCGGCTTGCCTTTATCCGGCGAATGAAAGGTTCACATTCGGTTGTTGCTCGCGACGCCAAGCGGGTTGGCTGACCGACAAAGGGCCGTGCGCGCGCTCCACGGTCCGCAACGGGATAGGCTGCCGCTGGCGTGCCGGGAAGTCTGGTCGGGCGGAGTTGTTACTTGGCCGGCCTCAAGGAGGCGCTCATTTCCCAGCACTGCTCGCCTGGTCTCGCCCACCCAATCGAGCGCTTGGTTTGTCCACACTTCTTGCCGGAGACATTCAGCGGTAAGGACCTGTTCAGCCATGCTGCTCGCTAAGTGACTGTCTGCACTTCGCGGGATCAGCGCGCCGGTAAAGGCTGGTGGGAAGCCGGAAAGGAATCGCTGGGTGTCTGACAGTTTGAGGTTCGCGCTGGTGCTGCTGGTCGTTGGTGTGACAGAGCTAGCAATCATCCTGTCGAATCGGCTCACCGAGCGGCTCAAGGTACCGGTGCCTTTGCTGACCCTCATTGCAGCGGCGATCACTGCGAGACTCATACCGAGCTTTCGCGTCTCCGAGGAGATAGCCACGCGTTCGGTGACCGTTGCCTTGGTCTGCATTCTCTTCGCCGGGGGTATGCACATCGGTGCTAAGCGGTTCCGGGCCGCAGCGATCCCTATTGTGCTGCTCGGAATCCTCGGAACCTTCCTCATAACCGCCGGCGGAACGGTCTTGCTCAATGTGGCCTTTGGGCTCGGTTGGTATCTCAGCCTGCTCGTGGCAACCGCAGTGGCGCCGACGGATCCCGCCGTCGTGTTCTCGGTGCTAGGCAAGCAAGAAGTGGCGGGGCTCAGTGGAACCGTCTTGGAGGGTGAATCCGGTACGAATGACCCGGTCGGGATTTCGCTGATGGGCGCGCTCCTGGCAGCAGGTGGGCTGACGGCGGCCGGAGTCGCCAACGCTGGCATCGACTTCCTATTGCAAATGGGGCTGGGTGCCGGCGTCGGCATCGCCGGTGGCCTCGGCCTCATAGCGTTCATGCGTCGTGTGCCTCTGCCGAGCGAAGCCCTCTACCCGCTCCGAGTACTGGCCGTGATCTTCATGCTTTATGGCGCCACCACATTGGCGCATGGCTCGGGGTTCTTGGCTGTGTTCGTGGCGGGCATCGTGGTTGGTGATGCCCGAGCTCCGTACAAGGTGGAGATTGAGCGCTTCCACACCGCTCTGGCCAGCCTGGCGGAGATCTTCGCGTTCGTGGTTTTAGGTCTCACGGTCGATTTGAGCGAGATAGCGAAGAGGGATGTCTGGATTCCTGGAGTTGTCCTCGGTGTCGCCCTGGCGTTTGTGATTCGTCCGCTTTTCGCCGGGCTATGCCTCATCCATTCCCGGCTGCGGGCTAACGAGCGGGGCTTCATCCTTTTCGCGGGCCTGAAGGGTGCTGTGCCGATCCTGCTGGGATTGCTTCTCCTCCAGGCCGAGGTTCCAGGCGCGGAAAGGCTTTACGGGATTGTCGTGGTCGTGGTGATCGTTTCGGTCTTGCTCCAGGGAAGTCTGGCGGTAACCGTCGCACGTTACCTGCGGCTTCCGATTCGGACAGCTGAGGCTGAGCCGTGGTCCTTGGGTGTGCGGCTGCGCCATGAACCTGAGGGCGTGCATCGGATTCGGGTCCAGCCAGGCTCGGCGGCCGACGGGCGATCTCTTCGGCAGCTTGACGAGCTCGGGGAGGAGGCCTGGGTCAGCTTCGTCGTACGGGAAAGCCAGCTCGTTCCGGTTACCGGCGGTACCCGGTTACGTGCCGGCGATGAGCTGCTGATCTTGGCCGAACCGGCGAGCATGAAGCGTTTGCTCGATATCTTTGGCGAACACGAGTCCGGTGATCATCTCCGTTGAGGCGCTCAGATGAACCCGCTTATCGCCGACGCCCTAGTCTGAGGTATGCCTCGTTCCAACGAATTTCGTGTTCGAAGCGGCGAGCGTTCGTGTTTTCATCGATGATCAATAATTCGGTTCCGATCATCGTCGCGAAGTCGGACAGCGCCTCGGTACCGACGGACTGCGACAGCACTGTGTGATGGGGTCCGCCCGCCGCCAGCCAGCACTCCGCTGAGGTGGCAAGATCGGGATGCGGTTCCCACACGGCCCGAGCCACCGGCAGTTTCGGCAGCGGCTCGTCTGGTTCCACCACGGTTACCTCATTGAGCACCAACCGGAACCGATCACCAAGATCACAAATACCGATCACCACCGCCGGACCTGGCTCCGCGTCGAACACCAGCCGGACCGGATCCTCCCGGTTGCCAATGCTCAAGGGATGGATCTCGATGCGAGGTCTACCAGCGGCGATGCTCGGGCACACCTCGAGCATGTGGGCACCCAGAATTTTCGGGGTTCCGGGGGCCCAGTGGTACGTGTAGTCCTCCATGAACGATGTTCCGCCTGAGTCTTGGTTACCCATGGCCTTGATCGTGTGCAGCATGACCGAGGTCTTCCAATCGCCTTCGCCGCCGAAGCCGTAGCCCTCAGCCATCAGCCGCTGCACCGCGAGTCCCGGGAGCTGGCGAAGACCACCAAGATCTTGGAAGTTGGTGGTGAAGGCGCCGAAACCACCGTCGGTCAAAAAGGCGTGTAACCCCGCCTCGATGCGGGCGCCGTAACGGAGCGACTCATGCCGCTCGCCACCGACCGCGAGCTCCGGCACGATCTCGTAGTTGTCCGCATACTGCTCGATCAGCGTGTCCACCTCAGCGTCGCTGACCTGATCCACCAGCGCGACCAGGTCGTTGACCCCGTACGTATTCACCGACACGCCAAAGCGCAGTTGAGCTTCCACCTTGTCGCCCTCGGTCACGGCAACATCGCGCATGTTGTCGCCGAACCGCGCCAACTTCAGCCGCCGAACCGCCGCCGCACCAGCCGTCGCTCGCTGCCAGGCTGCAATGCGAGACACCACAGTTGGATTTGAAACATGGCCCGCGACAGTCTTGCGGGGAACGCCCAGGCGAGTCTGGATGTAACCGAACTCGCGGTCACCGTGGGCAGCCTGGTTGAGGTTCATGAAATCCATATCGATCTCTGCCCACGGCAGACTCACGTTGGCCTGGGTATGGAGATGCAGCAGCGGTGTCCGGAGCGCATCCAATCCGGTGATCCACATCTTCGCCGGCGAGAACGTGTGCATCCAGGCGATCACACCCCGGCAATTTGGGTCGGCGTTGGCAGCCAACATCATCCGATGGATTTCCTCGGCCTTGGTGAGCACCGGCTGCCACTGAACATGCAGCGACAGCCGGCCGGAATCATTCAGTTGGTTCACGATCTCCTGAGACTGGCGCTCGACCTGCTCGAGCGTCTCAGGGCCGTAGAGTGCTTGGCTTCCCGTCACGAACCAGCAGTAAGGCGCTGCTGCCATGAACTTCCTCCGTTCGGACTGTGATCAACGTTGGCCGTAGGCCTGCTGGTAACGGGCGTAAAGAGAGTCCACGTCTTCCTGAGCAATGGGCAGCGGCTGACCAATCTGCCGGGCGATGTGGACCGTACGGGCAACGTCCTCGCACATCACAGCCGCTTTGACCGCTGCCTTGGCCGAGGGGCCGATAGTGAACACACCGTGGTTCTTCATCAGTACCGCCGACGAACGATGACCGGAGAGCGTTTCCACGATTCCCCGGCCGATCGAGTCATCGCCGATGAGCGCAAACGGTCCGACCGGGATATCACCCCCGAATTCGTCGGCGATCATCGTCAGCACGCAGGGGATCGGTTCACCCCGGGCAGCCCAAGCTGTCGCGTAGGTCGAATGGGTGTGCACTATCCCGCCGACCTCGGGCATATGCCTGTAGACGTATGCGTGCGCCGCTGTATCTGAGGACGGTGCGTGATCACCCTCAACCAGATTGGCGTCAAGATCAGTCACAACCATGTTGTCGGCCGACAACTCGTCATAGCTCACCCCGGACGGCTTGATCACCAACAGCTCCCGTCCCGGGACTCGCGCGGACACATTGCCGGCAGTCCAGACCACCAGCGAGTTGCGTGGAAGATGATCATGCAAATCGGCGACCTCCCGCCGAATCTGCCACACGACATCGCGGATCGCAGTATCAACGCTCATGCAGGCCCCTAGTCGCTGCCGTGCGCCTGCCGACGCAGGTGGCGCAGCCGATGCATGACGTCGTTCTCGCCCCGCCCGAAGTAGTCGTGCAAGCTGCGGTATTCGCCGAACAGCTCCTCATAGGCTGCGACATTTTCTTTGATGGGCTGGTAGACGTCCTTTTCGGCCCTGCCCATCACACGGGCAGCAGCCGGCACGTCCGGATAGGCGCCTGCCGCAACGGCCGCGTGGATGGCCGAGCCAAGGGCAGGAGCCTGCTCGGACGACATAACCGTCAGCGGCATATTCAGTACGTCGGCGTAGATCTGCATCAGGAAGGGGTTCTTGATCAAACCGCCGGCAGCGACGAACTCCCGTACTGGCACGCCTGCGTCGTTGAATGCTTCCACGATCCTGCGGGCGCCGAATGCAGTCGCCTCGATCAAGGCCCGATAGATGTCTTCAGGCTTCGTAGCCAATGTCTCCCCGACGATCATTCCGGACAGTTCATGATCGACCAGGATCGAACGGTTGCCGCTGTGCCAGTCCAGCGCCAGCAAACCGTGTTCGCCCACCTTCTGAGCGGCTGCCTTTTCGGTGAGCAGCTCATGCAGACCAATCCCGCGTGATCGGGCCTCGACTGCATAGCTTTCCGGCACGCTGGTATTCACAAACCAACCGAAGATGTCTCCGACCCCGCTCTGACCCGCCTCATACCCCCATAGCCCCTTGGTGATTCCGCCGTCCACGACACCGCACATCCCTGGCACTTCGTGAAGCTGGTCAGAGTTCATGGTGTGACAGGTCGAGGTGCCCATGATCGCGACCATCTGGCCCGGCTCGATCGCCTTGCCGGCTGGGTTCGTGACATGGGCGTCAACATTCCCGGCGGCGACTGCTATCCCCTCCGGCAAGCCGGTCCATTCGGCTGCCCGGGCAGTAAGACCGCCGGCACGGTCGCCCAGATTGATGATCGGCCGATCGACCTTGTCGCGAACGAAGTCGGCGAACTCGGGATTCAGCTCTGCCAGGAATTCCCGGCTCGGGTACTTGCCGTCCTGACGAATGGCCTTGTAGCCAGCGGTACAGGCGTTGCGAGTGTACGTTCCCGTCAGCTGCCATACGATCCAGTCCGCCGCCTCCACCCAATGCCTCGTCGCGGCGTACAGTTCCGAGTCCTCCTCGAGGAGTTGCAGGCCCTTGGCGAACTCCCATTCGGAGGAGATAAAGCCGCCGTACCGGGGCAGCCAGCTCTCCCCCCGCTTGGCCGCCAGGTCATTGATCCGGTCGGCTTGGCCCTGGGCGGCGTGATGCTTCCAGAGCTTCACATACGCATGCGGGCGGCCCGCGAACTGAGGCAGCTCGCACAACGGTGTGCCCTCATCGGTCGTTGAGACCATGGTGCAGGCCGTGAAATCGGTCGCAATGCCAATCACGTCAGCCGGGTCGACGCCGGCGGACACGATCGCACCCGGCACGGCGATCCTCAGCACGTCAACGTAATCGGACGGCACCTGGAGCGCCCAATCGGGCGGCAGCTTCACACCGGTAGTCGGCAGTCGATCGTCGACGACTCCATGCTGGTAGTTATGGACAGCGGATCCGAGCTCCGCACCATCCTCAACTCGGACCACCAGTGCGCGGCCCGATAGCGTGCCGAAGTCGACGCCAACGACCACGGCTCGAGCCATATCTACTGCCATGTTCATCTCCTTGGCGCGATCACATCGTCAGTTGGTTCGCTGCTCATGACCGCTGCATCTGGTTGTCTCTGCTGTGAACCGGTACAGGCCCGTTCGCGCCCCAGCGGCGGCAGTGTCACAAGCATCATTCGCGAAGAATTCTGACGTCCCAGGGGCCTAGCTCAAGATTCCTCGTTCGAGCGTCACCCTCGGTGAGGATGTCAGTCATCTCTGTTGGCAGCGTCAGCTTTGCCGGTGTCCAACTCCAGTTGTGGACAACATGGATCCGCTCCTCCTCGGAGTTAGTCGCCGAGTGGACGGTCACCGACTCCGGAAGCGCGTCCCAGGCCGGGTTCTTTGGGGAAGCGAGCCAGCGCATGAGGTCGGCCGCCAGAGCAGGATTCGGCACCGTGCCGACGGTGGTGATCCGACCCTGACCGTGCTCATTGGATACCACCGTCGGATATCGGCCGAAGTGCGGGTGGTGGTTGCCGACGATCACCTTGGCGCCCTCGCTGATCAGCCCGTCAATCCATTCCGTGGCGGCAGCCCCTTCAGACAAGATAATCGCATCCGTCTCGGTCACGACCGGAAGCGGTTGACTGAGATTAGAGAACTCTTGGTAGCGCACGCCGCCACCCTCGGCCAGGTGCGCCGGCTTTACCTCGAGTCGGGCACGGCCCTCCTGGTCGCCGTAGGCAGTTCGTGGACCGATGACAAGGTGGCCGCCAGCGGCGGCGTAGTCCCGCAGCCAGGTCAAAAGGTCGTCGTCGGCCACCAGCAGGCCGGCTACGACTAACACGGGCAGGTCGTCAGCCACGACCGCGGGTTCGAGTAGCCGGTTGCCGTCCGGTCCGATGATCTGGACATCGTGAAGCAGCCGGGCCGGCACCCTGGCGTCGAAGGTGCCACGGTAAAAGGCCTCCAAGATCCGGTGGTACGACCGGCGATCCATGTCGTGTGGTGACCAAACGGCCGTGCCCTTGCCCGGTTGTGGGAAGGCCGCCTGAAAGCCCAGACCCCACTTGGACCGGGCGGAATACAGCAGCCCGATTCGCGCATCGGGACGCAGGCCGACGATCTGAGAACCCGCTCTGCGGAGTTCGGCGCCGAGACGGCTCAGTTCCGCGTACACGCGTCCCGGCTGCTGGTCATGCGGGAGGATGCCGATCCAATACGTTTCGGCACCGAAGTGGTTGGTGTGCCAGTGCCAGTACTCGATCATCTCGGCCCCGCGAGCGACGAAGGCCCAGGCCGCCTGACGCCACTGCCCGTCATAAGCGGGAAAGTTGGTTGACGATCCGCCGATTGCCCCGGCATTGGTCTCAGTGATCAGGAACGGGGCCTGCTTGGAGGCATACATTCGATCCGCAGAGAGAAACAGGCTCCAGGCCCCAGAGGTGGCCCAACCCTGTGGAGCCGCAGCACTGCTCGGTAGGGCCAGCGCCTCCTGCATTGCGTAGTACGGATTGCCAGCGGTCACATCGAGGGCGGCGGTGAGATTGGCGTCGTCCACTGTCGGCCGGTCGTACGAGATGCAGGTCGTGACGAACTGGTCCTCTCGGGCGTACTCGCGGACGATGTCAGCCTGCCAGACGATGAACTCCGTGGTCAGCCTTGATTGAAAGTCACGCCAGGCGAGGTCGTACTGTGGCTGCCAATTGCCATCGGGTGTCCACAGGTCTGACCAGGTGCTGAGCTTGTGCGACCAGTAGACCAGACCCCAAGCCTCGTTGAGCGCCTCAACGGTCTGGTACTTGTGGCGAAGTTCGTCGACGAATCGCTGAAAGACGCCATGGTTGTGAAACAGCAGCATGCCGGGCTCGTTGTCGACCTGGTAACCGATGACGGCCGGGTGGTCGGCGTAGCGCGACACGATCTTGCGGATGATCCGTTCCGCGTAGAACTTGAACGCCGGATGGGTGTGGTCGATCTCCTGACGCGCGCCCCA
>Ga0126312_10000452_pt1 | contig 24214 bp, 23 predicted proteins | sample Plot104A_FD_92537 | JGI IMG/M metagenome (GOLD analysis project Ga0126312, IMG submission 92537) | Serpentine soil microbial communities from UC McLaughlin Reserve, CA, USA - Plot104A | ecosystem: Environmental > Terrestrial > Soil > Grasslands | place: USA: UC McLaughlin Reserve, Lake County...
GGGAGAGGTTCACGGCATCACCGCCAACGCTTTCGTTTCCGTATCCCTGGATCCGCCCTTGGTACTGGTCTCGGTGGACAACCAAACTAAAATGCACCAGTTGCTCTCGCAAACCGGTCGCTATGGGGTAAGTGTCCTGGCCGAGAAGCAGCGAGCGATCTCTCAGCACTTTGCGGGACAGCCGCAGGAAGGTCTGGAGGTCCCCTTCGTCTGGCACGATGGTCTGCCCCTGCTGGAGGGATCTGTGGCTCACCTGGCATGCCGGGTGGTAGAGGCGCACCCAGCAGGGGATCACACCCTCTACATCGGTCGGGTAGAGTATCTAGACCACCGAGACGCAGCTCCGCTGTTGTTCTACACTGGCAACTACCAAAACTTGGACGTGCAGGTGAAGGAAGTACCTTATTGGTGGTAAGGCCTTTATGCATGGAGCCAAGACACCAGACTCATCCACCACACGCGACGGACAGCACGTTGAGTAGCCAAAGTGGGCGTGGACATTCTGGTTGATATCCGCCAAGCTCTATATACCCATCACCGTAGCCCGCACCTGCACTATGCGCTTGTTCGCGGTGGATGAGCTTCGAAGGACCAGACCTTTGGATTCAAGGGACTTTACGAGCCTTGAGGCGAAGTCGGACGGAATGTCCAGTTGCCCCGCAATCTGCTTCATCTGAAGCCCCTGGCTCTCGCTGCCGTAGATCTGGATCAAAGCTTGGTGTTCGAGCGGGTCAAGACCGAGCTTCTTAGCTTGCTCGCTTACTATTCGAAACATCTTGCGGACGACGAAGCACGCCGTCGCGACTCCCTCGAAGTAGCGATGAATTGCTTCAGGGTCATCCCGGATTCCTATATTCGCGCTCGCTCAGGGGAATGCGTCCAGGTTACTCACAAGATTCATCCCAACGGCTATCGATGCCGCTGTACGGGTCAACAGTTTGACGGACATGCGCCTAATGTCTTACATATTTTAATAGTGTGGCTACAGATCATATTGTAGGAGACGAACGCTCGCTTACCTAAACATCGGCCCCCAGGCCCCCAAGGAGCTAAATAAGCCCTAGGGCTGAGTGAGACTACTCCGGGTGTGAGAGGCCTAATCTCTGTCTCCTGTCGCTAGGCTCGGTGGATCGTCTGGTAAATCCACCGGCTAGACTTCCCGAACCATGGCCTGTCTGTGAGCGCGTCCCGCTTGGGGCCCTTGCGGGCCGCCTCCCGTTCCGCAGACGACATGACTTCCAAGGAGGCCAGCTCGTGGAGCGCCAGGTGTGTCCAGTCTCCGCCCTCGCCGGAGATCACTTTATACCGTCGGACGCGGAGCCAGTCATCGGCCTTCATCAGCAGGTCGATATGCTCATTTTCGTACCAGTCGTCGAAGTCGGGCTCGTCGCTCTCCGGCACCGAGAAGGCCACAACGAAGAGATAGTCTCCGGAGCCGTGGGGGCCAGTGTCTGATTGCTCATCGCAGGTGTACCTCGTGAACCCGGAGACGTTGTCCAGCATCCACTTTGTCAGGTCCGAAGGGTCATCCTTCAAACGCTGGTACTCCGGCGTCTTTAGGACGGACATGTCAGATATCTCGTAGACCGCCAGGTACTTCGGTTCGCCCTCCACGACGCGGTACCTGATCGCCGCATCGAACCCCGGCAGGGCAAGCCGCGCGGGTATGTGCTCGGTGTTGTACCAATCGTGAAACTCGGCGTCCCACTCCTCGGGGGGCTGCATCTGCGAAAAGAGTATGCCGCGCAATTGGTGCCTTTCTAGCGGGAGACGACATCGGACGATTTCCGCCCTGAGCGTACGCTGACCGAACGCTGTGGCACTGGGGTGTTCCGGCTCTTCGTAAAACGTACGACCCCGGCCGTGATTGCGACAGCCACCGCCGGTACGTCCCCGACCTCCAGGGCCTGCACCGCCTCTCGTGCCGCCGAGCCGACCGGAGCGTCGATCAGGAGCAAATCCGCGGGCTTGCCGGGCTCGATCTTCCCCACGTCCAACCCGTAGACCTCCGCGACGCTGCCTGTTACGGCAGCTATGGTCTGGCGGCCGGAGAGCGGCCCCAGCGAGGCAAGTTCAGCCATGAGATGCAAGAGCCCGAGCGGAACCATGCCTGTGCCGGTAGGGGTGTCGGTGGAGATGAGGAGGCGTTCGAGGCAGTCAGCTTCCAGTACGTGCTTCGCAATGTTGATGGCGGAGCGCAGGTTTCCTGCCTGCGCGAGTTGGAGGGCGATGCCCTCGCCCTCTTCGACCATGCGGGCGTTCTCCTCTGGTTCCAGCGCCGTCGGTCCTCCGTTGACATGCCCGGCGATGTTGGGGCGCATCGCGAGCAACGTCTCAGCATCAATCTTCGACTGGCTACCAGGTATCGAACCGCCGCCGGTGTGAGACATGACAATGAGCCCTGCCTCTTGGGCTGCGCGGACGACGGGCACGTAATCCATTGGTGTTTCGAAGGCGCCGAACCCGGCCTTTGCCAGCCAGACTCCGGCCTCTCTTAGCTCCGAGAAGTCCTCTGCAGTCAACTCCGGTTCCAGAATGACCGAGCCGGCGTGCACGGCGACGCCGCCCGGACGGTAATCCCTGAAACAACGCTCCGCGGCTATCGCGAGGGCCTTCACCCCGGTAACATCGTCGGGACGACCGGGAACGTGGACCTCGCTAGCGGAGATCGCGCGGGTCATGCCCCCGTGCAGGTAGCTCTCCAGGAACCCAACCGTGCGCTGCCGCGGCGTGTAGTCGCCGAACGTTATGTGAACATGAGAGTCGATAAACCCGGGCACGAGCGCGGCTTCGTTCGCGTCTATGACGGTCTCGTGGTCCGCGCGACCGACCTCGCCCGAATCACCGATCCAGGAGATTCGATCGTCCTCACAGACGAGGGCGTCGCCAGATATCCTAGAGCCGGTGAGGTCCCCGCGGTGAGAGTCGCCGATGTTGACGATCGCTACGCTCATCTGAGTCCGTCCTTTACGGCTTCCTCCTTGGTGAGTCCGCCGGTGCGGTGATGCACCCTTCCGCCGGTCGCCACGGCCACGGCGATGACCAACTCGTCCGGACGGGGCGCGTCGGGTATTCTCAAGGTTACCGTGTCGTAGTGGGACCTGACATACAGCGCGTCTTTGTATGCGAGCGGGATATCGAGTATCTCGCCGGCAAAGCCAACCTTCGTTGAAGAGGAAATCCAGGCCTTTCCCCCGCCGACACCCTTTCGCAGAGCGTCCCCGAAGACTGTGGTGATGCAGGCGACGATGTGCTCCTGCTCCCCACCTACGCCCGCTAACCCTCCTTTACCGTAGCTCTCCACAGGCCGGCCTTCCAACAGCGCCTTGGCGCGTTCTGCTAGCTCAAAGCCAAGCTCGGCGCTCGGGTCGGTCAACCCGCTAAGGTCATCCACATACCGGCCAGTAAACGGGTTGTGGATCACAACCGCAACCACCGCCTTGCGAAGGGAATTCTCACCGGGAAGCCCGCCCTCATGCAACACGTCCTCGAAAGACCCGTACCACTTCCGAACGTCGTAATGCATATGACCTTCTTCCGCAAGCCATTCGCGACGGCCCTACTGTCGATCCCAAACACTTTATTCAACTACTTTATCTTAAACAATGAATGGTTGGTCGGGCAAGTAGAGGAGGTTAGCTCGGCTGGGGATCCGTTGCGCTCTGTGCCCTACGAGCCAACGAAGCCTGATCGTTACTCGTAAGCCTCGACGGTGGGCTCGATCCCTTCAGCGTCCACGACCTCGCGCCACGCGTCGAAACCCGTCTGGAACGCGACGGCCCCTGCTTCGGGAAAAGAGATCTCGATGGCTTCCAGTATCTCTTCCTTGGTGGCGCCGTGGTCCAGCGCCACGCGAATGTGGCTCTGGATATGCTTCTTGCTGGCGCGCATGACCGTAAGGCTGACGATAAAGATCAGTTATTTGGTCTTGCGGTCCAGCCGCCGCGCCTTGAAGTATGCCTCTTCAATCAGCTCGTTGGTTCGCTTGGTGAACTCGAAGTCTTGCTGTACCGCGATCTTGTGGTAGTCGAGGACGTAGCCTCGCTGCTGGACCATCTCGTTTATGTAAGCTTGTTTCTCTTCCTGACTCGCCATGCCTATCTCATTCCTCCCGATCCGTTTCCGCGCCACAAGCCAGTATATCGGAGGCTACCCCACCCCGCTCGCGATTCTCCCCATAGCAACATACCTAACGTCCAGGTAATCCTCGATGTCCACAGACCCAACCTCGCACCCGAAGCCGCTCTCCTCGAGCCCGTAGAAGGGACCCTGCGCCCTAGATGGCATGCTGTCGTTCGCCCTATGATTCCGTACTCCAGCTCCTCGCGAGCTTCAGCAAGCCGCCACGTCGGGGGTATGGTAGTAGGCCGCCAGCCTGCAGGCTGTCTCGTTAGCGCGTCTTGCGACCTCATTATCGGCGTCGAACGGCAAGATGAGCGCCACCGCCCTGAAGGTCCGACTCCTCCTGGGCCACGAGCATCGACTCGTAACAGACCACAGAGAATACACCGCCGGGGAGCTCGCCCTCCTCGAAGATCGCGACAAGCTCCAGGGCCGAGAGGGGGTAAGCTCCGAGGGCTTCACAACCATCGCACATCCGGCGACGAGTGCGGGGCCGAGCTTGTGTGTGATCAATTGAATAAGGGCTGCTCCGCGGCGTTATAGCCTCCATCACCTCTACCGGGCTCATTATGATTAGGATGCGCTTGTCGGGGAGGCGGCGGGCACCGCTCCCTGTATACCTCCTTGCACTCATCGGCGAACCACTCGACGAAGGAGATTAACGCGGGCGAGGTATTCCCTGCGCTCGTGCATCCAGGCTGGCGGCCATCTGCATGCCCGTCGCCCTCTGCACAGCGATCTTCCCTGCCCACTCCGGCTGCGCGACCGCCGCGGCGTTTATAGCCCTCTGCGCCTCCTCGAGATCGCCGTCCGGCAGAGGATGCCTATAACCTCGCAGCTCGTCGGGTTCGTAATGTCGAAGGCCTTGCCCGAGACGGCTTCCTCCGCCCGCTCTCCCCAATAAACAGCGTCGTCACGGATACGTCCTCGATCAAGTTCCTCGCCTTCCATCGCCATAGTGGCGCGGGAACACGCCGGGCCCGGTCCACCCTTGCTCCTCGAAGGGCACCGCTCTGATGCCCCGCATGCCGTTAGCGGCCCGCTAGATCGCGCTCGGTCTCCAGGTCCTTGCGGCCTTCCAAGTCGTACCCCGAAAGCGCGGATTCTACGAGGGCCTTCGCCCCGTCGAAATCATAGTTACGGTACATGTGGCCCTTCACCACGAACGGCGCGCCTGCGTAGAACATCTCGTACTGGTGGTGACGGCTGGCGAATTCGGAGCCGACTATGTCCCAGACGAGCTTCATCAGCTTCACGCGTTGCTGTGACGGAGTACCCGGCGACTGCACATAGCGGTTGAGGTCAGCAGCTATGCCGGGGTTCTTGAAGTCCGCGTGGGAAGAGGGGAGCTGTATCAGACCGCCACCGCTGAGGTCGCGCACCATATTCAGCATCTTCGAGTATATATGGGGCTGGAGCGTCATGTTGGCGTATAGCTCGGCCTTCCCCGGCCAAGCGACGCCGTTGGAGTCCACCTCGCAGTTGGCCTCCTGTGCGCGGACCAGCCCCTCTACCATCGCCGCGTGCGCAGCAAGCTCGCCGAGAGCACCCTGCACCGGCGGAAGCGCATCGACGCCATTCATCTCGGCGACCCGCTTGGCGAGGCCGGTGAGAAACTCTAGCTTGGTCCAGAACCGGATCTGCGCTTGGTTATTGCCGAGGACGTGCGCTGGCGTCTCGAAGAATTGGGAGCGCACCACGTTGACGTCCTTATAGACGAAGACGTTCTCCCACGGCACGAACACGTCGTCGAAGACAAGGAACGAGTCAGTCTCGTCGAAGCGACTGGAGAGAGGGTAGTCGAAGACGCTCGTCGCCGACTCGGAATAGGAGCGCCGTGAGTAGGTCTTGAGGCCCGGAGCGGAGATCGGTATGGCCACCGAGATCGCGTAGTTCTCGTCACCAGGACGCAGCGGGTGGATGCAGCTTAGCAGCACGTAGTCGGAGATGGCCGCGCCTGTCCCGAGCATCTGGGCGCCCTTAATGACGATCCCGTCCTCGTGCTCATCGGAGACGCCAGCGTACAGGTGCGGGTCCTCCTGCTGATGGGCGGGCTTTGAGCGGTCTATCTGCGGTGGTACTATCACATAAGTGACGTACAGGTCATTGTCGCGCACGTGCTCGTAGAATCGCACTACATTATCGGCGAATCGCTGGCCGTGGCGTGCGAAGACCCCCGGCGCGCTCGCGAACGCGGCCAGAAACCCAGCAACATGATCCGGCCCCCTCCCTATGAGACCGAAGGTGGACTCTGCCCACCGTCGGATCGCCTTGCGGCGCAGGACGAGGTCTTCTCGCGAGCGAGGGATCGTGAAGGCACGGTTGACCGGCTCGCCGGTCTTCGGGGAGTCGTAGGTCATGAGCTCCCTGTTGGCCGGGTCGTTGGCTATATCGTATAGGTTGGCGATCGACTGCACGGCCTCCCGGAAGGCTGGATGGGTGGTTACGTCGGAGACTAGCTCGCCGTCGATATACACTTGGCGTCCGTTGCGGATGCCCTCAATGTACTTATGTCCACTGCGTGTCACGGTGTACCCCTTTCTTTCGCGTAAATTACCCGGGCGAGCCCGTTAAGACTCTATCCTTCTGGTATTTATGGTGCTCCATGGCGCTCAAAAAGCCCCACAAGCGAAGTCTTCGATGCGGCGATATACACCTCGTGAGAAAACCAAAGAGTGTTCTTTACTTACGTACAGCACGTCTTGTCGAGCAGGATGTCGAGCGGCTCGCCGGCGGAGCCCACTTCCCTCGAGGAGGAGATCCAGGCTTCGCCTCCGCCAACGCCTTCGCGAAGCGCATCGCCGAAGACGGTGATGATGCAGGCAATGGTATGCTCCTGCTCGCCGTTTACCCCCGCCATTACTCCCTTCCCGTAGCTCTCTACCGGTCGGCCTCCTAACAGCGAGATCGCACGTTCGGCGACCGTATCGTCAAGCTCTTCGCTAGGCTTGATTAGTAGCTCCAGATCCTCAACGTACCTACCCGAGAACGGATTGCGTACCACAGCGGCAAACGTCGCTTACAGAAGGAGATCCTCAACGAAAGGACCTCCTTCATGGTGAACCTCCTCAACAACCCCATCCCCGCCCACTTTACGGAAACGGTTACCCACACATCAACCTTTAAAGTACTAGAATATATTACTTTACACCTTAGAACGCTGCGTGCGCAGGTATACGCACTGCACTGTAGAGTTTGAGCCTCAAAATAGCAGACTGCTACCAGAGAGGTGAGGGTGTCGGGCAGAGTAATACTTGACGGCTAAAACACAAGAATGTAGTTTGAACCGTTAACCCGAAGAATAGGGAAAGGAGTTACTTTGAGAGGATGGGATGAGTTCCTCACCGAGAGGGATAGGGCTGTGTTTGGCGGGGCTGGATACGGTAAGAGGGCCGGGTTCGGCGAGCGTCCGGTGGTGCTTGTGATAGACGTGAATTACAATTTTTGCGGCGACAAGCCGGAGCCGATCCTCGAGTCTATCAAGCGCTGGCACAATAGCTGTGGTGAGGAAGCGTGGGTTGCGATCGAGAAGATAAAGCAGTTGGTCGATGCAGCGCACGAAAGGCGCATCCCGGTGATCTACAGCACCGGGTGTGATCCCCGACCGGACCGGTTTGACGCGGGCCGGTGGGCGGACAAAAACTCCCGCCGGGGCGAAGACCTTGAACGGCGCGGGATCGGTAATGAGATCGTGCCACCCATAGCTCCCAAGCAGCGTGACATCGTTATCCGCAAAGGCAAGCCGAGTGTATTCTTCGGTACGTTACTGGCTTCTTACCTTACCGATCTGCGGGCAGACTCCATCGTCGCCTGTGGTACGACTACCAGCGGTTGCGTCAGGGCGACGGTGATCGACGGGTTCTCCTATAACTACCGCATGAGCCTAGTCGAGGAGTGTACTTTCGACCGCGGGCAGGCTTCTCACAGCATCAACTTATTCGACATGAGCCAGAAATATTCGGACATAGTCTCGCTCGAAGAGACCTTAGCCTATATGCAGCAGCTTCCGGATGATCTGTTCACCGAACAGATGCCTGGATTGGCCGAACCGGTCGAGCAAGATGTAGAGCACACGTTGAGCGAGGCGCATTCGGCATAAAGATGTAGACGGGGCCAAAAGGGGAGAGGGAAGTAGCAGTGGATCAAGATAGGGTAGGGGTGTTCGTGAAAAGGTGGATAACCGTCCTCTTGCTGCTGGCGCTGGCAGTGGTCCTGACGTCTTGCGGCTCGGGCGAGCAGGGTGGAGATCAGGAGCCGTGGCAGCACGGGATAGTCATTCCGAAGGGTGACTCAGGGTACATCATGATGGCGCAGGAGCAGGGGTTCTACCAGGAGCATGGCGCTGAGGTGGAGGTCGTAGAACTCGAGGGCGCAGTCCAGCTTGCCCAGGGGCTAATAGCCGGGGAGTTGGACTCGGCTGAGCTATCACCGGACCCTATATACGAGGCAGCGCTGCGAGGAGCCCAGCTCAAGATCATCGGCTCCACGATACCCGGGATGGCGTACGCGCTCTACTCCAGTGAGGAGATCGGTGGCTTAGAAGACCTTCAGGGCAGGACTCTCGGGACTTCGGCCCCGGGCGCCCTGCCCGACGTCATAGCGCGAGCTATGCTGAGAGAGAGTGGGATAGACCCTGAGTCCGTCCAGCTGACGAACGCCGGGAGCGACGCGGACCGCTGGCAGGCTCTTTTGGGTGGCCAGATCGACGCGGTCGCTAACTCCGCGGAGTACGTGCCGGAGACGGAGGAAGATGACAGAGTTAAGGTCCTCGCCCCGGCATGGGAGGTGGTCCCGCAGTACCCTCGTTTCATGATCGTCGCCAACAACAACGCTCTTGAGGAGAAACCGGAGGCGGCCGTTGGATTTCTCGCTGGGACCATGGAAGGCATAAGCTACGCGCTGGAGAATCGGGAAGATGCACTCCAGCTTACGGCGGACACTACCGACGCGCCGGTAGACGACCCCAGCAGCGTCTACATGTACGACCTGATAAAAGAGCAGGATTTCGCCTCACCGACCTCCGAGATATCTCGCGACAACCTCGAGTGGCTGCAGGAATTCCGATTGGAGGCGGGAATCCAGGACGAAGAAGTCAACCTCGACGAACTGATCGACGAATCCTATCGGGAGCAGGCGCTAGAGGAAGCGAACGTCCAGCAGTAAGAGGGAATCCTGGGCTTGAGCGTGCATCATTTGAAGTTCGAGCTCAACGGTGAGCTACGGGAGATCGAGGTTGCCGCAGATCGCCTGCTCATCGACATGCTGCGGGAGGATTGCGAGCTTACCGGTACCAAAGAGGGCTGCAACGTCGGGGTCTGCGGCGCCTGCAGCGTGCTGGTCGATGGGCAGCTGCTCTCGGCATGCCTTTTGCCGGCCGTGTTCGTAGATGGCTGCGTTATTCAGACCGTCGAAGGTCTGGCGGGAGACGGTCCGGCGCTAACGTCGGTACAGGAAGCTTTCATCCACCGCGGCGGCTTCCAGTGCGGCATCTGTACCCCAGGCCAGATCATCGCGGCCACAGCGCTACTGGCCGAACGACCGCGACCAACCGCCGACGAGGTACGCCGGTGGATGATGGGAAACCTCTGTCGCTGCACGGGCTACTACAAGATCATCGAATCGGTCCTCGCCGCTGCAGAGATAGATGAGGTACAGTAATCTTGCCCGCCTTTGATTACCATGCAGTGGGTTCGGTTCCCGAAGCGCTCGACCTACTCGGGCAGTACGGAGATGAAGCCTGCCTGGTAGCGGGCGGCGCTTCGCTGCTGTTGATGATGAGACAGGGTTTGGTGAGGTCGTCGCACGTTATCGGCCTGCGTGGCGTGGACGAACTGCGTGGAATCTGGCGCCTCCCCGGCGGCGGTCTGGAGATTCGCGCGCTTACCACCCATTGCGAGGCGGAATGTTCTCCAGAGGTGCAAGCTTACTGCCCGGCTCTGGCCGAGAGCTTCTCGCGGATAGCGACGGTTCGCGTCCGCAACCAGGGAACGGTGGGTGGAAACCTTGCGTATGCGGATCCAGCACATGATCCCCCACCAATGTTGCTGGCGCTCGATGCCCGGACGGTTATCGCAGGGCCTGAAGGTGAACGCACCATCCCGCTGAGCGAGTTCTTTGTAGATAGCTTCCGAACGGTTCTCGGAAAGGAGGAGATCCTCGTCGCAGTACGGCTTCCCGCGCTGCCTTCGACCGCCCGGTCTATGTATCTTAAGTTCCTGCCGCGTGGGGAAGGAACGGAAGGCGATTACGCTACCGTCTCCGTTGCAGCGACACTGTGGCCCGGTCCCGATAATATCTGTGAAGACGTAAGGTTGGCTTTAGGTTCCGTAGGTCCTGTGCCGATGCGCATAGGGAGGGTGGAGAACGTGCTACGCGGAGAACAGCTGATATCGGACCTCATCGAAGATGCTGCCGGCCTGGTGTGTGGCGAGATAGATCCGCCGGATGACGTACGGGGCTCGGCGACGTACAAGCGCGAGATGGCTCGCGTCTGGACGGGACGGGTTCTGCAGAACCTCCTTGAAAGGGTGTGAGCTCCGCGATGGAACCACGCGGAGAAGCACAACTCTCGCCGGGCGCTCTCGACGCACTCTCCCTCCCCGAATACCGCGTCGAGAGCCGACAGAAAGTTACCGGGAAGGCCCGCTACACGGCGGACATCCAGTTGCCGGATATGCTCTGGGCAGGTTTCCTCGGCAGTCCGCTGCCGCACGCGCGCATTGTATCTATAGGCACCTCTGCCGCGAGAGCTGTACCAGGGGTGCGCGCCGTGCTCACCGGCGAAGATATCGGTCGCCCGCGCCTTGGCCGGCGTCTTATGGATTGGCCGGTCCTGGCCTGGGACAAGGTGCGGTTCGTCGGCGATCGGGTGGCGGCTGTAGCCGCCGAGAGTCGCGAGGCTGCCGAGCGAGCGGTGCGGGCGATCGAGGTCGAGTACGAGGAGCTGCCGGCTGTCTTCGAGCCTGAAGAGGCGCTCGCCGCTAACGCGCCGATCCTGCACGAGGACCCGTCTGGGTACGTCTTCCTCGGCGGCACCCGGCCCGATACTCCGCATCCGAACGTGCAGAGCCACGTGCTGGTTCGGAAAGGGGAGCCGGATATCGAGGGCGTGTTCGCCAGGTGCGCATTTGTTTTCGATCATACTTTCACTACGCCTCGCCAACATGCGGGGCACCTCGAACCACACGCCGCGATAGTGTGGCTCGACGATGACGGTATAGTGCACGTTACCTCGACCAATAAGATGCCGTTCATGCTGCGAGAGCAAATGTCCGTCGCCACCGGGGTGCAGGTCGAGAAGATCGTCGTCGACAACGAGTATATCGGCGGGGACTTCGGAGGCAAAGGGCTTTCACTCGATGAGTTTGCCTGCTATTACCTGGCGCGGGAGACCGGATGCCCGGTAAAGGCGGTGATGGCATATGAAGACGAATTGCAGGCAACCAACACGCGCCACGCCTCCACCATACGACTTCGTACGGGTGTTACGGCTGATGGGAAGCTCGTAGCGCACCAGGCCGAGGTTGTTTTCAATGGAGGAGCTTATGCCGCGGCGAAGCCTGTGCCGAGCCTGACGCTCAGAGGCGGTCTGTCAACGCTGGGGGCGTACAGCGTGCCGAACACGCATATCGAGGTTAAGATCGCCTACACGAATACTGTCCCCGGAGGACACAACCGCGCTCCAGGAGAGGTGCAGGCGCTCTTCGCCGGCGAGTCTCATGTAGACATGATCGCTCGCGAGTTAGGCATCGACCCCCTGGAGTTTCGCCTTTTAAATGCTATCCGGGAGGGCGATACTGGACCGGCCACGGAGCAGTTTCGCGAGCCTCGAGCCGTGGAAGTGCTGGAAGCGCTCCGCCGGGAGACAAATTGGGGACAGAAATGTCTCCCGCCGAACGGTGGGCGAGGGATCGCGTTGGGGATGCGACATGTCAGCGAGGGCAAAGGTTCGGTGATCCTGCGATTGCTGCAGGATGGTCGTATCGAGGTAAAGACCGGTGTCTCAGATCAAGGTAGCGGCTCGCATACGGTAGCTTGCCGGATAGCTTCCACTGTGCTGTCGGTAGCGCCGGAGCGCATCGTCGTAACTTACGGATCGACCGGCGAGGCGCCGTTCGATCCTGGTTCGGGAGCCAGCCGGGTCACGCATGTCGTCGGCCATGCTGTACGGGACGGCGCGGCTATTCTCAAAGAACGGCTCGAAGAGCTCGCTTGTGAGATGGTGGGATGCCCTCCCGGCAAGGTTCGCCTGAAGAATGATCTTTTTGTCGTAGAGGACAGCGGTGAAGCGGTTCCATTCGCAGAGGTGGCTGGGCGTATCGCGCGGGGTGAGCCGGTCGAGGTTCTCGGCAGCTACGATGGCAGCAACCATGGACCGGATGAACCGGGCGATTTCAACTTCTTTGCGTACATGATCGAGGTGGAGGTCGACCCTGAAACCGGACAGCTCCACTTGCACGATGTCGTTCTAGTAGCCGACGTAGGAACAATCATCAACCCGGTGTCGCACCAGGGGCAACTCGAAGGCGGCTTCGTATTCGGCCTCGGCAATGCGCTCATGGAGGAGTTGCAGATCAAAGCCGGAAAAGTGATGACTACCGAGTTGGGCGAATATAAGCTGTCTACTGTCATGGACACTCCACCGTTTCACACGGTGCTTCTCCCGACGCCCGTCGGCTCCGGACCGCTCGGAGCTAAACCGGTAGGGGAAACCAGTAACAGCGGGGTCGCCCCTGCCATCGGCAACGCCGTCACCGATGCAACCGGCGCGCGAGTGTTCGCGCTGCCAATAACTTCCGAACGTGTGCTCGAAGCCCTCAAAGGGAGCAACATAGATGCCGGCGACAACAGAGACCACCCCGACAGTCCTTATGGCATAATGTAACGTAGTAAACTACGGGAGTCTAGACGATTAATCGGGGAAGGCAAGATAGGAATTTGAAAACCCGGTTCGTTGCCCGGCATAATGACGTGAGCTATGCTGCAAGCAGAATGCCCCGGGGGATGAGGAGATAGAGGGCGTCAGGTTCTTCTTTGTTTCGGAGTGTCTCGTCTCTCTAGAGGGTTGTTAACAGGAGGAGAGGGTGTGGACAGAACCAAAGAAAAGGTGAGGCTCGAAGGGATCTCGAAGGACTTTTTCGTCCGGGAAGATGGGAAAGACCATACTGTCCACGCTCTGGATAGGGTTTCATTCTCTGTACGTGAGGGAGAGATCGTCGCATTAACCGGTGTGAGTGGCTGCGGCAAGACGACGACGCTACGGATCATAATGGGGCTCGAATCGGCCTCGGCCGGCTCGGTCGAGGTTGATGGGCGGCGTGTTACGAAGCCCGGATACGACCGCGGCATGGTATTCCAGCACGCGGAGTTGCTACCGTGGCGGACCGCGCTGGGGAACGTCGAATTCGGTCTCGAAGTCAAAGGGGTTGCGTCCAAAGAACGCCGCGAGAAAGCGATCCAGTATCTCAATCTCGTCGAGCTTGAAGACTCCAGGAATCGCCGGCCGGATCAACTCTCAGGAGGCATGAAACAGCGGGCCGGGATGGCGAGGGCGCTCGCTATCGAGCCAGAGGTATTGCTCATGGATGAGCCCTTTGGCGCGCTCGACGCCCAAACTCGCGAGAGCCTACAAGGCGAGCTCCTGAAAATCCACGAAAAGACACGCAAGACCATCATCTTCGTTTCGCACGACCTTGACGAGGCAGTGCTTCTGGCTGATAGAGTCGTGGTAATGGCTTCGAACCCTGGCCGGGTGCACGAGATCGTAGACATCAACATCCCCCGTCCTCGGCTTGATCCTATAGCTATCCGTGGTTCCGATGAGTTTACCCAGAAACGCTACTACATCTGGAAGACTTTGACGGCCGATACCACGAACGGAGCGAAAACAAGCGGCGTAGACGCGGCCAAGACACCTACGGAGGCCTAGAGCAGTGGCGACGAATCCTTCCAAGAGCGAAGCCCCATCGGTCGGAGAAGAGCTAGGGGAGACCGAAGGCCGAACGCTCAGCCTGCGGAGCATCCGTAGCGGTTATATAACCATCATCTCTACCGTAATAATCCTGGCCCTCTGGGAGCTGTTCGGTAGCCAGATAGATCCCCTCTTTGCCTCTTATCCGACGGCGGTCGCGAAGGCTGGCTGGAAGATATTGGCCAACGGCACGCTCGTCGATGCTTTTATAGCGAGTATCCAACCTTTCATCTTGGGTTTTGCTCTGGCCATAGTCGTCGGCATTCCGATAGGATTGCTCATCGGTCGGTATCGTATCTTGGAAGCGGCTTTCGGCGTTTATGTAACTGCCGGGTACGCAACGCCTCTCGTCGCTCTGGTCCCACTCTTCGTGCTATGGTTCGGGTTGGGTTTCAAGGTCAAGGTAGTCATCATCTTCGTGCTGAGTGTCTTCCCAATCATTATCAACACTTGGGCCGGGGTGCAATCCGTTTCGAGGACGCTTATCGAGGTCGGCACGGCGTTCGTGGCTTCGCAGTACCAGATCATGCGCAAAATAGTTATTCCCGCCACGATTCCTCACATGATGACCGGTCTGCGCCTGGGCGTTGGAAGAGCGGTGATCGGGATGGTCATCGCTGAATTCTTTACCGCCGTCGGCGGGTTGGGTGGAATAATCACCAATGCCGGGAACCGTTTCGATACCGCTACCATGTTCGTCCCGATCATCATTATCATGGTTCTCGGGGTCGGCCTTACGGCACTGGTCGGCGTCCTCGAACGGAAGGCAGCGCCCTGGCATCGTAGTGTTACGGGACGCTAACCTTAGCGTGTACTTCCTAAGGAAAGGGGATGAGAGAGGCTTTGGAGACATCTGCTCAAACGTCTAGCGCTACACGGACCTATTCGGACCTTCACGAGCACCTGCGAACACTCGAGGCAGCGGGACTGCTAATTCGGGTCGAACGACCGATCAACAAAGACACGGAGATGCATCCGCTGGTGCGCTGGCAGTTCCGGGGGGGCATTCCGGAGGCCGAGCGCAAAGCGTTTTTCTTCGAGAACGTCACCGACAGCAAAGGGCGTACCTACGACATCCCGGTGGTTGTCGGGGCGCTCGCGGCGAACCGGGAGATTTACCGTCTGTGTATAGGATCCCCTCTCGACGAGATAGACGCGACGTGGAGCCATGCGATGAACAATCCTATTTCACCGAGAATCGTGGATCGGGCTCCGTGTCAGGAGATAGTGATCGAGGGAGACGAGCTGGACGAAGAGGGGAAGGGGCTTGACGGCATACCCGTTCCCATATCGACTCCTGGTTGGGACAACGCTCCCTACACAACGACCTCGCATTACATCACCCGAGACCCGGATACGGGTGTGCAGAATATGGGGAATTACCGAGGCCAGCTCAAAGCGCGCCGGCGCCTCGGGATGAACCCTTCGGTAGAGCTCAGACAGGGGATCTACACACACTGGGAGAAGTACCGGGTGCGTGGGGAGAAGATGTCGTGCGCCGTCGTGTTGGGCGCTCCGCCCGTAGTGACCCTTACCTCCGTACAGAAGGTGCCCGAGAGCACCGATGAACTTTCGGTCGCCGGCGGGCTGGCAGGCGAGCCGATCAACGTGGTGCGCGCAAAGACCGTGGACCTGCTCGTGCCTGCCGAGTCGGAGATCGTTATAGAAGGATATATAGATACGGAATACCTGGAGCCTGAAGCCCCGTTCGGGGAGTCCCACGGTCACGTGAACCTCCAGGAATACAACGCGGTGATGGAGGTGACCGCGATAACGCGGCGACGCGACGCCATTCTCACCTCGATCATTAGCCAGGTAACCCCGAGCGAGTCGAGCCTCATCAAACTTGTTGCGTACGAGTCGGTCTTTCTCCAGCATCTGCGCGATCATTTGGGCATAAAAGGAATCGTGCGCGTCTTTTTGCACGAGGCGTTGACTAACATCCGCAAGGTGGTCGTGCTGCAGTTCAAGCGGGGCGTGGCCGAGACCGAGATCTGGCGCGCCCTCTATGCAGCTTCGTCGTATCAACGCTCTGTAGGGAAGTTCGTGATCGCGGTGGACGATGACATAGATCCGTACAACACCGACGCAATCCTTTGGGCTATGTCGTACCGGATGAAGCCTCACATCGACATGCAGGTGCTCCTTCACAAGGATCCGGGGCACGGACCCCGCAGCCACGTTGGCGGCCATCAGGATTCGGCAGTGCTGATGAACGCGACCCTCAAAGAAGACTTTCCGCCCATCTCGCTGCCCAAGCGCGAGTTCATGGAGCATGCAAAGACGCTTTGGGAGGAGCTTGGCCTGCCGCCGCTTAAGCCCCAAGCGCCGTGGTTCGGATATTCATTGGGTAATTGGTCAGAAGAGTTCGAGGAAGAAGCGAGAGCGGCGGTCAACGGCGACTACTTCCAAACCGGCGAGAAGCTGGCTCAGCGCCGCCGCAACGACGTTCAGATGAACACGGAAGTGCAAGAGATACGGCATGACGAAGGTTAGCAGTCCCGCCGGGCAGGATAGTGTATTGAGCCACGATCTGCGCGCCTGGGTAGACCACGTGCGCTCCAAGAGCCTGCTCAAAGACATAAGAGGGGCTCACTGGGACCTGGAGATCGGAGGCATCACGGACCTCAACGCCAAACGCAACAAATGGTCCCTGTTGTTCGACGAAATTCCCGGTTACCCCGAAGGTTATCGCATACTGACGGGAACTATGCTCGACGCGCGGCGGGTCAGCTATACGTTCGGGCTGCAGGAGTGCCGCACCGATCTCGAGTTGGTCGAAGCCTTCAGAGAACAGCTCAAATCCCAGGGCGAGGAGACCGCTGCCCGCGGCGACGACAGCTATGGCGAGTTTCCCGTTTCGGTCCCCGGCTTGGGCTCCAAGAACACCCCTTATGAGGTAGGTGAGGCTCCCCTGTTCGAGAACCGGTTCGAGGGGGACGAGGTGGACATACTCCGGCTCCCCGTGCCCAAGTGGCACGAGCACGACAGCGACCGCTACATAGGTACCCTAGATGCGGTCATCACTCGCGACCCTGAGTCTGATTGGGTAAACGTCGGCGCCTACCGCAACATGGTATATGACAACCGGACGCTGTGCGTATTTATCAACGCGAGCCACCATGGCCGCGCTCACCTTCAGAAACATCAGGAGCGCGGTGAACGGGCGCCGATCGCTATATCTTTCGGCCACCATCCGTTGATCTCTGCCTTGGGCGGTATGGAGATCCCCGAGGGCATGTCGGAGTATGACTACGCGGGCATGCTCCGTAGTGAGCCCTATCCAGTCGTGCGGGGACCAGTCACCGGACTTCCGATTCCGGCGGACAGCGAGATCGCGATCGAGGGCTACGTGTCGAACGATCTCGTAGACGAAGGGCCCTACGGGGAGTTCTTGGGCTACTACGCTGGCGGGAGTATGAAGACGCCGACCATCGAGGTGCGGGCCCTCTACCACAGAAACGCTCCGATTCTCCTGGGGACCAATGCGGGCATCCCGCCCTACGATTACTCTTACTTCAGGTGTCCTGTCAGGGCCGCGATAATCTGGAACGGTTTGGAGAGAGCGGGGGTACCGAACGTAGCGGGGGTCTGGTGCCACGAGGCCGGGTACTCCAGGGCGATAAATATAGTCGCCATAAAGCAAGCGTACAAGGGGCACGCGCAGCAGGCCGGGTTCGTCGCCTCCCAGATACAGGGGGGCGTCTTCGGTGGCAAGTACGTGATCGTGGTGGACGAGGATGTCGACCCCACGGATACCAACCAGGTGTTGTGGGCCCTGGCGAGCCGCACGGACCCGGTGCACAGCTTCGAGTTCATCAAGAACTCCTGGGGCATGGCTCTCGACCCGATGGTGGAGAGGGAAGAGGGACAGGGCCTGAATGAGCTTTCCATGTCGCGCGCGGTCGTCAACGCTTGCAGGCCCATCGAGCGTCTGAACAAGGACGAGTTCCCGCGGACGGTCGAGGTGCGCCCCGACTTGCGGGAGAAGTTGCTCCGCGAGTGGGCGGACGTGCTGGGGGAAGACGAGCGTTCGTAAGACGGAAACCTTGTCCCGACTGTTTCCGTTCGTGGCCATGCCGCTGTCCTGCATGGCGCGCGGTTCTTCATGAAAGCTCTAACCGGATGATAGATACTCCTTATCGGGATGCGGCGTGTGTTTTGACAGAAAGCAGGAGCGCTAGTTGATCGAGGAAGTCCAGAAGATCCAGGATTTGGTTCGAGCTCAGGGCTACGTCACGGACCGGGCCATCGCCACGACTCTCTTCCTTTCTATGCAGCTAAAGAGGCCGATCTTGATCGAGGGTCAGTCCGGCGTCGGGAAGACGGAGGTGGCGAAGGTCCTGTCGGCTGCGCTCGGAGCCGAGCTGATACGCCTACAGTGCTATGAGGGGCTTGACGCCAGCACGGCGCTGTACGAGTGGAACTATCCCAGGCAGATGCTGCGCATCAAGATAGAGGAGCAGGAGAAACGCACGGCTGAGGCCAAGGAAGCGATCATCTTCAGTGAGGAGTTCCTCTTGAAGCGGCCGCTTCTTCGCGCGATTACGAACCGGGAGCACTCACCCGTGCTGTTGATTGATGAGGTGGACCGCGCTGACGAGGAGTTCGAGGCGTTCCTCATGGAGATCCTCTCGGACTTTCAGGTTACGATTCCGGAGCTTGGCACCATCAAGGCCGAGCACCGGCCCTACGTCGTGCTCACCTCCAATCGCACTCGAGAGCTTTCCGATGCCCTAAAGCGCCGCTGCCTGTATCTCTGGATAGAGTATCCGGACTTCGAGAAGGAGCTTGAGATCATCAGGAACAAGGTTCCCGATGTTCCGGAGAAGCTGGCGAGCCAGATCGCCTTTTTCATGCACGGGATCCGGCGCATGAGGCTGGCGAAGCCCCCAGGCGTTGCGGAGACGCTAGACTGGACCATGAGCCTGATGTTGCTGCACAGGGACCATTTGGATCGCGCCGTCGTAAGGGAGACTCTCGGGGCGCTCCTCAAGGACCATAACGACGTGAGCAGCTTCTCTGACGAAAGCCTGGACGCGTTGCTCATCGAGTCCGCCAACGGCCTAGATCAGGAGAAGATCAAAGACAGGCCCGAGGCGCTCGCAGACCTGATCGGGCGGAAGGCGTTGGGTTGCTAGCATCCCGGCCGCAGCACGGGGATCTGGTACGCAACGTCGTCGAGTTTTGCAGGCTCCTCCGCATGCATGGTCTGGGCGTGACGCCCTCCGAGACCATGGACGCGCTCAGCGCGCTCGTGGTCGTGGATCTCTCTGATCGCGAGGAATTCAGGCTAGCACTTAGAGCCACCCTGACCAAGGGCCATGATGATTACGAGGTCTTCGGCGGGCTGTTCGAGAGCTTTTGGGGGCCGTCATCTACCGAGGGCGAGGAGGGTGACGAACAGGATCCGGAGACCGGCGAGCAAGAGCAGCCCGAGTCGTCGGGGTCCTCGGAGGTCGACCAAGCGGTCGTGCAGATGCTCGGCCAGCTAGGGTCTGATGAAACCGACCAAGTTGAGGAGCAAGAAGAAGCCGTCTACAGCCCGCTGGAATCCTTGAGCGAGAAGGATTTTGGTGATTTCATGCCGGCTGAAGAGGCGGAGTTGACACGGGCCATCGTGCAGATTGCCCGCAGGTTGGCTACCCGTCGGAGCCGACGGATGGTTCGGAGAAAGAGCGGTGGAGCGGTGGATCCTCGCCGCAGCCTGCGCCGGAGCTTGAAATACGGCGGCACGGTACTGGAACTGGAGCATAGGCGGCGGAGGATAAGCAAGCCTTGGCTGGTGTTGCTGTGCGACGTCAGCCGTTCCATGGATCACTACAGCCGATTCCTGCTTCAGTTCATCTACGCCTTCCAACACGTGTTCGGCCGCGTTGAGGCCTTCGTCTTTAGCACCAGGCTCACCCGGGTGACGGAATTTTTTCACACCAACAACATCTTCACGGCTGTTGAGAGGATTTCCCGGGAGGTGCCGGACTGGTCAGGAGGCACTCGCATAGGTGAGAGCATCGAGGCGTTCAATGCAGACTTCGCTCTCGCCTTTCCGGACAACCGTACCGTAACGGTGATTCTCAGCGACGGTCTGGATACGGGAGATACGGACCTCTTGGAGAAGGAAATGGAGACGCTGCGGCGAAAGTCTCGACTGGTCATTTGGCTCAACCCTTTGCTGGGCGATCCAGAGTACCGGCCTCTGGCACGAGGGATGAGCGCCGCTTTGGAGCACGTCGACGTGTTTGCGCCAAGTCACAATCTTCTTAGTTTGCAAAGATTCGCAGAGTTTTTAGAAGTGAGGTAGGCGTTCGAAACGCTTCTTACTAGACCATCGGTATTGCGAGAAAGCTCAGACCCGGAGGCTAGAAACCGTGCGGCAAGCTTTTCAGAGGATCGCCACCAACGTAGCTGTTATCACTACACACGACGGAGACGTTCTGCACGGCATGACTGCCAATGCCTGGTCAGAGGGAACCAGTCCGCCTCTCGTTCTCCTAACCCTGCGGCGCGAAGCAAAGACCTACAAACTAATCAAATCTAGTGGCGTATTCGCCGTAAACTTACTGAACGAGCACCAGGAGGACCTCGCCATCCGGTTTGCCAGACCAAAGCAGCAGACCGGTGAGGTGTTCGAAGGTATCGACTACCGGACCGAGGCGACTGGTTCGCCTATTCTCGATGGGTGTGTTGCATTCTTCGATTGTGAGTTGGAAGGGTCCTACCCCTTCGGCAATTACGACATCATCACGGGCCAGGCTCAGGCTGGTGGCCTTGGGGCGTCTAATGAACCCCTCATTTTCTACGACGGTCGGTTCGTCCGACTCACTCCTGGTGAGATAGGGCCAGCTCCTACGCTAGGGCACCAGTCGTAACGATGCAGCTAGTAATTGGGATTTCTGGAGCGACGGGGGCGATTTACGGCATACGCGTTCTGGAGGTTCTGCAACAGAGACCCGATATCGAAACGCACCTCGTGATCAGTAAGGCTAGCGGGCCGACGATTTCCCACGAGACCGGGTATACAATTGGCGAAGTAAAGGCACTGGCGAGCGTTGTCCACGATGACCGAGACCTGGGCGCGCCGATCTCAAGCGGCTCGTTCCAAACAGATGGGATGCTCGTTGCGCCGTGTAGCATCAAAACCCTTTCCGGCATCGCTAACTCGTACGATGAGAATCTGGTGGTCAGGGCCGCTGACGTCGTCCTCAAGGAGCGTCGGAAACTCGTTCTCATGGTGCGTGAGACACCGCTGCATCTCGGACATCTCCGCCTCATGGTCCGAGCTGTCGAGCAAGGAGCGATAATTCTCCCCCCAGTGCCAGCTTTTTATAATCTGCCCACAACAATCGACGACATCGTCAATCAGAGTGTCGGGAGGGCGCTCGACCAGTTCGGAATCGACGCGAAGCTTTTTACTCGGTGGAAGGACAGGGGGGTTAGTAAAAAGGTGAAAAAGAGTTAGCCTTATGGACTCTTGTCGCGCATTAGCAATCCCAACGCAAACTGCGCTGGAATCGAAAGTAGTGGGGCCAACTCGGCGCCTCCATACGCCACTAAAGGAGACGGGAGAAGCGTCGTAATAGAGTCCACCGACGACACCCTGAGCACGGATACTCGTGACGCTCTCGCTGTGAAAAACCTCCTCGCCAACGCTGCCAACACGATAGAGTCGGTAGCCCACGGTGAGATGGTCGTCGTTTGTGATGACGAAAGCCGGGAGAACGAGTGCGACCTCGTAATGGCGAAGGCCGATCCCGACATGCAGGAGGCGTGGAAAAAGGGGAACTGAAGAGTAGTGGGCTCGCCGACACTGGCCTACGCTCGGCAGACGAGGTGTCTACGCCTCTGACGAGATGAGGCTCTGGGGCTCTGCGGGGGATGGTGCGGCGGGTGGTGGCGCAAAAAGGCATGAAGGTGGTCCAACCGCTATGCAGCTGAGGTACGAGTGGAGCTACCTCGCGCCTTGGCCGTAAACCCGAAAACGGGCGAGCTTAAGTGGCGCTCTGGATAGAGAGGATGAGGCAAGAGCACATATTTTTGCCCGTGCTCCCGGAGTGGCATCTGGACGGGCTGGTTTGGGACCAGGCGCCCTCGCACCGAGCGAAGAGCCTTAGGTAGCTTTCCACCAAGAAAGTTTTCTTGCCCTCCTACAGCCCTGAGTTCAACCCCGCGGAGAGAGGATCTTGGAGGAGGCGGGGAGTGGAAGGGCTGGTTTACGACTCGATAGAAGACGAGCAGGCGAAGGTGGAAAGCTACCTACGAGAGCTCGCTCGATGCCGACCGCGAGCGGGTAAAGCGATTGTGCGGATGGGAGTGGATGCGCGAAGCGCGCGAGCGACTGCCGCTACCCAGTGTGAGGGGCAACCTGATGACAACCGCTACAATTATTCAGGATTAGGAATTAGTTCTTGTGCAACTTGGATTTCTGCAGGTTTGTACCAAAGTCTCAATACTATGCTTACTTTTGTGCAACTGGCGGTCCTGACTTATGGTGCAAAGCCCTTATAGCTAGTGGCGTTTCGCTCGCGACAGCCTCATCTCGTCAATGCCGAGGTCGGAGGTTGAGGTCCCTCGCCCGGCGCGCCCTGCTCCAGCCAAGACCGGACTTGTGTCCAGTAGTCAACGAAGGAGTCTACGAAGACGCCTCGTCCCTGTTCTTCTGCCGGCCGGAAATTGAGATGCAGCGACCAAGGCGGCTCAACCGAGGGCCGCACCGAGACGATGTTGCCCTCGATGACTGCTAGCGGACCCGCTGGCCGCGCCACCGCCGGTTGCAAGGACACACGGACGGCGTAGCCATCGGTCGGGACGAGTATAGTGCAGCTCCCCCCAAGGTGAGTGACCAGCGAATTGTTAGCGAAGACGGCAATTCGCACCGTGTCATCAGCTACCGAGATATCGCCCGTTGAGAGTAGGTTGACGGCCGGCGGCGGACCTGCAGTGGCGACCACGATGGCTATGCCGCCAGCGGTGGTAGGCAGGGGCCTAACAGCAGCTAAGAAGGCGTCTCGTAGTTCAGCAGGAGATGTCGCTTTGTCACTCATTGCTGTTTACCAATCTATCGGTAGTGTCATATTTATTAATTAATAAGTACCCGGGGTTTCTCATAATTAAACTTATCCCAGCCTATAACCGGAACGCTACTACCACTACCCTACTAAGCCAGCCAAACACCATCCTTGTTGGTGCCCTTCCTGGGTTATTTGAAGGCCAACTTAGACGTTATCGCCTTAAGGTGCGATTACAGCGTCTTGCGGTGTGGTTGGCCCATTCGGACATAATCTATGAAGTCGAAAGGCCTCAGCCCCAACCACTCGATGAGGAGTAGCAGTACGGATGAAGACGCCCTCGCAGAAGACCCGTCAGAGCAGAAAGGCGAGGAAGACGTCTCCGAGAAGTAGCACAGTGTTCAGACTTCGGCATAGGGCACACTACAAGAGACAACGCTCTCCAATACCCTTTGCTACCGCTCGTCTTCAAGGGCATGCGTAGCCGACGCAGTACCCGGCGTGACTACATGAGCATCGCGGGCAGCACCGAGACCCGTGATCAGAAGACACAGCGCAACCGCGAAGAGCAGCGCCAGCGGGACGGTCCATGCATGCGTCACGTCGCGGAGGACACCGAAGAGGAATGGTCCACCCGCAGCTAGTAAGTATCCGACGGACTGAGCCATACCCGAAAGGGCGGCGGCGTGATCGGAGTCTGGTGCACGCAGCGCAAAGAACGTGAGCGCCAAGCTGAAGCCGGCCCGCTGACCGAGGCCCAAGAGCACGACCCAAAGGGCGGTAGCGGTGCTAGCGGCAACCAGCAAGCCCAAAGTACCGACACCGGTTAGGGTTACGGCCACCACGACGACGCTGTACTGAGAAGGCCTTCTGTCGGCGAGCACGGGGGCCAAGAACATCGATGCGATGCCTACCGTCTGCGCGAGTGCGAGCATCCATCCCGCTTGGGACGCGCTCATCCCCGCTTCCTCCTGCAAGATCTCCGGAAGCCACGTCAGCATCACGTAATACCCTAGCGACTGCAACCCCATGAACAGCGTCACCTGCCAGGCGAGTAGTGAGCTCCACAAGCCGGTAACCCCGCGAGAAGTTCCGGTGGACGCGTTGGCGGGATTAA
>Ga0126312_10000454_pt1 | contig 24188 bp, 29 predicted proteins | sample Plot104A_FD_92537 | JGI IMG/M metagenome (GOLD analysis project Ga0126312, IMG submission 92537) | Serpentine soil microbial communities from UC McLaughlin Reserve, CA, USA - Plot104A | ecosystem: Environmental > Terrestrial > Soil > Grasslands | place: USA: UC McLaughlin Reserve, Lake County...
ACGCTCGCCGACACGATCGACTGGTACACGCGCCTGATCCAGTCCGGCGGGCTCGGCGGCGGGCGGCCGTCGGCGCTGTCCGTGGCCGCGGCGGGCATGCGGGTGGCGGACCGCGCCGGCGCGCTCGGCGCGCTTCGGATCGCCGAGCGCTACGTCGGCCGGCGGCTGGTGGCGCCGCGCCGCAGCCCGAGCGTGGCTCGGGGGGCGGCGGTCAAGTGAGCGCGAGGGTCGGGATCTTCCCGCGCGACGAGTACTTCATGCGGCTCGCCCTCCGCGAGGCGGAGCGGGCGCTGGAGCACGACGACGTCCCGATCGGCGCCGTGATCGTGCGCGATGGCGAGGTGATCGCGTCCGCGCGCAACGAGCGCGAGCTGCGCGGCGACCCGACGGCTCACGCCGAGCTGCTGGCGCTGCGCGAGGCCTCGGCCCGCGTCGGCAGCTGGAGGCTGCTCGACACGGTCCTGTACGTGACGCTCGAGCCGTGCGCGATGTGCGCCGGCGCGATCGTCCTGGGGCGCGTCCCGCGGGTCGTGTATGCGGCCGGCGACCCCAAGGCGGGCGCGGCCGGAAGCGTCCTCGACGTGCTCGCCGAGCCGCAGCTCAACCACCGCCCGGTCGTGGCGCGCGGCCTGCTCGCCGACGAGGCCGCCGAGCTATTGCGTGCATTCTTCGCCGCGAAGCGATAGATCCGCGGCATAGCTGCCGATAAGGATCACGATGTCCGTGGATCCGAAGGCGATCCTGCAGCGGATCGAGTCCACATACGGCCCCCTGGCCGAGGGAGTTCCCTCCGTCGCGTACGTGTACGAGCCGGGCGTGAACGGCCAGTGCCTGTACATCAGCCCCTCGATCGAGCGGGTGATCGGCTACGCGCAGGACGAGTGGATCACGGACGGCGGGCTCTGGGACCGGCTCCTCCACCCGGAGGACGCCGACCGCGTCATCTCGAACGAGGCCGCGTGCGCGCGCTCCGGCGAGTTCCTCGTCCAGGAGTACCGCATCAGCCGCGCCGACGGCCGCGTCGTCTGGATCCGCGACGAGATGACCGTCGTTCGCGGCCACGACGGCCAGTCCGACCCGCTCTTCTTCGGCGTCTTCCTGGACGTGACGGACCGCAAGCGCATGGAGGCCGAGCTCGAGCGGCTCGCTCTCTACGACTCGCTCACCGGGCTGCCGAACCGCGCGCTCTTCAACGACCGCCTGAACCAGGCGATCGAGCGCCGCGGCGCGACCCAGGCCACCGCCGTCTACTTCCTCGACTTGGACCGCTTCAAGCGGATCAACGACAGCATGGGGCACGCCGCCGGCGACGAGGTGCTCCGCGAGGTCGCGGCGCGCGTCCAGCGGATGCTGCGCCCGGAGGACACGGTCGCCCGCTTCGGCGGCGACGAGTTCACCGTGCTCTGCGAGTCGGTCGGAGGCGTGCTCGAGGCGGTCGGCGTGGCCGACAGGCTCCAGCGCGAGATCGCGCAGCCGCTCCGCGCCGGCGGCGCGGAGCTGCGGCTGAGCGCGTCGATTGGGATCGCGCTTGCCGAGCCCGGTGAGCACGTCGAGTGCTCGCGGCTCGTGGAGGACGCCGACGCCGCCATGTACCGAGCGAAGGAGCGCGGCGGCGCCCGCACCGAGCTCTTCGACGTGGCGATGCGCGAGCGCGCGGTCACCGCACTCTCGATCGAGCAGGAGCTCCAGCACGGCCTGGAGCGCGGCGAGCTGCGCCTCTTCTACCAGCCACTTGTGAGCCTCGCGAACGGCGAGATCGTCGGGGCCGAGGCGCTGATCCGCTGGCAGCACCCGGACCGCGGGCTGCTCGCCCCCGACAGCTTCCTCCCGGTCGCCGAGGAGAGCGGGCTGATCGTCGAGGTGGGCGCCTGGGCGGTCGGCGAGGCGTGCCGGCGACTGCGCGACTGGGACCGCCGCAACGGCGGCCCCTCGCCCTTCGGCCTGGCGGTGAACCTGAGCGCGCGCGAGCTGACCCACCCCGACGTCGTCTTGACGGTCCTGAACGCGGTGCGGCGCTCGGCGCTCGAGCCCGGGCGGCTCACGATCGAGGTCACGGAAAGCACCGCGATGGCCGACCGCGACTCCGGCTTCCGCGCGCTGCGCGAGCTCAACGCCGCGGGCGTGCGGATCGCGATCGACGACTTCGGCACCGGCTACTCGTCGCTCGACCACCTGCGCGAGATGCCCGCCGACATCCTCAAGATCGACCGCTCGTTCGTGGCCGGGATGGCGGCGAACTCACCGGACTCGGCGCTCGTGGCCGCTGCGATCGCGATGGGCCGCGCGCTCGAAATGGAGGTCGTGGCCGAGGGCATCGAGACGAGCGAGCAGGTCGCGGACCTGCGCGAGCTCGGCTGCCCCCTGGGCCAGGGCTACCTGTTCGCCCGCCCGATGCCGCCCGAGGAGATCGACTCGCTCCTCGGGAGCGACGTCCAGTTCTAGCCCCCTATCATCTCCACCCTCGGAGGGGTGCCGGAGTGGTTGAACGGGGCGGTCTCGAAAACCGTTGACGGCGGCAACGTCGTCCGAGAGTTCGAATCTCTCCCCCTCCGCTTCGTAGTGCCCGCGCTGCCCCGAAGCTAGGGTGTCCGGCATGCGCCGCTTGGCCACGCTCTGCTGCATGGCGAGCGTGTTTCTCGCCACGGCTGCTTCTGCGGCAGGGCGGGAGCCCTCGGTGACTCCCGGCTCGACGTACCTGGCGCTCGGTGACTCGGTGAGCTTTGGCTATGAGGCCTCCGGGGTGGTTCCTGCGCCCGACTACAGCCGAGCGTCGAGCTTCCGCGGCTGGCCCGAGCACGCCGCCCGGGCGCTGCGGCTCGAGCTCGTGAACGCGTCGTGCCCGGGCGAAACGTCGGCCAGCCTGATCAACCCGGCCGCACCCAACCTGGGCTGCGAGAACCAGCAGGGGAACCCGGCCCTCAGCTACCGGAGCAATTTCCCGTTGCACGTCAAGTACTCCGGCAGTCAGCTCTCCTTTGCGCTCTCGTTCCTGCGCAAGCACCCGAGGACGAAGCTCGTAACGCTGATGGTGGGCGCCAACGACTTCTTCCTCTGCCGGAGCACGACCAGCGACGGCTGCACGAGCGCGGCTGAGCAGCAGGCCACGCTGCGGAAGATCGGCGCCAACGTGCGAAAGATCGTGAGGAGAATCCGCCAGAGGGCCGGCTACCGCGGGCGGATCGTGCTGATGCGCTACTACTCGCTCGACTACAGCTCGGCGCTGTTGACCGGCGTCTCGCGCGCGATAAACAGGGCGGCGTATGACGCCGCGAAGCCGTACAGGGTGCGCGTCGCGGACGGCTTCGGCGAATGGCGCGCGGCGTCGGAGCATTCGGGGAACAATCCGTGCACCGCCGGCCTGCTGGCTCAGCTCGGCGAGCCCGGCAAGTGCGACGTGCATCCGAGCTGGTCCGGCCAGGCCTTGCTCGCGCAGGCGCTCGCGCGCGCACTAACCCACCGCTGAAGGAGCTAGAAGATTGCCTCCAGCCCGTCCGCCCTCGCGAGCGCCTCTTCCATCGAGTACGTCGGGTGGATCCTCGTCGTGTTCCACTGAATGAGCCGGCTCTGGAACATGAAGTCCCGCACCGCCTCGATGTCGTCTGCCTCGACGACCGCGAGCACGATGTGATCGGGCCCGAAGACGCGGAGCGTGATGATCTCGACGCCGAGCCGCTCCGCCAGCTGCGGGATCTGCGGCGCGTCCTCCGCCATCATCCGGCGCGTCTTGGCGTTGGATGTCGGGCAGAGCTCCGGTGGATGCTGGGCGATGACGGCGAACGTTGCCATGACCTTCCTCGTGTTGGTGAATCCGCGGGGAGGACGATCCAGCCCGAGCGTTTCCATCACGTTGGGGCCGGCTTGGCGGGAGCTTGGCGCGTCGCGGTCAGGTCTCTTCGGCCATCGCCAGCAGGTCGTCGCGTGACACCTTGCCGGCCATCTCCGGGTGGACCTCCTCGATGTGCCGGGTGGCCTCCTCGACCAGCTCGTCCTCGGTCTCGCCCCGAGAGACGTGGCCGCAATCGCAGTTGATCACGTAGGCCATAGGTTGCCTCCTCTCACCGGCTTTGCCCTCGTCGAGCCGGATTGTCGCGAGTGGGCGTTGGCGCTAGCTTGGCGCTGTGTCCGGCCCGGAACCCGAGCAAGAGCGGACTCGGATCCAGCTCTGCGGGCGCTTCGTCGCCCGAGTGGCTGGGCGGCGCATCGAGCAGGACCTGCCCGGCCGGCAGGGACGCCTCCTGTTCGCGTTTCTCGTCGTCAACCGTGATCGAGTCGCGAGCCGCGACGAGCTCACCGAGGCGCTGTGGCAGCGCGGACTTCCGTCCGCTCCGGAGCCGGCGCTCTCGGCGCTGCTGTCGAAGCTGAGGCGACTGCTTCCCGAGGGCGCCCTCGAGGGGCGCAGCCAGATCCGACTCGAGCTCGGACACCGCGCCAGAGTGGACGTCGAGTCGGCCCGTGACGGGATCCATCGGGCGGAAGCGCTGATCGCCGCTCGCGACTGGTACGGAGCGATAGGCCCCACGCTCGTCGCGTACAACATCAGCCAGCGACCCTTCTTGCCGGGTGAGGAGGCCGACTGGATCGAAGATCTCCGGCGAGAGCTGGCGGAGATCCGTGTGAGGGCGCTGGAATGCACGGCGCGACGGAGCCTGGGTCTCGGCGAGCCCGAGGTCGCTGTCGCCGAGCGCACGGCGCGGCGCCTGGTCGAGCTCTCGCCCTATCGGGAGAGCGGCTACGCGGTGCTCATGGAGGTGTTGGAGCGACAGGGCAACATCGCCGAGGCGCTGCGCGTCTACGAGCGCCTCCGCGGCCTGTTGCGCGAGGAGCTGGGCGCAGCCCCGTCGCCCGCGGTGCAGCGGGTGCACGCACGCCTGCTCACTCACCGCGTCCGGTGACGATCCGGTAACAGCTCGGCCGTAGCGTCGCTCGCATCTGGTGCCGGCGCGAGGCCGGCGCCGTGACCCGGGAGGTCATCTATGCGACGTCTCCTGTCCATCATCGCGGCCTTCGCCGGCTGCATGGCGCTCACAGCGCCGGCCGCGTCGGCAGGGCCGCGTCCGTTGCAGGACATCAAGCATTTCGTAGTGATCTATCTGGAGAACCACTCGTTCGACAACCTCTATGGCGGCTTCGCGGGCGCCAATGGGTTGGACGACGCGGACGCGGTGCACACGCTGCAGGTCGACTTCTCCGGGAACGTCATGAAGTGCCTGGAGCAGAACGATCCGCACCTCACCTCGCCGCCGCTGCCGGCCGACGTGTGCAGCACGGCGAACGGCGATCCGTTCAACAGCCACTTCGCGAACGCGCCGTTCGCGATCGACGACTACGTCCCGCTGGATCAGAAGACCCGTGACCTGGTGCACCGCTATTACCAGAACCAGGTGCAGATCGACAGCGGGAAGAACGACAAGTTCGTGGCGGCGTCGGACGCCAAGGGCCTCGCGATGGGGTTCTACAACACCGCGAACCTGCCGCTGGCGCAGTACGCGGACGAGTACACGTTGGCCGACAACTTCTTCCAGGCGGCCTTCGGTGGCTCGTTCCTCAACCACCAGTGGCTGATTGCGGCCCGGACGCCGGTGTTCGACGACGCCGCTTCCGACGGCAGCAGCTGCGACATCCACACGGTGCTCGGCGCCAACGGAATGCCCGCTTCTGGGAAGGACCTGCCGCTGACCACGGTGGCCGACGGCGACTGGGCCGTAAACACGATCCAGCCGCGGTACCCGCCGTTCGCGGCCGGGACGCCGGACTGCCGGCGGCTGCCGCCGCTCCACCGCGCGACAATCGGCGACCGACTGACGCATGCCGGCATCGACTGGGCGTGGTACTCCGGCGGCTGGGACGACGCGGTGGCGGGCAATCCGGACCCGCTGTTCCAGTATCACCATCAGCCGTTCGCGTACTTCGCGAAGTACGCGCCCGGGAAGCCCGCCAGAGCGCACCTCAGGGACGAGAGCGAGTTCCTCGAGGCCGCTGAGTCGGGGGATCTGCCCGCGGTCTCGTTCGTCAAGCCGATCGGGGCCGAGAACGAGCATCCCGGGTACGCCGATGTGGCCACCGGCGAGCAGCACGCCGTCGACCTCATCGAGGCGGTGAGGCAGTCGCCCGATTGGGACGACAGCGCCGTCATAGTGACCTACGACGAGAACGGCGGCTTCTGGGATCACGCATCGCCGCCGGTTGAGGACCGCTGGGGCCCGGGGAGTCGCATCCCGACTCTTGTGATCTCGCCGGATGCCCGGCGTCACTTCGTGGACCACGAGTCGTACGACACGACGTCGATCCTGGCCACGATCGAGCGCCGCTACGGCCTCACGCCGCTGGGCCCGCGTGACGCGGCGGCCAACGACCTCCGCCACGCCTTCGAATCCTCCGCAAGAGGACGCTGAGACGAGGGCGGACCACCACGGGCGGCGGGGGGCCTCCGGGTCCCCCGCCGCTCAAGCCGCCACGCCCAGCTCGCCGCCGGCGAGGATGCGGGCGTGGAGCGCAGAGGTCTCGCGGGATGGCTCGATCCCGACCGCCTCGATCAACTCGCGGCGGCAGCGCAGATACTGCTCGAGTGCCCGTGTGCGCCTGCCGAGCGCGGCGTATCCGGCCATCACCCGGCGGTGCGCGCCCTCGTCGAGCGGGTCCGACGCCAGCATGCGGCGCCCCGCCCGCAGGGCCGCTTCGTGCTCGCCGGCTTCCGCATGGGCATCCGCCAGCGCCGCGAGCACCTCGCGGTACCGGTCGGCAAGGGCGTCGCGCCACTCCTGGGCCCAGTCGGCATACCGGTCCTCCGGCAGCGGCTCGCCGTGCCACAGATCGGCTGCTCGCCCCAGCGCAGCCGTGCGGCCGGGGCCGCCCTTGCCTTGGAGCGCGACCGCGGCCGCCCGCTCGAATAGCTCGGAGTCGACGGTGTCGCGCGGGCCGAGCACGAGCCGATACGCCCGCTCGCTCGCGACGATCGACTCCGCACCCAGCACACCGCGGCAGCGGCACACGGATACCGCCAGGCAGCGGCGGGCAGCGACCGGATCCCGGTCTCGCCAGAACGCCTCGAGGAGCTGGTCCTCGGCCACGAATCCGCGATCGACGAGCAGGAAGCGGACGATGCGGGTGGCCATAGGCCGCTCCCAGGCGTCCCGGGGCACGGGGGAGCCGTCGCGGCAGAGGCGAAAGCCCCCCAGAACGCTGTATTGCAGTACCGCAGCCGGCTCGGACGACATATCTGGGCCATGGTTGCGTTACCGGCGTTGGAGCGCCGCTGGCCGGCGTTGGAGAAGCGTTGGTGCAGCCGCCCCGAGTGCTGGACGCGCCTGTTCACATCGTGTTTACACGAGAGTACGATCGCCCGTACCGTGGTGGTTTCGCCCTCCGGGACCGCGTCACGTCTCCGGATTCGCTTGTGTGGTGGCCTGGCTGTCGACCGGGCCGGCGCACGCCTGGAAGATCGTCTCCCCAGCCGCCAGGCCCGGATCGTCTTTGCGTGCCTGGTCGATCGGCGAGGCCATCCGATCGGCCGCACCTCGCTCGCCGAGGCGCTGTGGGGCGATGACCCGCCGCCCTCGCGCGACATCGGCCTGCGGTCCCTGCTCTCGGGCGTGCGGCGGGTGCTGGGACCCGCCAGCCTCGAGGGCCGCGGCGAGCTGCAGCTGGCCCTGCCCGCGGACGTCTGGATCGACGTGGAAGCGGCGGCGCACCACCTAGAGCGGGCCGAGCGGGCATTCGAGCAGGGCCGCTACGAGGCAGCCCAGGAGGAAGGCGGGAGAGCGGGCGCGCTTCTGCAGGACGAGTTCCTGACCGGCTGTGGCGGGCCCTGGGTCGAGGAGCGACGGGCCGAGCTGGAGGAGCTGGGCCGCCACGCGCGCGAGCTGGAATCGCGAGCCGCGCGTGCCGCGGGCGACGCTGCCGCGGCCGAGCGCATCGCCCGGCGGCTCGTGGAACGGGCCCCATACCGCGAATCCGCCCACGCCGCGTTGATGGAGGCCCTCGCCGCACAGGGGAATGTGGCTGAGGCCGTGCTCGCCTACGACAGGCTCGTGCGGTTGCTGCGTGACGATCTCGGAACGCTCCCGGCCCCGGGCATCGCCGCACTCCACGAGCGGCTACTTGTCGATGGCGAGAACGGCATCCCGCGACCGAGACCGTCGCGCCGGCGGCGGCCCAGCCCTCGGGCGGTCGGCGCAGGGTTGGCGTGCGCGGGCCTCGCGGTCTTCGCAATCGGCGTCGCGGGAGAGAACGAGAGCGGCCCAGCTCGAGCCGCACCCTCACCGGTCCTCCCCGTCCAGCAGGCAGAGCTCCCGGCCCAGCGGGTTGCCTTCAGCTATCCCAAGGGCTGGGCGCTGAGGGCACCGGTCGACGGGATCACGGGCACGGGAAACGGCGCCGCCTTCTGCAACATCTTCCGCGTTCCGAGCGAAGCGCCGGGCGGGCGGTCGGCGCACAGCATCCTGCGTTACGCCCGCGCGCGGATCCTGGCTTGGGAGCGGCGGGCCCATGGAGTCGTCGCCGGACCCGTCCGTCCTATCCGGGGAGCCGACGCGACCGGCGCCTCCGCGGTTGAGCGTGACCGCTCGTATGCCGCACCGGAGGCAGGCCGGCTCGCATTCCTCCCCGCGGGGCGCGACGTTCTGCGCGTCGAATGCAGCGCGCCGCCCGGGAGCTTCAGAAGCCTCGACCGCCGGGCGTTTCGCCCGTTCGTCCACAGCATCCGGTCCCTGGGGAGGTGAGCGCTTGCGCCCCGCCGACCGGCGCTGGGTGGTCGGCGGAGCGGCGGTGCTCTTGGCGGCAAGCGGCTTCACGGCGATCCGCCGCGCCGGCGGTGACTCGCCCGCGCCGGCGCCCGGGCCGGCGGTAACCGCTCCGGAGCGTGCGCTCTCTGGCGAGCGCTTCGGCGGCAACCTTCGGGGCGCACCAGAGGTCGTGCGGGTGGCGCGTGACGGCGCCGTCTGGACGATCCTTCGCCGAGGGCGGCACACATCGCTGGCGCGGCTGCATGGGCGGGTCCTGCGCGCCGTCCCCCTGGGAGGCGCGGAGCCGACCGACCTGGTCGAGGGCTTTCGCCGCACGAGCGCCTATCTTGCGTTCTCGGCTCGGGGGAGCGTAGGTTCCCTCCGCCCGGACGGCACCAGCGCAGGTCACATTGCCGTGCCGGCCGAAGCCCGCGATGTTGCGCTCGATCGGTTCGGCGCGCTCTGGTTCACGGATGCCACGCACGCCGCGCTCGGGGTCTGGGATGGGCGCGAGCTGACCGAGGTTCCGGTCCACGACCGGCCGCGCCCGCGGCTCGACGACATCGTCCTCGGAGGCGGCGGCAGCTCGAAGCTCTGGTTTCTGGACTACCGAGGGCGTGTCGGCCTGATGGACCCGGTAGGGATAGTCCTGCGCATGTTCGAGGCGCGCGGCGGGCCTCCGAGTGCGGGGCCGTCGCGTCTCGCTGGAGGCCTGGCGCGCTCGGCCTGGTACACGACGTCCAGCGGCGTCGGGCGGGTCAGCGAAGAGGGCCATTCCGAGCTGGTCGTGCGCGAGCTGCCCGCACCTCCCGGGGCGCTGACCTCAGGGCCGGACGGGAATCTCTGGGTCGTGGCGCGCCGCGGTCCGAAGCTGTTCCGGATCTCCCCGAGCGGCTCGGTCGCGAGTTACACGCTCGACGTGCCCACGGACGCGCGCCTGCGCGACGTCACCCGGGACACGCGCCACGGCAACCTCTGGATCGCCGCCGCGCGGCCGCGCGCCCTGCTGCGAGTCGCGATCCCCGAGCTTCGGTCGAAGCTGCACTGAAGCGCGGTCGTTTGCGGGCCGCTTCGGCATGGGTACATGGTGCACGTGGCTCACTCGCGTGCGGGGCGCTTGGCCGTTCTGACGCTGCTTTTCGTGTTCGGCGGCGCCAGCAGCGCGCACGCCGCGGGCGGGGTCTACGTCGCGGCACGAACCCGCCGCAGTTCAACGCGCTGCGCGCCGACGCGACGCTCGTGAGCGTCGGCATAGGCGGCAACGACGCGGGTCTCGTGGGGGTGGGGCAGAAGTGCGCCGAGCTGGGCCTGCCCGACCCGATGGGACCTCATGCCGCGACTACTGGGCGCCCGGCGGCAACGACCAGGTCGCCGCGAGGATCGAGGCGACCAAGCCGAAGATCGCGGCGGTGCTCCAGGGCATCCACCAGCGCTCGCCGGGGGCGCGCGTGGCGATCGTCGGCTATCCGGATGTGCTCCCGGACAACGGTGGGAGCTCTACCCGATGGTCCCGCTCAGCCCCGACGACATCCGCTACATCGACTCGCTGATCGTCCGGATCAACGCGATGATCGCGGGCCAGGCCGCGGCGAACGACGCCGACTTCGTCGACACCTACGCGGACAGCGGCGGCCACGACGTCTGCAAGCTCCCGCCGGAGCGCTGGTTCGAGGGGATCGTGCCGACCGAGCCGGCCTACCCGATGCACCCGAACGGCAAGGGCGAGGCGAGCATGGCGCGCTCGGCGATCGCGGTGCTGAGCCGACCGCGGAGCGGGTCCGGCGGGACCACCGCCCAGCTCACGGCCGTCTTCTCGGGCCGCTCACGGCGCGCACGCACGGAGCTGGTGCTGACGACGGCGCCCGGCTACGCGACGCGCGGCGTCCACACGGGCTCGCGCGCGGCCGCGTTCAGGCGCGCCTTCCCGAACCGGCGGCTCCTGGGGTCCGGCCTCTTCTTCGCCTCGCCCCGAAGCCACATCCTGTTCTGGGTGGCCGAGGGCCGCGTGCGCTTCGTCGCGCTCGTGGGCAGGCGCCCGCGGACACACCCGCGCCGCTTCACGCACGACCTGCGCGTGGCACTCCGCTAGTAACGCGGAAGCCACAGGTACGTCACAAGGCGTTCACTTGCAGGGGCTTTCGCCCGCCGACACTGATGGCGGGTGGCTGGCACGCGGCGCGAGTTCATCGGGGCGGGGGTGGGCGCCGTCGCCGCCGTGGGGCTCGGCGCGGCCGTCTGGGACGAGGTCTTCGGCGCCGCCCGATCGAGCGCGCGGAGCCCGCGCAGCGGCTACGGCCCGCGCGGCCCGGCGAACGAGCACGGGCTGCGGCTGCCGGAGGGCTTTCGCTCGCGCCTGATCGCGCGCGGGGAGGCGCCCGTGCCCTCGACGGACTACCGCTGGCACCTCGCCTCGGACGGCATGGCCTCGTTCCCGGACGGCGACGGTGGGTGGCTGCTCGTCTCGAACTCGGAGACGCTCGAGGGAGGCGCCTCCGCGATTCGCTTCGACGCGAGGGGCCGGACCAGCGCGGCGTATCGCATTCTCGACGGGACGACGCAGAACTGCTCGGGCGGCGGCACCCCGTGGGGCACCTGGCTGTCCTGCGAGGAGGTGATGGGCGGGCTCGTCTGGGAGTGCGACCCGGCCGGCAAGCGGCGCGCGCGAAGCCACCCGGCTATGGGCGTCTTCAAGCACGAGGCGGCCGCGGTCGACCCGCGTGGCAGGCGGATCTACCTCACCGAGGACCTCATGGACGGCAGCGTCTACCGCTTCACCCCGCATCGGTGGCACGACCTGAGCGAGGGCCTCCTCGAGATCGCGACAGTCGCGGGGAGCGGCGCGGTCACGTGGACGGAGCTGCCGGACCCGTCCGCGCGCCGCCAGGACACGCGCCGGCAGGTGCGCGGGAGCACCCGCTTCAAGCGCGCCGAGGGCATCTGGCACGACGGCGGCGTGGTCTACATCTCGACGACCGGCGACCAGCGCGTGCACGCCTACGACATCGAGCGCGAGCGGATCGAGGTGATCTACGACGGGCTCGGCGACGGGCCCACGCCGCTCCTGCGCGTCGATCAGCTGACCGCGAACCGCGCCGGTGAGGTGTTCGTCTGCGAGGACATCGCGACCGAGGAGATCGACATCGGGCTGATCGACCGAGAGGGGCGCGTGTCGAAGTTCCTGTCGGCCACCGGGCCCGTCCACGCGGGGTCCGAGCTCACCGGGGTCACCTTCGACCCGTCGGGGAGCCGCATGTACTTCTCGTCACAGCGGGCCTACCGAAAGAACGACGGGCTACCGGGTCCCGGCGCCATCTACGAGGTGTCGGGTCCATTCAGGAGGGCACTGGCATGACTCGTTTCTTGCCGGGCGCGGCGGCTTTTGCCGCCGCGCTTCTCGTTGCGCTGCTCGGGCTGTACGCCAACGCGGACACGCCACCGCCGGCGGACGCCCGGGGCACAGGGAATCTCGTGAAGGTCCGGCTGCTGGGCGTGAACGACTTCCACGGCCACCTCGAGGCTCCGCGGCCGGGGCTCGGAGGGGCCGCCTGGCTGAAGGCGCACCTCGACCGGGCGACGCTTCCTGGCCGGACCATCCGCGTCCATGCCGGGGACATGATCGGCGCCACGCCGCTGATCTCGAGCTGGTTCCACGACGAGCCGACGATGGAGGCCGGGAACGAGCTCGGGTTCGACGTCGGGACGGTCGGCAACCACGAGTTCGACGAGGGCGGCGACGAGCTGGTCCGCATGCTGAACGGCGGCCAGCGGACCGGGGCCGCGGCGCTCAAGCGCGATGAGAACGGCCGGCTCGTGAACACCTCGTCGCCGGACTACGCGGGCGCGAGCTATCCGTACATCGCCGCGAACACGGTCGACCGCGAGGGGGAGCTGAGCCTGCCCCCGTACGCGGTGATCGAGCGCGCGGGCGTGAGGGTCGGCTTCATCGGCGTCACGACTCCCTCCACGCCCAAGTTCCTCCTCGACCGGTACTCCGCGCGCTTCCGCTTCACGGACATCTCGGATGCGGTCAATCGCTGGGTGCCCGTGCTCCGCGACCGCGGCGTGCGTGCGATCGTGGTGCTCGCCCACGCCGGCGGGCCCACGCAGGACGAGTCGAGCGCGCCGGACTTCGTGGGCGAGATCGTCGACGAGGCGCGCGAGATGAGCTCCGAGGTCGACGCCGTTATCGCCGGGCACAGCCACTCGCGTCTCGACATTCGCGTGCCCAACGCCGACGGCTCGGGCGACAAGCTGATCGTGGAGGCGCTCTCCTACGGCATCGCGTATGACCTCGTGGACCTGACGATCGACAGGCGAACCGGCGACGTCGTGGCGAAGACCGGCCGGATTCCCGCGACGCCGCACGACGTGGCGGGCGACGGCGAGCTCGCCGCCCTGGTGGACGGCTACCGGAGGCGCGTGGCGCCGCTGGCGACGAAGGTGCTCGACCACGCCGACACCGGCCTGACGCGTGCGAACGGGCGATTCGCCCAGCTGGCGGCCGACGCCGAGCGCGCGCTCGCCGGAGCCGACGCCGCCGTGGTGAACGGGGGCGCGCTGCGCGCCGACATCGGCGCCGGCCCGATCACATACGCCGACGTCGCGGAGGCGCTCGCGTACGACCACCCGGTGGTGCGCTTCAGGCTGAGCGGCCGCGAGCTGCGCGCGCTCGCGGACGAAGCGGGCTACTTCTCCGGCCCGGGCGAGCTGGACCCGGAGCACATCTACACCGTCGCCGCGAGCGAGCTGCTCGCGCCCGGCGGGCACCCGGTGGGCAGAGAGATCGAGGCGCTGGCCCGGTACCTCGACGGGTGACGACCGTCCCCCGTTCCGCTGCAAGCGCCGCAACGTGGTTGTTTCCGCCGGAAATCTGCGGGTAGCACGACGAGAGATCTGATCAGGGAGGAACAAGAGATGGCTAAGGATCTCGGCGATGCAATCGGAACCGCGCTAGGACGCGCGGCACGCGAGGCGGCTCAGACGGTCGCCGACAACGCGCGCAAGACGAGCAGGAACGGCTCGCTCTCAGGGGCGAAGGGATTTGCAGCGGGGGCCGGCCTGGCGGCACTTGCGCCGCTTGCGGCGAAGGGCGCCGGGAAGCTCGCAAAGGGCGCCAAGGACACCGCCCGAAAGGGCGTCGTCGACATGGCGGGCGGCCCGAGCGGCGTCGCCAAGGAGGCCGTGAAGAGCGTGCTCCCGGGCGGCGGCAAGGGACGCGGAGGCAAGGGCGGCACGAAGAACGACATGCCCGGTGTGGGCAAGGGCCGTCGCATGCCGATCCAGCAGTCGATCGACGTCGCCGTGCCGCTCAAGACGGCCTACAACCAGTGGACCCAGTTCGAGGACTGGCCCAAGTTCATGCACCGTCTGCAGAGCGTCTCGCAGGAGGACGAGTCCCACGTCAGCTTCAAGACCAAGATCTGGGGAATCTCGAAGGAGTTCAACGCCGAGATCGTCGAGCAGCGCCCGGACCAGCGCATCAAGTGGAAGGTGACCGAGGGCGTCACGCACACGGGCGTCGTGACCTTCCACGAGCTCGCCGACCGGCTCACGCGCGTCGAGGTCAACCTCGACGTGGACCCCGGCTCCCTGATCGAGAAGGCGGCTCGCGGAATGCGGCATGTGAAGCGGGCGGTCCGCGCGGACCTGGCGCGCTTCAAGGCGTACGTGATGATGGAGGACGAGGAGACCGGGTCCTGGCGCGGCAGGATCGAGGACGGCGACGTGAAGAGGCGGCGCTCGTCGTCGACCCGCCGCAAGCCGTCGAGCTCCAGCAGGCGGCGCTCGTCGTCGAGTGGGCGCTCCAACTCGGGCGGACGCAGCAAGTCGTCCTCTGGAGGGTCGAGGGCGTCGTCGAACGGCCGTAGCAGCGGCAGCCGCTCCGGCTCGAGTCGCAAGAAGAGCGGTACGCGCTCGTGATCGTCCCGAAAGGGGGAAGAGGTGGCGGTTGACATCAATCGTGTCGTCGCCTCGGCGATCGAGGCGGCGATTGAGGACGTGCACCGCGATCACGACGAGGGGCATCGGCGTCGTCACAGCGGCGTGAAGGCGATGGCGGCCGGTGCCGCGCTTGTGGCCGCGGTCCAGGTAGTGAGGTCGCAGGCGCCGAAGCTGAGCAAGCTCGGCGCGCTCACGACGCTCGGCAAGGTGACCCAACTGCCGGACATGGTCCGCGACGTTCCCGACCGGCTACGCGACCGGCTCGCGGACGCCGGGCTGATGCAGGACGACGCCGAGCCCGAAGACGACGAACTCGAGCAGAACGAGGACCTCGAGGAAGACGAGGACTACGACGAGGCCGAGGGAGAGGAGCCGCCCGAAGACGAGGGCGACGAAGAGCCGGAGGCCGAGGCCGACATCGACGAGGAGGCCGAGACCGAAGGCGAGCCCGAGGACGAGGAGCCCGAGGAGGAAGAGCCCGAGGACGAGGGCGAGGACGAGAAGCCCGAGGAGGAAGAGCCCGAGGACGAGGGCGACGAGGGCCCCGGTGACGAGGGCGACGACTGGCCGGAGAGCGAGGACGACGAGGATGGTGGCGGCGACGCCGCCAAGCCCGAGCCGGACCCCGACACGGTCGGCGTCCTGCACCGTGCGGCGGCCGTGGAGCAGGCCAAGCAGGGACTCGGCATAGACACCAACGGCGACCGCAGCTCGGCGAGCGGCGCTACTCCCGACGTGATCGAGATGCTGAGTGCTCACCGCCCCCCGCCGCTCCTGACGCGGGCGGACGACACAAGGGAGATCGACCCGGTGGCTAGACCGCCTGAGCCGCCCACGAAGGAGTCGGACTCGGACTCCGGCTCAACCCGCAGCGGTCGCCCGAGCAGCTCGAAGTCACGCTCCAGCGGCTCAAAGTCACGCTCCAGCGGCTCGAAGTCCCAGTCGAGCGGCTCGAAGTCACGCTCCAGCGGCTCGAAGTCCCAGTCGAGCGGCTCGAAGTCACGCTCCAGCGGCTCGAAGTCCCAGTCGAGCAGCTCGAAGTCGCGCTCCACGAGGTCGAAGTCGGGCTCCACGAAGTCCGGTTCGACGAAGTCCGGCGCGTCCAGGTCCAAATCCAGCAAGTCCAGCTCCACGAAGTCCAGCCCTAGGAAGAAGGCGAAGGCCGGCAGCAGATAGCCGGGACGGAGGAACGCGATGGCCAAAGGCGATGACGACAAGCAGTACGCCGACCACCCGAAGGAGCAGGAGGCGGACAAGTACCGCAAGGCCGCGGAGGACGCGCTCCAGCAGCTGGACTGGGTGATCGGCTACCTGCACGGCATTCACAAGACCGACATCTCGCGTGCCCTGGCGAAGAACCGCTCCTATATACGCACCCGGTTGATGGATCGCGGAGAGGAGCCGGTGCCGACGCAGGAGACCAGCGAGACCTGACAACACACAACGGGGGGACAAGGAATGGCTGCACTGGCAAGATCCGGCGGGGGGTATCTGGAGCGTCCGCGTCCCAGCGGGCTCGCCGATGTCGTCGATGTGATCCTCGACAAGGGGATCGTGATCGACGCCTACGTGCGGGTGTCGCTGATCGGGATCGAGATCCTCACGATCGACGCCCGCATCGTCATCGCGAGCGTCGACACCTACCTCCGCTTTGCCGAGGCGGTCAACCGGATGGACATCCGCCAGTCCGATGACTCGCAGGGACTTCCCGAGCTGATCGAGCGGATGACCGAGGGCGGCTCGAAGTCGAAGACCAAGGGCGCGCTCGAGGGCGCGAAGGAGAAGCTCACCGGCAGCGACGACGAGAGCGACGATGACGACAAGCAGAAGAGCAGCACACGCCGCAGGTCGTCCTCGGGATCGTCGTCCTCGAGATCGTCGTCGCGCTCGCGTAGCCGGAAGAGCAGCTAGTGCCGTCTGACGACGCCGCGAACGTCTATGTGTACGGTGTCCTGTCCGGCTCTGACGCGGCAGCCGTAGCAATCGGCGGCCTCGAGGGAGCAGACGTGCGCGCCGTCGAGTCGGGCGGTTTGGCGGCCCTCGTGAGCACCCTCGGCGGTGACGCGCTCGCGGCGGCGCGCGAGGTGCGCGCACACTGGCGGGTGCTAGAGGAAGCGTCGAAGCACGGGCCCGTTCTGCCGGTCCGATTCGGGACCGTCATGGACAGCGACGGCGCGGTTCGTGAGGGGTTGCTCGAGCCGCGCGCCGACGAGTTGACGGAGTTGCTGGGCGCGCTCGCCGGTCGCGTCCAGCTGAGCGTCAAGGGGGAATACGACGGGGAGCATCTGCTGCGCGAGGTCGTGCGTGCGTCGCCCACCATCGCGGCGCTGCGCGACCGCGTGAGGACGCTTCCGGAGAACGCCGGTTATTACGAACGCATCCGGCTGGGCGAGGTCGTCGCAGCAGAGGTCGCCCGCCGCCGCGAGCGGGACGAGGCGCTCGCACTGACGCGGCTCGAGAGGCCGGCGGTGGCGTCGCGGGTGGAGGAGCTGTCGTCTCCGAACGCGGCGTTCAACCTCGCGTTCCTCGTGGGCAGCGAGGACGTCGACAGATTCAGCGAGGCAGTGGGACGGCTCCGTGAGGAGTTTGGCGAGCGCGTCTCGCTCCGGTATGTCGGCCCACTTCCTCCCTACAGCTTCGTCGACGCCGAACTCGGGGAGGGGGCCCCGGCATGGGCCTGATAAGCGGCCTGCTGACACTTCCCTTGGCGCCGGTCCACGGGGTCGTTTGGGTGGCCGAGCGGATTCAGGAGCAGGCAGAGGACGAGCTGTATGACGAGTCCGCGATCAGGGCCGGCCTGCTCGAGCTCGACGCCGCGCGCCAGACCGGCGAGCTCGACGAGCAGGAGATCGCCGAGGCCGAGGACGCCCTGATCGAGCGCCTCATGGCGATCCGGGGGGTCGCCGGAGAGGAGAGTTATGGCGCAGTCGAATGACGGCCGGCTGTCGGCGGCCGAGCTCAGTCAGGCCGCCCTCAAAACCGTGTACGAGTTGACAGGCTATGAGCCCGAGGCAATCACCGGGCTCGAGTGGGACGGCGAGTTCTGGCGTGTGACCGTCGACGTGCTCGAGGTCTCGCGTATCCCGAACACCACGGACGTGCTCGGCGAGTACGTCGTGCAGCTCGACGAGCGCGGGACGCTGCGCGGCATGCGGCGCGGACGGCGCTTCCAGCGCGGGCAGGCGGGCGAGGAGTAGTCATGGAGGAGCAGAGCCTGCCGACCCGCCGCTATAGCCCGCTTCCGGGGCGCCCCGAGACGCAGACAAACCTCGCCGACATCCTCGAGCGGGTGCTGGACAAGGGCATCGTGATCGCCGGGGACATCCAGATCAACCTGCTGGAGGTGGAGCTGCTCACCATCAAGCTGCGGCTGCTGATCGCGTCGGTCGATCGCGCCCGGGAGATGGGGATCAACTGGTGGGAAACCGACACGTCGCTCCAGAGCCTCATGCCGGGGGAAGACGTCGAGTCCACCCAGCTCGAGCAGGAGAACCGTGACCTGCGCGAGCGCGTCGAGCGGCTGGAGCGCCAGCTCGGTGTCGCGAACGGCGATTCTCCGGAATCCTCCGAGCGGGACACGGACGCGTCACGTGGTTGACGACCTCGCAGCTTGGGCGCGCGAGCGCGCCCCCGATCTTCTTGCCCGTGCCGAAGCCGAGGCGGTAGCCGCTCTCCGGGACGCGCTGATCGAAGCGGCGCTCGGCCGGAAAGGCGCCGCCGCCTCGGCTGGCCGTCCACGGCCGCCGCGCTCGGGGCCGGAGGCGGCCCCTTCCCACGCAGCACCGGAGGCGCCTCCTCTCGGCGACGGCCCATCAGGCGACGGCCCATCAGGCGACGGCCTCTGGGCGTATTGCGTGCTGCCGGCGGGCGAGTCGCTCCCACGGGGCGTCGACGCGGTCCACGCAGCGGGCGGCCTCGAGCGGGTCGAGGAGGGTGACCTCGCCGCGGTCGTCAGCCGGGTGCCGCTGTCCGAGTTCGGCGCGGGCCCGCTGAGGGAGAACCTGAACGACCTTCACTGGCTCGAGCGCGTGGCCCGCGCCCACGAGTCCGTGCTCGAGCGAGCGCTCGCGCAGAGCACGATCGTGCCACTTCGGCTGTGCACCATCTACGAGAGCGAGCAGAGCGTTCGCGACATGCTCGAGCGCGAGCACGACTCGCTCGCGGAGGCGCTCGATGCCCTGGCGGGGCGCGAGGAGTGGGGCGTGAAGCTGATCGCGGACGGCCGGCGGCTCGCCGACGAGGCGCGCTCACGCGACTCCGAGGTGGCCGTACTCGAGGACGAGCTGGGTGCCCGGACCGGCGGTGGCGCCTACATGCTGCGGCGGCGCCTGGAGCGCCACATCCGCGAGGCGGTCGACTCTTTGTGCGGCGAGCTGGCCGACCAGGTGCATGCGGACCTGCAGGACTGGGCGAGCGATGCCGTGGTCCTTACGCCGCAGAATCCTGAGCTTTCGGGGCACGAGGGCAGCATGCTCCTGAACGGCGCCTACCTCGTCGAGACCGAACGTGTGGACGGCCTGCGGGCGCTGGTCGCAGAGCTCGAGGAGCGCCACCGCGAGCTCGGGGTCCGCATCGAGTTGACGGGGCCCTGGCCGCCCTACAACTTCCTGCCGGGCGGGCGCACCGCCGCCCTGGGATGAGCACGACGATCGCCGAGCGCGAGGTGGCCCTGGTCGACCTCGTGGACCGGTTGCTCGGCGGCGGCGTGGTGATCGCCGGCGATATCACGCTGGCGGTGGCGGATGTCGACCTCGTCTACGTCCAGCTGCGGGCGCTGATCAGCTCCGTCGCGACCGCGGAGGAGAAGGGGGTCCTGCCGCGGATGGGGGACGCGCTGTGATCGAGCTATACGCGATCACGGACAACCCGGGGCCGCCGCTGCCGGACGTGGCCCCGCCGCTCGAGCTCGTGCCGATCGACGGCCTGGCGGCGGTGTGCACGCCCGCCGCCGACGCCGAAGTCTCCGCCGCGACGCTTTGGCGCTATGAAGAGGTCGTCGAGGCACTCATGGCCGACCGCGACCTGCTTCCGGTGCGCTACGGCACGCGACTCGACGACGAGCGCGCCGTGGCGCGGGCGGTGAATGAGCGGCGCGACGAGCTCGCCGCGGCGCTCGATCGCGTGCGCGGCGCCGTTGAGCTGTCCGTGCGCGTCGCGGCTGCGGGCACGGAGCAAGCGAGCCCGGCCGCTCCGCACACGAGCAGTGGAGCCGAATACCTCCGACTGAGGTCTCGTGCGAAGGCGAGCCGCGATCGCGCGGCGCGCGCGCTGCACGAGCCGCTCTCCGCCCTGGCCCGGGCGAGCGTCGAGGGCCGACCGCGGCCGCCGGAGCTCTTCCGCGCCACCTACCTGGTCGAGCGCGACGCCGTCGAGTCGTTCGCCGAAGAGGTGGCGGGCCTCCAGGAGGCGAACGCCGGGCTCGGCATCCTCTGCACCGGTCCGTGGCCGCCCTACAGCTTCGCCGAGCCATGAGGGACAAGCTCCTGCACGCCCCGCCGGACCTCGACCCGTTCGCGACCGACCTGCCGCGGATCCCCGACGTGTTGAACCGGCGCGTGAACGCGGACCCGGAGTCGCTCGAGAAGGGCCTGGCCCAATTGGTGCTCACGCTGGTGGAGCTGCTGCGCCAGCTGATGGAGCGCCAGGCCCTGCGCCGCATCGACAGTGGCGGGCTGAGCGACGAGCAGGAGGAGCGCCTGGGTCGCACCTTCATGGAGCTCGACCAGCGCATGGCCGAGCTCCGCGAGGAATTCGGGCTCACCGAGGAGGATCTCAATCTCGATCTCGGCCCGTTGGGCCGGCTGCTGTGAGGAGGTAACGCATGGACCGGAACGAAAGCCGCGCCGTCGTCGCCGGGATGTTGCTGAACAAGGTTCGCCAGGAGAGGTACCCGAGCGCAACCGAACTGAGCTTGATCGAGCAGATCATCCCCCCGCAGCTGCTGCCGCGATATATCGACGTGCTCGTCGAGAAGATCGCGCAGGACGATCGCCCGAGCATCTCGCTGCTGCACCGCCTCGACCGCGTGACGAAGGGGATGCCGTAGGCATTCGCGTGCGCCGCGATACTGCGGCGCGTGCAGGAGCCCTTCGACACCGATGTCGCGATCGTCGGCGCGGGCGTCGTAGGGTGCGCGATCGCGCGTGAGCTCGCGCGGTTCCGGCTCCGCGTGACGCTGCTCGAGGCCGGACCGGACGTCGGCGCCGGCACGAGCAAGGCGAACACCGCCCTGCTCCACACGGGCTTTGACGCGAAGCCCGGCACGCTCGAGGCGCGGCTCGTCGCGCGCGGGTACGAGCTGCTGGGGGACTATGCGCAGCGCGTCGGGATCCCGGTCGAGCGGACCGGCGCGCTGCTGGTCGCGTGGAACGAGGAGCAGCTCGCCGAGTTCCCCGGCATCCTCGAGCGTGCTCGGGCCAACGGGAGCACCGAACTGCGCGAGCTGGGCGCGGACGAGCTCTACCGGCTCGAGCCGCACCTCGGCCCGGGCGCGCACGGCGCGATCGAGGTGCCGGGCGAGGGGCTCGTCTGCCCGTTCACCACGCCGCTCGCCTACGCCACCGAGGCCGTGCTCGCCGGATGCGAGCTGCGCCGCTCGACGCCGGTGACCACCGTGTCGCGGCTCGAGGACGGCGGCTTCCGGCTCGCCACACCCGGAGGCGGCCTGACCGCGCGCTACCTCGTCAACGCCGCCGGCCTCCACTCGGACGAGCTCGACCGCATGCTCGGCCACGACGGGTTCATGGTCACGCCGCGGCGCGGCGAGCTGATCGTGTTCGACAAGCTCGCGCGCCCGCTCGTCCGCCACATCGTGCTCGCGGTGCCGACCAAGGTGACGAAGGGGGTCCTGATCGCGCCGACGGTGTTCGGCAACGTCATGCTCGGTCCGACGGCCGACGACGTCGAGCGGAAGGACGACACCGATTCGACCCGGCGCGGCCTCGACTACCTGATGGCCGAGGGCCGCCGGATCATGCCGGAGCTGCTCGGCCACGAGGTGACCGCCGTCTACGCCGGGCTGCGGGCGGCGACCGAGCACTCCGACTACCAGCTGAGCATCCATGCGCCCGAGGGCTACGCCTGCGTCGGCGGGATCCGCTCCACGGGGCTGTCGGCGTCGATGGCGATCGCCGAGCACGTCCGCGAGGAGCTGGGCGCGGCCGGGCTGCGGCTCGAGCCGAAGGCGGCGCCCCCGCCGGGGTTCCGGATGCCGAACATCGGCGAGCAGGCCGAACGGCCCTACCAGCGCGCGGAGCTGATCGAGGGCGACCCCGACTACGGCCGGATCGTCTGCTTCTGCGAGCGCGTCACGCGCGGCGAGATCCGCGACGCGCTCGACGGGCCGCTCCCCGCCGTCGATCTCGACGGCCTCCGGCGGCGCACCCGCGCCCATATGGGCCGCTGCCAGGGCTTCTTCTGCGGCGCCGAGCTGGTCGCCGAGCTGGAGCGGGGCGCGCCATGACGGTCGTGGTCCTCGGCGGCGGGCCCGCCGGGTTGGCCGCGGCGCTCGAGCTGCGCAGACGCGACACGTACGACGTGCTCCTCGTCGAGCGCGAGCCCGCGCTCGGCGGCATCCCCCGCCACGCGTGCCACCAGGGCTTCGGGCTGCGCGACCTGCGGCGGCCCCTCACCGGTCCGGCCTACGCCCGCCGCTACGCGGAGCTGGCGGCCGAGGCCGGCGCCGAGCTGCGCACGGAGACGATGGTCACCGGCTGGTCGCCCGGCGGCCCGCTCGAGCTCACCGGGCCGCGCGGGCGCGAGACGATCCAGCCCGACGCGCTGATCCTCGCGACCGGCTGCCGCGAGCGCCCGCGCTCCGCGCGGCTCGTGCCCGGCTCGCGGCCGGACGGCGTGATGACCACCGGCACGCTCCAGCAGCTCGTCTACCTCGAGGAGCGGCAGGTGGGACGCCGCGCGCTCGTCGTCGGGGCGGAGCACGTGAGCTTCTCGGCCCTCCTGACGCTCCGCCACGGCGGGGCGAGCGCGGTCGGGATGGTCACCGAGCTGCCGAGGCACCAGTCGCTCGCGCTGTTCCGCGCCGGCGCGGCGCTCCGCTGGCGGACGCCGGTCTGGACGCGCACCGCCCTCACCGCGATCCACGGCCGGCCGCGTGTGGAGGAGGTCGAGCTGACCGAGCTCGACAGCGGCCGCACGAGAGGCGTCGCCTGCGACACCGTCGTCTTCACCGCCGACTGGATCCCCGACCACGAGCTCGCCGTGATGGGCGGCCTCGACATGAACCCCGGCACGCTCGGCCCCATGGTCGACGCGGCGCTCCACACCTCGCGCCCGGGCGTCTTCGCCGCCGGCAACCTGCTGCACGGCGCCGAGACGGCGGACGTCGCGGCGCTGAGCGGCCGGCACGCGGCGGCCGGGGCGGCCGCGTTCGTCAGGGGCGGCGCGTCGCCGAAGCACGTGGTCTCGATCGAGTGCGAGCCGCCGCTCCACTGGATCAGCCCGAACGCGGTCTCCCCGAGCGCGGGACCGCCGCCCCGCGGGCGCTTCGCCCTCCGCTCGCGCGAGTTCGCCCGCCGGCCGCGCGTCGAGCTCGTCCAGGACGCCAGCACGCTCTGGTCCGGGCGAGTTGCTCGGCTGACGCCCGGCCGCTCCGCCCGCCTGCCGCACGCCTGGACGGAGGCGGTCGACCCCTCCGGTGGCCCCGTGCGCGTGCGCGTGGTCGGGCGCGGGTAAGGGGTCGCCATGGAGCACGAGGAGCAGGCCGACCGCATGGAGGAGGACGCCGACAAGCTGGAGCGGCACTCAGACCAGCTCGGCGAGCGGATCGGGGACATCGAGGGCGACTGGGAGCGCAAGGAGCAGGACGCCTCCGTCCCCGGCGCCCAGCCCGGCGACGACCAAGAAGAGGACGAGGAGGAGGGGGGCCCCGTGAGCGAGACGCCCAAGGAGTCCGACCAGCTGCCCGAGGAGGGCCCGACCGAGGCCGTTCCGGACGACGATCCGGGGAGCGGGCGGGAGGGGGCCGACGACGGCCCCGGCGTGCCCGGCGAGGAGGAGACGAGCACCGGCAATCCCGACGCGGCCGGCACCGAGGACTAACCCTCAAGGGGTCAGACCCCTTTAGGGTGGTTGAGGGTTGATCCGGCGGTTGCGCTGCGTACCCTCGGGGGTGTGGACATCCTCCGAGGGCCGGTCAAGGCAGGTCTCGCGGCGCTCTTCGCCGTCGGGCTGCTGCTGCTGTTCCTCAACCCGCCGTCGCTGAACGGCGCGGAGGGCATGGCTATGCTCGCCGGCGGCGCGCTCGTGCTGGTGCTCGGCCTGGCGTGGGTGAGCGTCGCGCTCACGGGCAGCGACTCGATGCCCGAGCACGAGTTCGAGCGGCTCGTCCGGCGCAGCGAGGAGCTCGCCGCGAACCCCGACCTGATCGCGTGGACGGACGAGTTCGACCTGCTCGTGGCGGAGGCGATCGACCGCCTGCCCGAGGACTTCCAGCGGCTGCTCGACACCACGCCCGTGGTGGTGTCGCAGCTCGGCGCCGAGAACCGCGCGTACGGCCACTACTTCGGCGAC
>Ga0126312_10000455_pt1 | contig 24162 bp, 18 predicted proteins | sample Plot104A_FD_92537 | JGI IMG/M metagenome (GOLD analysis project Ga0126312, IMG submission 92537) | Serpentine soil microbial communities from UC McLaughlin Reserve, CA, USA - Plot104A | ecosystem: Environmental > Terrestrial > Soil > Grasslands | place: USA: UC McLaughlin Reserve, Lake County...
CGAGAAGGCGCCCGATTTCTCGCTCCTGAACCACAAGGGCGAGGAGGTCTCGCTGTCGGGCTTCCGTGGCCGCCGGGTGCTGCTCGTCTTCTATCCCAGCGACTTCAGCCCGGTTTGCTCAGATCAGCTCTCGATCTACCAGGAGGTCAAGCCGAGCCTCGACGACGCGGACCTGGAGGTGCTGGGGATCAGCATCGATCACGCCTGGGCCCACGATGCTTTCCGCAAGGAGCTGAATCTCGACTTCACCCTGCTCGCCGACTTTCATCCGAAGGGGGCGGTCGCCGAGCGCTATGGCGCGTATCTGGCCGACTACGGGACATCGAATCGGTCCCTCGTCCTGATCGACGAGGAGGGGGTCGTCCGCTGGGTCCACGAGTCGCCGACGCCGCTCGAGATCCCCGGCGCCAACCTGATCTTCGACGCCCTGCAAGAAACGCGGTGAGCGCAGAGAGGCGAAACGTACAGCTTCTGCGCGATGGGTTGGACGCGTTCAGTCGCGGGGATCTGCGGAAGTCGCTCGACTCGATGCACCCGGACATCGAGTGGCACGTGGCCTTCCGCCTACCGGACCTCCCGCTGCCGAAGGATGTCTACCGGGGGCGAGACGAGGTCGAAATTCTGTGGCAGCAGTTCCGCTCGGCATGGGACGAGATGACGGTGGTCGTCGAGGAGATCCTGTACGTCGACGCGGAATGCGTCGTCGCCAGGGCGCGCTTTCGCGGCCGCGGCAAGGGAAGCGGGGTCGAGGTGGACCGCGTCGTCTTCTACGCGTTCCGGATCCAGGAGGAGCAGCTCAGATACTGCCGCGCTTTCAACGATGAGCTCTCGGCGCGCGCCGACCTGGGGCTGGCGGATGCCGTCTGACCTCACCAGCGCGAGCGTCCCGCAGACGACCGACGGGGACCACGTGCGAGGCGAAGGCCGGGAGGTCGTCGCATACCTCGATCTCGCCTGCCCCCACTGCGCTGCCACCTGGGTGCAGCTGGACGGCTTGCCGCTACGCCTTGCCTTTCGGCACTTCCCCGTTGCCAGCAAGCACCCGCGTGCTCCGGCGCTTCACGCCGCCTCGGAGGCCGCGACGCTCCAGGGCGGAGAGGTGGCGTTCTGGGCGCTGGTGGACTCGATCTACCGGGACCAGGGGAGACTGGATGATCCGCACTTGTGGGAACGAGCGCGGGCGCTTGACCTCGACCTTGAGAGGTTCGAGCGCGACCGCCGGTCCGAGGCGATCGTCGAGCGGGTGCGGCGCGACTTCGAAAGCGGAATTCGCGCGGGGGTCGTCGAGACCCCGGCGGCGTTCGTCGATGGCCGCGCGATAGCCAGCGACCTCGCTTCGCAGCTTGCCTTGTAACATCGCTTCGTAACGAGAACGAGAAGTTCTGAGCGATTGGGCCGTCATCCGGGCGGCCGAAGGGAAGTAATACATGAGCATGTTTGACGTTAGCCGTGTCTCGGTGGAGGTAGGCGGCGAGGAGGTCTCCTTCGAGACGGGCAAGCTGGCCCGCCAGGCGGGCGGGGCAGTTGTCGCGCGCTCCGGCGACACCATGGTGCTCGGCACCGCAACCGTGGGCAACCTGCGCGACGTGGACTTTTTGCCGCTCACCGTCGACGTGGAGGAGCGCCATTACGCGGCCGGGAAGATCCCAGGATCCTTCTTCCGCCGCGAGGGCCGCGCGGGGGAGAAGGCCACGCTGACCGCGCGGATGATCGATCGGCCCCTGCGACCGCTCTTCCCCAAGGGATGGCATTACGAGACGCAGATCGTCTGTCAACCGCTGTCGGTCGAATTCGATCACCCGTACGACATCCTGGCGATGAACGCCGCCTCGGCGGCGGTGGCCGTCTCCCAGATCCCGGTGCCAACGCACGTCGGCGCCGTGCGGATCGGGAAGCTGCACGGGGATTTCGTGGTCAACCCCTCGGAGGAGACCTACGAGGAGCTCGAGATGGACCTCGTTGTGTCGGGTTCCAGCGACGCCATCCTGATGGTCGAGTGCGGATCCGAGGGCGTGAGCGAGGCGGAGGTCCTTGACGCTCTGGACATCGCGCACGAAGAGATCAAGAGGATCTGCGCGACGATCGAGGAACTTCGTGACCAGGCCGGCAAGGACAAGCTGGAGGTCGCCGAGCCCAAGGTCGACCCGGGCCTTCTCGACCAGATCCAGGGCTCGCACGGAGCGAAGCTCGACGAGGCGACTCAGATCCCCGAGAAGCTTGCCCGGCAGGAGGCCGCGAAGGCGGTCGAGGCGGAGGTTCTCGAAACTTACGCCGGCGCCGGGGAAGGGACCGAGATCGATCCCGAGCGGCGCACCGAGGTTTCCCGGGCGTTCGACGCCCTGGAGAAGGGTGTCATTCGTCGCCGCATCGCGATCGACAAGAAGCGACCCGACGGTCGGGCCCAGGATGAGATCCGTCCGATCGAGTGCGAGGTCGACCTCTCCCCGAGGGTCCACGGCTCGGCGCTCTTCACCCGCGGCGAGACGCAGATCCTGTCCAACGTGGCTCTCGGCACTAGCCGCATGGACATGCGGATCGACAATCTCGGCCTGGTCGAGTCGAAGACCTTCTGGCACCACTACAACTTCCCGCCGTTCTCGGTCGGGGAAGCGGGCTTCATGCGTGGGCCGAAGCGTCGCGACATCGGCCACGGTGCGCTCGCCGAGCGGGCTCTGGTGGCGACGATCCCCGGTCAGGAGGACTTTCCGTACGTGGTGAGGGTGGTGTCCGAGACGCTCGAGTCCAACGGCTCGTCGTCGATGGGCTCCGTTTGCGCCTCATCCATGGCGCTGATGGCGGCCGGCGTGCCGGTATCGAGTCCGGTCGCAGGGGTCGCCATGGGGCTGATCAAGGAGGGCGACGATCACGTCGTGCTCACCGACATCGCCGGCGTCGAGGACCATCTCGGTGATATGGACTTCAAGGTCGCCGGGACCGCCGATGGGATCACCGCCCTGCAGATGGACATCAAGATCTCCGGGGTCACGTTCGACATCCTGCGCGACGCCCTCGAGCAGGCTCGTCAAGGACGGCTCTTCATCCTCGACAAGATGAAGGAGGCCATCCCGGGCCCTCGCGAGCAGCTCTCGCAGTTCGCGCCGCGCATCGAGCAGATCAAGATCGATCCCGACAAGATCGGGGCGCTCATCGGCAAGGGCGGCGAGACCATCCGCGCGCTGTCGGAGGAGTTCGAGGCCGACATCAACGTCGAGGACGATGGGACCGTCCAGGTGTATGCGCCGAGTGGCGCTCTGGTGGATGCCTGCATCGCCCGCATCGAGGCGATGACGAAGGAGGCAGAGGTTGGAGACCAGTTCAAGGGCAAGGTGGTGAAGACCACCGCCTTCGGTGCGTTCATCGAGCTCACCAAGGGCACCGATGGGCTGCTCCACATCTCCAACGTGAAGCCCGGCGAGCGGGTCGACTCGGTGGACGACGTGCTGAAGCAGGGCGACGAGCTCGACGTCACGGTGGTCGAAGTGGACCGCGAGCGCGGGCGAATCGGCCTGCGTCTCTCCAACGATCCCGCGGTCGAGGGCAAGGCGCCCGAGGACCTCGCCAATGTGGGAACCGGCGATCGCGGCCCTCGCGGGGGGCGCGACGGCGGTGGGCGCCGGGAGCGCGAACGACTGGACGGCGGACGCGACCGCGGTCGCAGCGGCAGCGGGCGTCGGCGCCGTTGAGCGAGACATCGGCCAATCTCGCCGCCCCGGGTGAGCTCCCCGAGGGCGTTCGCTACAGCGAACCCACGGATGGCGTTCGTGTGATCACGGAGGCCGTGCCCTCGGTCCGGTCGGTTGCGCTGGGCCTGTGGGTGCGGACGGGGTCGCGCGACGAGGCGCCCGAGGAGACCGGGGTCTCGCACTTCCTCGAGCATCTCCTGTTCAAGGGCACCGAGCGTCATTCGGCGATCGAGATCTCGGAGCTCTTCGACGGCATGGGCGCCGCCACGAACGCGGCCACCAGCAAGGAGTCGACCCACCTGTACGCTCGTTTGCTGGACGAGCACACGGAGGAGGCGTTCCGGCTCTTGTCCGAGATGCTGATCGCGCCATCGCTGCCGCCCGAGGAGGTGGACTCCGAGCGCGAGGTCGTGCTCGAGGAGATCGCGATGTACGAGGACGAGCCTTCCGACCGCGTTCACGACGTGCTCGCAGCTGCGGTGCACGGCGATCATCCGCTCGGCCGCCGGGTGCTGGGCACCGCCGAGGTGATCGGTTCGATCCCGGTGCCCCAGATCGCTCGCTATCACCGCGACCGCTACACCCAGCCCAATCTGGTCGTCGCGGCCGCAGGCCATCTCGACCACGACGAGATCGTCGAGCTGGCCGCGGTTCATCTGGGCGCCCCGGCTGGGCGGCGAAACGGCCCGCCCGACGACGGGGAGGCCAACGGCGTCCAACCGCGATTCATCTTCCAGCCCAAGGACACCGAGCAGTACCACCTCTGCTTTGGCGGCCCCGGGATCGCCCGCGCCGACGAGCGGCGATTCGCCCTCGGCGTGCTCGACGCGATCTTCGGAGGCTCGACGTCCTCCCGGCTGTTTCGGGAGGTTCGCGAGAAGCGGGGGCTCGCCTATGCCGTCGGCTCCTACACCGAGCAGTACGTCGATACGGGCTTGGTCGCCATGTATCTCGGCACCCGGGCGGACAACGTCAGGCAAGGCTGCGAGATCATCGGCCGTGAGCTCGCCAGCCTGGGCGACGAGGGAATCACGGCGGAGGAGCTAGAGCGTGCGAAAGAGCACGTCAAGGGCCGCATGGTCCTGAGCCTCGAGGCCACCGCCACCAGGATGGCTCGACTTGCGCGATCGATCCTCTTCCGCGTACCGTTGCTCTCGCTCGACGAGATGCTGGCGCGGGTCGAGGCGGTGACCGAGGAGGACGTTTGCGAGCTGGTGGCCGAGCTCTATGACCCAGAGCGCCTGTCGGCAGCGGGCATCGGTCCGGAGGAGGAGCGGTTCAGGGACGCGAGCGCCTCGGTGAGCGAGGCGCTGGCCGCGGTGTGATCCGAGTCGGCGTCTCGGGCGCGGCGGGGCGGATGGGCCAGGCCGTCTGCCAGGCGGTCGAGGCGGCGGACGATATGAAGCTTGAGGGCCGGGCCGATCCCTCCCTCGATCTGCCGCTGGCCGAGCTTCTCGACGGATGCGATGTCGTCGTCGACTTCACGACGCCCGAGGCTGCGCCTGGGAACGTCCGCGAATGCGTCGATGCCGGGGTGCACGCGGTCGTCGGCACCACCGGCTTCGACCTGGACGGCCTGCGCGGGGAGGTCCAGAATGCCGACGGTGAAGCGCGGGTCTTCGTGGCGCCGAACTTCGCGATCGGCGCTGTGCTCATGATGCGGATGGCCGGTGAGGCTGCGCCGCACATGCCCGAGTGCGAGATCGTCGAGCTCCACCACGCGCGAAAGCTCGATGCCCCGTCCGGTACGGCAAAGCGGACCGCGGACCTGATTCGGGAGGCGGGGGGCAACGTGCACGAGCCGATCCACTCGGTCCGGCTTCCCGGCCTCGTGGCCCACCAGGAGGTGATCTTCGGCGGCGAGGGGCAGACGCTCTCGATCCGCCATGACTCGACGGACCGGAGATCGTTCATGCCTGGAGTGCTCCTCGCCGTGCGGAAGGTGGGCGAGCTGCCCGATCGGGTCACCGTCGGGCTCGAGGCGCTCCTGTAGCCGGGGGGGCGAGGTGAGCAGTTATTCCCGCCAAGCCCTCGAAGCCGCCGGGCTGCGGGAATAGGGCGCGGTGCGTCTCTCCCAGATCGCTCTCAGCGTCAGCGACCTGCGCGCCAGCCAGCGCTGGTACCGGGACGTGCTGGGCCTTGAGCCGGGAGGAGGGAGCAACCTGTTCGCCGGCCCACTCGCATCGATGGTGCAGGGAATCCCGCGGTCGGCCTCGACGTGCTGGTGGCTTGTCGACCGTCAGGACTTCTTCCAGGTCGAGCTTTTCGAGTTCCGCAGCCCCCTGGTACGCGAGCTGCCGCCCGACTGGCGCCCGTGCGATGTCGGTTACACGACGATCGCGTTCTCGGTCGAAGACCTCGACGCGGCGATGGAGCGAGCGCTGCGGGCGGGAAGCGAGCCGCTAACCGATCCGCTCGGCGCCCGCAGCAAGCGGCGCGTCTGCGTCCGCGACCCGGACGGCGTGCTGGTCGAGCTGATGGAGGATGATCCGCGATGCGAGGCGCCCCGTTCGCGTCCGCGTCCCGGAATTCCGGCGGTCGCCCGAGCGGTGACCCTGTCGGTACCAGACCTGGGGCGCTCGCGCCGTTTCTTCGAAGAGGTGCTGGGCCTCCCGGCCGCGGATGATGTCGAGCTGCATCGATCCGAGCACGAGGCGCTGTGGGCGCTCGATGGCGCGAAGCGCGAGCGGATGTGCTTCTGGGCGGACGACTTCGTGGTCGAATTGGTCTCGTACTCCGATCCTCAGGGCAAGCCCTGGCCGGATGGCTACCGGATCAGCGATCTGGGGCTTCTCAACATCGCGTTCGGGTTTCGGGAGCGTGCCGAGTTCGAGGACGCCTGCCGCCGATGCACGCAGACCGGCCACGAGGGCAACGGGCCGCCGCTCCGCCTGGGCGCGTGGTCGGTGGTCTACGTCAACGACGACCAGGGGTTCAGCGTCGAGCTCCTGCATGTCGAGCCCTGGTACGAGCGCCGGATGGGCTTTCGTCCCCGGCCCACGCCTCGCCTAGCGCCCTTCGTAGGACGGACGCCAGCCCGCAGCCTGCGACCGAGTCGCCGATTCGGAAAGGCGCTCATCACCGGGGCGGCCGGAGGCATTGGGACAGAGCTCGCCCGCCTCGCTGCTCAGGACGGCACCTCGCTCGTGCTCGCCGACCGGCCGGGCACGGGGCTCATGGAACTGGAGGCAGAGGTCGGGGGCGAGGTCGAGGTGGGGATCCGCGAGGTCGATTTCACCGATCTCGAGGCGCTGGACGCCGAGGTCGCGGAACTCGTCGCCGAACACCCCGACGTCGATTTCCTGGTCGCCGGAGCCGGCGTGGATCGGGCGCAGTCGCTGCTCGCATTCGACTGGCGCCAGGCTCAGGACGACTTCAGCGTCAACGCGCTGGCCAATCTGGTGCTGCTCTCGCACCTCGCGCCGACGATGGAGCGCCGTGGCGGTGGGCACATGACCGCCATCATCACCCTGGCGGGCATCGTCGGCATGCCCTACGAGATCCCCTACAGCGCCAGCAAGGCGGCCCTGGCCACGATCGCCGAATCCGGGCGGGCCGAGCTCGAGCCACGCGGCGTCACCTTCACCGCCGTCTTCCCGGGCTTCGTGGACACCGCGATGTTTCGCGCGAACGCGTTCAAGCACACCTATTCGTTGACGCCGCGGGACGCCGCCGAGCGGATCTACGTTGCGAGCCTCGAGCGACGCGAGCGTCTGGGCTTTCCGGCGGTCGAGTACGCGAAGGCGCGACTTGCAGCACTGCTTCCTCCTCGCCTGCGAGACCCACTGACCCGCAAGGCCATGAACCCGCCGCCGGATCTTTCCGGCGGCGGATAGAGGCGCGTCCATGGTGCGATGTCAGCCGGCGCAACCGGCGCACGAATTTGCCGAACGGCCGGTCCTTCCGCGATACTTTCCGGCGAAGCTACGATGGCCACGATCTCTGGAGTAATCACGGCGATGGTGACGCCGTTCGATGCGAGCGGCGAGCTTGACCTTCCAGCCGCCCGGCGGCTCGCCCGCCACCTGACCGAGAGCGGTTCGCACGGCCTCGTCGTCGCCGGCACGACCGGGGAGGCTCCGACACTCTCCGATGACGAGAAGCTCCGGCTGCTGGATACCGTCCTCGATGAGGTCGGGGATGCGGCGACGGTCATCTGCGGCACCGGCTCCAACGACACGCGCCACTCGGTCCACCTGACCAGGCGCGCCTGCGAGGTCGGTGCGCACGCGGTCTTGGTCGTCACGCCCTACTACAACAAGCCCAATCGAGAGGGGCTGCGCGCGCACTTCTCGACCGTCGCCGAGGCGGCCGGGACGACGCCGGTGGTGCTCTACAACATCCCGTCGCGCACGGTGATCAACCTGCCGCCGGAGTTCATGGCCGAGCTGGCGCAGCAGATCGACAACGTCGTCGCCGTCAAACAGGCGAACGACGACGAGCTCGGGCCGATCGAGGGCCTCGACGTTCTCGCCGGCAATGACGGCATCTTCTTGCGCTGCCTGGAGATCGGCGGCACGGGTGGGATCCTCGTCAGCTCCCACCTCGTCGGGCCCGAGATGAGGGCCCTTTACGACGCGGCGACGACGGGCGATGGCACCCGAGCGCGCGAGATTCACGAGAGCCTGATCCCGATCTACGACGCCACCGTGGTCACCGCGAATCCGATCCCGGTGAAGACAGGCCTCGAGCTCCTCGGGATCATCGACGCGAAGATGCGGTTGCCGATGGTCCCGGCGAGCGACGACGAGCGGGCGGCGGTCAGGACGGCGCTCGAGCACCACGGACTGCTGGTTGCGGGCGGCGCGAGATAGTGCTCAGTAATGCTCGGCGGGGGACCGTCGCGTGACGGCCGCTCGCATCCTGCCGCTCGGCGGCCTCGGCGAGATCGGCAAGAACATGACCGTGGTCGAATACGACGGCAGGATCGTGGTGGTGGATACCGGCCTGATGTTCCCGACGAGCGAGATGCTCGGCATCGACCTCGTCCTCCCGGACTTCTCCTATCTTCGCGATCGGGCGCACGATATCCACGCGATCGTGCTGACCCACGGCCACGAGGACCACGTGGGCGCGCTGCCCTTCGTCCTTCGCGAGATCTTCAACTCAGACACCACCCGGATGCCGCCGGTCTACGGCGGTGCCCTGACGATCGGCCTGGTTCGCTCGAAGCTTGAGGAGCACAAGATCCGGGACGCGCCGCTCGAGGTGCTGGAGCCCGCGGTCCCGACGCAGCTGGGGGCCTTCGAGCTGGAGTTCGTCCACATGGCGCACTCGATCCCCGACTCCTGCGCGGTGGTGCTGCGAACCGAGCTCGGCCCGATCCTGATCACGGGCGACTACAAATTCGACCAGACCCCGGTGGACGGGAACCCGGCGGACGTCTCGCGCCTGGCCACGCTGGGCGCCGAGGGCCTCCTGTGCCTATGTGGGGACTCCACCAACGCCGACCGAGCCGGGATCGCCCCATCGGAGTCGAGCGTGGGGCCGGCGCTTCTGGACCTCTTCGCGCGTTGCAGCGGCCGCATCATCGTCACGTCCTTCGCCTCGAACGTCCATCGCGTGCAGCAGGTCATCGACGCCGCCGCGCAGCTCGACCGCAAGGTCGCGCTGGTGGGGCGATCGATGCGAAAGAACTTCAACATCGCCCGGAATCTCGGGATCGCCGACGTCCCCGACGGGCTCCTAATCCCGGCGCGCGAGATCGAGTCGTTTCCGGACCACAAGGTCGTCGCTATCTCGACCGGAAGCCAGGGCGAGCCGCTGTCGGCGCTGCGGCGCATGGCGCACGCCGACCACCCCGACGTCGAGCTTCACTCGGGAGACACGGTTATCTTCTCCGCGACTCCGATCCCCGGCAACGAGCGCTCGGTCAACGAGACGATCGACCGGATCTTCGAGATCGGCGCCCAGGTGGTGACTGCCGCCGACGCTCCCATCCATGCCTCGGGCCACGGCTGGCAGGAGGAGCTGAAGCTCATGCTGAACCTGACGCGCCCGCGCTACGTGATGCCGTTCCACGGCGATCACAAGCGCCTCCGCCTCCACGCGCAGCTCGCGGAGTCCGTGGGAATCGATCCTGACCGGATCTTCAAGTCTCGGAATGGGGGAGTGCTGGAGATCTCCGAATCCGGAGCTCGCTTCGGGCCGGACGTGGCGGCGGGCATGATCTTCGTCGACGGCGTCGACATCGGCGACCCGGACGATGTTGCGCTCCGAGACCGGCGCGCTCTGTCGGCCGACGGGGTGTTCATCGTCGTCGCCACGATCTCCTCCGACGACGGCTCTCAGGTTGCCCCTCCGGAGATCATGTTCAGGGGGGTCCCGTTCGTGGACGAGGCGGATGGGCTGGTCGAGGAGCTCAGGGATGTCGTGGAGCGGTCGCTCGCCGACGCGGCGCGCCACGAGGAGCGCGAGACGAGCTTGCTGCAGCAGGACCTCCACGACGACATCGCCGGCTTCGTGTACGAGCGGCTGCGCCGCCGCCCAATGGTCCTGCCCGTGATCGTCGAGGTCTGACGTGCCACACGGCTCGGCGAGAACCGGCGGCGCCTCGCTCGCGGCCAGCGCGGCGCTCGTCGCTGCGCTGGCGCTCGCTGCGCCCGTGGCATCGGCGGGTCCGTCCGGCGTTTGGCGCGAACTGAGGGCCGCCGCAGCGCCTGGAGGCGAGCTCAGGACGGCGCGGCCGGTCGTGCTGCCGGGCGGGGCCGCCGTCTATCGCTTTCAGCAGCGCGTGGGTGGACGACCGGTGATCGGCGCCGAGGCGATCGTCGACGACGCGCCGGGCGCCGCCCCCCGGCTGGTCGCGGACTCCACGAAGCCGGCGATCAAGACACCCGCAACGGCGCGAGTCACGCGGGACGGCGCGATCGGGATCGCGTCCCGCCGCATGGGCGTGACCAAGCTGCGGGGCGAAGTCTCCGCGGCGCTCGCGATTCAACCTGAGGATGGGGGGACCTTGGTGTGGCGAGTCCTGATCCCCGCGGCGACCCCGCTCGGCGATTTCGAGGTGCTGGTCGACGCTGCCGGGGGCCAGGTCGTGAGCCGGCACAACCTGCTCGAGCGCTTCCGGACCGGCGAGGCCAAGCTCTACAACCCGAACCCCGTGGTGGAGCACGGGGGGGCAAGGGGCCTGCACAAGGACCATCACGGCCGCGACACCCCGCTGCTGCGGAAGCTTCGCCGGCCGGTCCCGATCCCAAACCTCGACGACGGGCAGGATTGCCTGCGCGGCCGCTGGGCCCACGCGCAGCGGGGCCACAAGAAGAAGGAGACGTGCAAGCGGAACCTGCGGTGGAGCAAGATCACCCGCTCCGACAACCGGTTCGATGCGCTGATGGTCTACTTCCAGATCAACCGCGCGCAGGCCTACATCCAGTCGCTCGGCTTCTCGAACTCGAACCCCTCGCCCAACGGCGTCGCCGATCGGGTCCAGCGGGCGGTTGCGGATGCCTTCAAGGCCGACAACTCCTTCTACTCGCCCGCGACCGAGGACATCAGGTACGGCGCCGGTGGCGTGGACGACGCCGAGGACGCCGACGTGATCCTCCACGAGTACGGGCATGCGATGCAGGACAGCCAATCGCCCGCCTTCGGCCAAAGCTCCGGCTTTCAGCCCGGCGCCCTCGCGGAGGGCTCATCCGACTACTGGGCGGCGGCGATGTCGTCGCTCGGCCCGCGCACTGGAAATGAGGACGATGTCTGCATCTTCGACTGGGATGCGACCACCTACGGGAGGTTCTACCCGAGGGTCCCGCCGGAGAGATCCGGGCGGCGCTGCGGGCGGCGAGCCGACTTTTCGCGCACGCTCCCAAATGCCAAGCGGGGCGGCTGCGGAACCGACGTCCACTGCGTCGGGCAGGTCTGGTCGACGGCGCTGTGGAACATCCGGAAGGCGCTCGTCGCGCAGCACCCGCGAAGCGGTGGCGCGCGGATGGACCGGATCTACCTGGCGTCGCAGTTTCTCTACACCTCGGTCGAGCGGTTCAAGGGTGCCGCCAAGGCGCTCCTGTGCGCGGACGAGGATATTCACCCCCGCAGGAAGCCAGGCGATTGCCGGGGGCAGGATTACGCCGTGATCCACCACCAGATGCAGGTGCGCCGAATCCCGGGCTAGTGGACGAGCGCCGAAAAGACTGACCCGCCGGCGTCAGGGAGGGGGAACACCGGCGGGTCGCTTGGCTCAGACTGGCCAACGTTCGCCCGCCGAGGTGGTGTCGGGGGGTGCCCCCGGCGAGCGTGTTGTCTCGTCCGCGCGGAAAGGTAAGTGCCCGGGATAAACAGTTGTTAAACGTTCCCCCCGGAATTCCTAAGAATCGAATCCGGGGATCCAGGGGGTCTGTTTCAGCTCGCCAGCGGCAGGGTGACCCGGAACCTGGCTCCGCCGCCCGGCGCCGATCCGGCCTCGACGTCGCCACCGTGGGAGATCGCGACCGCCTTGACGATCGCCAATCCAAGCCCCGTGCCGGAGTCGCCCGAGGTGTCGGCGGGACCGGCCCCGCGCACGAACCGGGAGAAGATCTGGCTCTCCATGCCGGGCGGGATGCCGGGACCGTCATCCGACACCTCCAGCACCGCGTCGCCGTTCCGGCACTTCACAGCGACCGTGATCTCGGTGCCCGCCGGAGTGTGGCGCAATCCGTTGTCCAGGAGGTTGACCGCTAGGCGGTGGAGCTCGTCCGCATTCGCCCGCACGGGCACCGGCCCGGCCTCGCTCAGCGTCAGAGGGTGACCGTCGGCCACCGGGCGAACCTCTGCGAGCGCGGCGGAGACCACCTCGGCGAGATCGCATTCGCTCCGAGAGCCGGTTCGGCCGGCATCGGCCCGCGCCAGCAGCAGCAGGTCCGAGACCAGCCGGCTCATTCGCTTCGAGGACCGGAGCGCGGAGTCCACGATCTCGTGCTCCTCGTCGTTGCCCTGGCCCGGGGTGAGCCGCTCCTGCAGCAGCTCGAGATTGGCCAGGATGCTGGTCAGCGGCGTCCGGAGCTCGTGGGATGCGTCGGCGACGAACTCGCGCTGCAGCTGCATCATCTGCTCGGTCTCGGCGCGCGCCGCGTCGAGCTGGCGAAGCATTTGATCGAGGGTTCGGGCGAGCTCGCCGACCTCGTCGTCGCGCTCCGGCTCAGGGATCCGCTGGGACGGGTCCCGCGTCGTGGCGATCGTTCTCGCCGTGCTCGTCAGGGTCGCGATCGGTCGCATTGCGCGCCCTGCGATCGCGATTCCGGCGAGGGCGGCGAGGGCGGTGCCGCCCAGCACGCCGAGGCCGAGGAAGAGCCAGAGGCGGGCGACTGTGGAGTCGAGGTTGTCGGTGCTGCGGGCGTATTGGAGGTACGCAGGAAACCCGAAGAGCTCGCCTGAGCTGTTGGATATGCGCACCGTGTAAACCCTGAACGAGCCCACGTCGGTGAATCCGGGAATGCTCCCCGGGAGCGGTCCGAGATTGGGCGCACGCACATCCGAGGCAAACGGCAACGGACGTCCATTGCTGTCCACCAGCCGTGCGGCGCTCACGCCCGGCGTCGAGTTCGTGGGAAGTGGCGGGAGGCCGGCCGCTCTGGCCTGAGCCTCCCGCACGGTCTGGTTGGCGGCGTCCCGCAGCTCGTCGTCGAAGTTGTCGTGCAGCCTGCTCGACGTCAGCCGGCCCACGATCAGAGCGAAGATGACGAGGATCAGAAACGTCAGGCCTGCGGAAACGGCGGCCAGGCGCCAGCGGACCGGCCAGCGCTTGGGCGTCAGTGCCGCGGCGAGTCGCTCAAGCCTCTTCATCGCGGGGCGCCCTCATGACGTACCCGGCGCCGCGCTTCGTGTGGAGGATCCTCGGTTCACCGCCTGCCTCTAGCTTTCGCCGCACGTTCGAGATGAAGACGTCGATGGTGTTGGTCATCGCCATCGGGTCATAGCCCCACACCTCCTCCAGCAGGCGCTCGCGGGAGATGACCAGACGCTCGTTGCGCATCAGGTACTCGAGCAGCTCGAACTCGCGGTTGGTGAGCTCGATCGGCCGGTCGCCACGGTGGACCTCGCGAGTGTCTGGGTTGAGGCGCAGATCGGCGACCGTGAGCGATGCGGTGCCGCGAGGTGGACGGCGGCGCATCAGCGCGCGCATGCGGGCGAGGAGCTCCTTGCGCTCGAACGGCTTGACCAGGTAGTCGTCGGCACCGGAGTCCAACCCCACGACGCGGTCATCCGTCTGGGTGCGAGCCGTGAGGATCAGGATTGACATGTCGCCCGCGGACCGAAGCCGCCGGCAGACCTCGACCCCGTCCAGCTTCGGCAGACCCAGGTCGAGGATGACGAGGTCGGGAACGAAGTCCTCGGCCACTTCCAACGCGGCCACGCCGTCGCCGGCTGAACGTACCTCGTGGCCCTCCTGGCGCAGCGTGCGCCGCAGCACGTCGGCGATCTCAGCGTCATCCTCGACCACCAGCACGCGGCCAGTGTCCATCTCGGTATCCAGCATCCCGAGAAAGAGTAGCCCCGCCCAGGCCGAATACCGGCAGGTTTTACCGCCCCTTTATGGCTATGGGGCGCCGTGCCTGAGAGGGGACCTCTCGCAGGCGTCGAACCTGCCCACACATGCTCTTGACGCGCAAGCGCCGGACCAAGGGGCGCGGGAGCCAGCGGGCTCGACCGCGCGCCCATTCGCGCGCGGCAGCACCCAAGTCCCGCCGAGATCCACGGGAGCTGGTCGCCGGGCTCGAGCAGCGGCACCTGGACCTGATCGGCCTGGGGCTGATCGCGATCGCCGTTTACCTCGGCTGCGTCCTGTACGTCGGCTGGGACGGGGGTCCCGTGGGCAACTCGCTCAAGTCCGGACTCGCGGACGTCACCGGACGGGTGGCGTACCTGGTGCCGGCCGCGATGGCGGCCTGGGGCGCGGCCCTCATGATGCGTCCGATAATCACGGCCCCCGGGGCGTTCAACGCCGGCACCATCCTGCTGTTCTGTGCATTGCTTGTAGCATTCGCCGCGGAGACCGCCGGACTGGGGCCGGGACATCCCGCCAGGCACGGATACTTCGACCACCGCTTCTACTCCGTTCACGGCGGGGTCATGGGAGAGGGCCTTTACTGGGCCGCGACGTCGCTCTTCCACCGGCTCGGTGCGCAGATTCTCGCCGTGCTCATGTTCGCGAGCGGTTTGCTGCTTGTGACCCAGACCACGGTTTCGAGCCTCCTGACGAGAGCCGGCAGGATGGCGCGGACCGCCGGGACCGGGACCCGGGAGCTCGCAAAGACGGTGCGCATGGGGAGGGGCCATGGCACTCGGGACTTCGAGCCAAACGGGCGAGACATCGCGATCACCCGCGCCGGACCCACCGAGGCTCTGGCAACCGCGTCGCTCGCCGATCCCGGCGTCGACGCCAAGACGACGCGCTTCGCAGACGACGACAACCCGGAGTGGGATGCGGACGCGCCGGAGTCGCCCGGCCAGGGCCAGTTCGCCTACGACGACACGGTCCCCCCGGCACCCGATGAGCCGGACGACGCCGAGGCGATCGGAGAGCAGCAGCCAGCGGGCGCCGACCTGACGCCGATGGGCAATCGTCGCTCGGGCGTCACCGAGTCGGACGAGATCGACTACAAGCTCCCCGCACCCAAGGCCCTCGAGCGCGGAAAGGGCGACCCCGGCCCCGACATGCGCGACCGCGAGGCGACCGCGGGCGCGCTGCTGGAGGCACTTCGGAACTTCGGGGTGGAGGCGCGGCTGCTGGGTGTCGTCAGCGGCCCGCACGTGAGCCGCTACGAGCTGCAGCTTGCGCCGGGCACCAAGGTCTCCAAGGTCGCCCAGCTCCGGGACGACCTCGCGTATGCCCTCGCCTCAACCGACATCCGCATCCTGGCGCCGATCCCCGGCAAGAAGGCGGTGGGCGTTGAGGTTCCAAATCAGCGGCGGCGACTCGTCCGCCTGGGCGACATCTACGACGGGCGCCCCAAGGGCTCCTCGCCGCTCGCCGTATGGCTGGGCAAGGACGTCTCGGGGCAGGCGGTGTGGACGGACCTCGCCCTCATGCCCCATGCCCTGGTCGCGGGCACCACCGGATCGGGGAAGTCCGGATCCATCAACGCGATGCTCTGCTCGGTGCTGCTGCACGCGTCGCCGAACGAGGTGCGCCTCGTCCTGGTCGATCCCAAGCGCGTGGAGCTGAATCACTACGAGCGCCTGCCGCACCTGCTCACACCCGTGGTCACCAACCCGCGTCTGGCGGCAAACGTCCTTGCCAACCTGATCGGCGAGATGGAAAGCCGGTACTCGGTGATGGGCGAGGCGCGAGCGCGAAACCTGGCGGAGCTCAATCGGTCGCGGGTGAAGGTAGGCGAGGCCCCACTCCCGCACATCCTCTGCGTGATCGACGAGCTCGCCGACCTGATGATGGTGGCGCCCGCGGAGGTCGAGGACTCGATCATCCGCCTGGCACAGAAGTCACGCGCGGTGGGCATTCACCTCGTGCTCGCCACGCAGCGACCGTCGACGGACGTCATCACCGGAACGATCAAGGTGAACATCCCGGCCCGTATCGCCTTCTCGGTCGCATCCCAGGTGGACTCGCGCGTGATCCTCGACCAGGGCGGAGCGGAGACCCTCCTCGGGCAGGGGGACATGTTGTTCAGGCCCGTCGGCACGTCGCGGCTGCAGCGGCTCCAAGGGGCGTTCGTCACCGAGGACGAGATCGCACGCATCAGCACCCATTGGGCGCGCCAGGGGGAGCCGGAGTTCGACGAAGCGCTTCTCGAGGTGCGGGAGGAGGTCGACGACGAGCGGGAGGGCGACCTCTCTCCCGACAACGACGACCTGCTCGACGGTGCGGCGCGAATCGTCGTCCAGAGTCAGACGGCGTCCGTCTCGATGCTTCAGCGCCGCCTCCGGGTGGGATACACCCGGGCCGGGCGCCTGATCGACATGCTCGAACGGCGCGGGATCATCTCCGGGTATGAGGGGTCGAAGCCTCGCCAGGTGCTCGTGACCGAGGGCGAGCTCGCGCGCGTGCTGGCCCGCCACGGGGGCGGAGCCGATCCTGACGAAGCGGAGGGGCCCGTCGACGACCCGGGCACCGACGCCGGTCAGGAATCGGTCAGCGCCACCGTCGAGTAGGCCCCGGAACGCGTGGCATCCGCCGCGGCGAGAATATGCGCCGCCATGGCCACGAGGGATCAAGCGGAAGGCCTGCCGATCGGCGAGGTGCTGAAGCGCACGCGCACGCGCCTGAAGCTGGATATCGGAAGGGTCGAGAAGCAGACGAAGATCAGGGCCAAGTACCTGCGGGCTCTCGAGAACGAGGAGTGGGACACGCTCCCCGGGCCGACATACGTCAAGGGGTTTCTTCGCACGTACGCCACCTACCTGGGGCTCGACGCTGACGCAATCGTCGACGAGTACCGGCGGACGATCGAGCGCTCGCCGGCGATCGAGCAGCCCTACCTGTTCTCCGAGCCTCTCCTGGAGCGTCGCCGCAGGCCGACTGACTCGCAGCGACGTTCGCGGGGCTACGGGTTGCTCGTGTTCGCCGGAGTCGCCATCCTCGCCGTGATTGCGCTCGTGATCATCGGACTGACCGGAGGCTCGAGCAACGAGGGCAAGGTGCACCCCAGGGGCAAGCACCAGCAGCACCACCGCCACGGCCAGGGATCGAGGCACGGTCGCCAGGGAAATGCCCAAGCCTCAGGCCAGGCGATCTCGCTCGCCCTCGTCACCCACGACGAGATGGTCGTCTGCCTGCGGCCGGGGCACGGACGGCCGCTCATCGACTCCCAGACGCTCGTGGCGGGATCGAAGCAGGGACCGTTCGAGCCGCCGGCCGAGAACTATCGCCTCGACCTCATTTCCGGCGGGTCCGTGACCCTGGTCCTGGGCGGGAAGCCGCAACGCGTGCATTCCAAGCGGCCGGCCAGCTACGAGATCGATTCCGCGGGCGTCAGATCGATTCCGTATCAGGGGCAGAAGTGCCCATGAGCGTGGCGGGCGCACGGACCGGCATCGTCGTCACGGGGACCGAGGTGCTGACCGGCCGGATCACCGACCGCAACGGCCCGTGGATCGCGGAGCGACTCGGTGAGCTCGGGGTGGAGGTCACGCATATCGTGTGCGTTGGCGACCGCGCTCCGGACCTCGAGGCTGCGCTGCGGTTCATGTCCGATCTCGGCGTGGATCTCATCGTCACGAGCGGCGGGCTCGGACCGACGGCCGACGACCTGACGGCGGAGGTCGTTGCGCGTTTTGCGGGCCGCGAGCTCGTGCTGGATTCCGAGATGGAGCAGAGAATCGCGGAGATCCTCGCCGGGTTTGCGCGGCGCCTCCGGTTCGACGCCGAGGCGCTCCGCGAGGCGAACCGCAAGCAGGCGCTGATCCCGGAGGGGGCGACGCCCATCGATCCCGCCGGCACGGCGCCCGGCCTGGTGGTGCCGACGCAGGGGCCCACCGTGATCGTGCTGCCGGGCCCCCCGCGAGAGCTTCAGTCGATGTGGCCCAAGGCGCTCGCCACCGACGACGCTCGCAGCGCACTCGCGGGGGCAACCCCGTACGGCGGCCAGACGATGCGGATCTTCGGCATCCCGGAATCGGAGCTCGCACAGAGCCTTCGCGAGATCGGGGCCGATTTGGACCTCGCGCCACTCGAGATCACGACCTGCCTGCGGCGGGCGGAGCTCGAGATCGACGTTCGCTACCACGAGGATGCGGAGCCGGTGGCGCGACGGCTCATGGACGAGCTCGCGGAGAGACATTCCCGTTACGTCTTCAGCCGCGACGGCTCGTCCATCGATCAGCAGGTGGCGGCGCTCCTCGTGGGCAGTCGAATCGGGTTGGGTGAATCCTGCACGGCGGGGCTCCTGACCGCCCGCCTGACCGAGATCCCTGGGGCCTCCGCTTACGTGGCCGGCGGCGTCGTGGCCTACTCAAATGAGGCCAAGCAGGGGCTCCTGGACGTGCCCGCCGACGTTCTGGAACGCCGCGGCGCCGTGTCGCCAGAGGTGGCCGAGGCGATGGCCGACGGCGCGCTCGAGCGGTTCCATGCGGATCTCGGGGTCGGCATCACGGGGATCGCGGGCCCCGGCGGTGGAACCGAGGAGAAGCCGGTGGGCTACGTCTGCATCTGCGTCAAGCGTTCCAGCGGCAACACCCTTGCCCGCGATCCGGTCCTGCCCGGCGACCGGACCGAGATCCGCGATCGAGCGACCACGGTGGCGATGCACCTCCTGCGTCGGCTGCTTCGAGGCGAGGACTTTCCGCTCTGAGGGCGCGCAATGCGCCTGCCATCACGGCCTCGACACACCGGGCGTCTGGTGGAGGCGACTATGCTTTCCGGCCTAGTGGGGAGCTCTCGAGGGGCAGGCACGTGAGCGTCGCCACCCGCCGCAAGGGATTGCGAGCGGCGGCGGCGGGCATCGGTACGGCGGCGGTCGTATGGTTTGCCGCGTGGACGGCGGGGGCCACCGCCGCCGGCCAGTGCGGTGATCCGGCGAGCCGGCCGTGGTGCGACACGTCGCTGCCGCCTGGTAAACGCGCCGACCTGCTGCTCGACGCGATGACCCGCCAGGAGAAGATCTCCCTGCTCGGAGGGGAGCAGCTTCCCGACGTGGGGCGCGGAGGCCGTATCGACCAACACAGCGCCGCGAGCGCCGGGATCGCGCGGCTCGGGATCCCTCGGCTCAACTTCGACAACGGCCCGGCGGGCGTTCGCCAGGGCCCAGCGACAGCGCTTCCAGCCCCGATCGCGCAGGCGGCAACCTGGAAGCCGGAGCTTGTCAACGAGGCCGGTGCCGTGACCGCGGACGAGGCGACCAAGAAGGGCAACGACTTCCTCTACGCGCCGACCGTGAACATCATGCGGACCCCCGTAGGCGGCCGGACGTTCGAGGGCTACGGCGAGGACCCCTTCCTCGATTCCCAGATGACGGTCGACTGGATCGAGGGGGCGCAGCGCCACGGCGCGATTGCCGTCGTCAAGCACTTCGCCGCCAACAACCAGGAGGGCTACGGGGGGCCAGCGGCAAACACGGTGTCGCCGAGGACCGCCCCCGAATGGCGGCGGGGCGAGCACGACGTGGTCGGGGGCCGCAAGAACATCGACGTCAACGTCGACCAGCGCACGCTGCACGAGGTCTACTTTCCCCACTTCGAGGCGGCCATCAGGAAGGCTGACGTGGGCGCGGTGATGTGCGCCCACAACAAGGTGAACGGCACGCACGCGTGCCGCAATCGCAGTCTGCTGACCCGGGTGCTGCGAAACGAATTCGGCTTCAAGGGAATCGTCCTATCCGACCACACCGCCGCCGGCAATACCCCCGCGTCCCTCAACAACGGGCTCGACTTCGAGCCGTTCCCGGGAACGATTTACGGGCCCGCAGCGGTGAACCAGGCCATCGAGGGAGGCGCAGCGAGCATGCGAGATGTCCGGCTGCACGTCTTCTACATTCTGCGCACGCTGTTCGCCCACGGGGTCTTCGACCGCCCGGCCTATGTGAACGATCCGAGCCGTATCGACGAAGCCGGCCACGGCAAGGTGGCCAACCGGATCGAGCAGTCAGCGATCACGCTGCTGCGAAACGAACACTCGATCCTCCCGTTGCGAGCAGACCGCCTGAGCTCGATCGCAGTGGTCGGCCCGGCCGCCTCCCAGTACGCCTACGGCGGCGGGTCTTCGAGGGTGCGGCCGTTCTACCATCGCCTGCCGCTCGCCTCGATCACCCGGGCCGTGCCCGATACGACCGACGTGCGCTACGACGACGGCAGCCTTCCCAGCCGAGCGGCGGCCGTAGCCCGCGGCGCGGACGTCGCGGTGATCTTCGTTCGCGACTTCCTGACCGAGGGCGTCGATCGAAGCTGTCTCACGCTGGAGTGCCCGTCGGACTTCGGCAACCAGGACGCCCTGATCAGGGCGGTGGCTCAAGCCAATCCACACACCATCGTCGTGCTGGAGACCGGCGGTCCCGTGCTTACGCCGTGGCGCAACGAGGTCGACGGGCTGCTCGAGGCCTGGTACCCGGGCGAGGGCGGCGGCACGGCGATCGCTCGGGCGCTGTTCGGCACCGCGGACCCCGGCGGGCGACTTCCGGCGACCTTCCCGCGTCACGCCGAGGACATCCCGACGGCGGGGAACCCGCGGCTGTACCCCGGCGTGAATAACGAGGAGTACTACAACGAGGGGGTGTTCGTGGGGTATCGCTGGTACGACGAGCACGACCTGCGGCCCGCGTTCCCGTTCGGCTTCGGACTCTCCTACACGAGCTTTCGATACCGGCACCTGAAGGTGAGACCGGCCGCGGGCGGACACTCCACGGTCGCCAGGGTGCATCTCGACGTGACCAACACCGGGAAACGCGAGGGCAAGGCCGTCCCGCAGGTATATCTCGGTCTGCCCTCGGGAAAGCGACTCGAGGAGCCGCCGAAGGAGCTCAAGGGATTCGACACGCTCTCGGTGAAGCCCGGAAGAACCCAGGAGGTGACGATCCCCCTGCGCGACCGCGATTTCGCCCACTGGGCAACGGCCTCGAAGGAGTGGAAGGTGAGCGCGAGCTGCTACCGGGTCCGGGTGGGCAGCTCATCCCGTGACCTCCCGCTCGACGCCACGATCGCCCGCGGCGGCGCGGACTGCGGAGCCGACGCGATAGCGATCCCGTGAGCTGCTCGGGCTAGGCGAGCCACTCTCGGGTGCGCCCGATCACCAGCTCCGGCTTCTCGTCGACGACGAAGTGGCCGGAGTCGGATACCAGCTCGACCCGCATGTCGTCTGCGTACGGCTCATAACCCCGCAGGAGCTTCGGGGTCAGAGAGATATCGCGCTCGCCGAAGAGCACCAGCGTCGGCGCGGCCAGCCGGCGTTGCCGCCATCTGCCGCGCACCCCCTCCCAGAGGGCCCGCTGGTAGTAGCGGTAGAGCTCCACGACCGCCTGAGCGCGAGCAGGATCCTGCAAGCTCTCCGCGTACGAGTCGATCTCCTGGTCGGTGAACGGCGCGTGTACGTTGCCGGTTCCCAGGTAGCGGCTGGAGATCCACTTCTGGCGCAGGACCCACCTGCCGAGGACGGGAGCCGCGATGATCCACGTGTACCAGCTTCGCCACGCTTCGATCGCGATGCTCGGTGACAGACGCGGCCACGGGTGGGGCGCGTTGCACACGACCATCCGATCGACCCGGCTCGCGTGGAGGATCCCCAGGAGGAATGCCACCCAGCCGCCCCAGTCGTGCCCCACGACGTGCGCGCGCTCGATCCCCAGGGCATCGAGCAGCGCGGCCTGATCGGCGGCGAATGTCTCGCCGTCGTAGCCGTGCCCGGGAGCCTCCGACCAGCCGAAGCCACGCAGGTCGGGTGCGAGGAGCCGGAACTCGCCCCGAAGCGCCGCCATCACCCGGCGCCACATGTACCAATGCTGCGGCCAACCGTGCAGCAACAGCACCGGCCGGGCATCGGGAGACCCCGCCTCGGCCACGTGAATGCGGATCCCGTTCGCCTCCACGAACCGGTGCTCGACGCCCTCGGCCGCCGGAATTTCGTCAGCCATCCGCGGCAATCTATTTGCGAATGGAAGGCATCGCGCGAGCCGGTACGGCATAGGTTCCGGAAGCCCATGGCGAAGGAGCGACTAAAGAGCCCGCGGGCGCGGCTGTTCGTGGCGCTTGATCTGCCCGATCCCGTTCGCGATTCGCTGGCGGCGTGGCAGGAGCGCGCGCTGACGGGTGAGGCCCTGCGCCCCGTCCGACCCGAGGCGCTCCACGTGACGCTCTGCTTCCTCGGGTATCACCGCGAGCGCGACATCGAGCGCATCGGGGGCATCGTCACCGATGTCGAGCCCCGATTCGTCGAGATCAAGCTCGATCGGGAACCGGTCCCGGTTCCGCCGAAGCGCCCCCGGCTGTTCGCGGTGGGAGGGGAGAGTCCGGCTGCGTCTGCACTTCAGGCGGAGCTCTCCGACCGACTTCAGGCGGAGCGCTTCTACGAGCCCGAGAAGCGACCGTTCTGGACCCACGTGACGGTCGCCCGGGTACGACCCGAGAAGGGCTCACGAAAGGGCGGTCGGCGTGGCAATCCGCGCGCTGTCGAACGCCCGCCCGGGCCCCTACCGGACGAGCTGCTGCAGCCCTTCGGTGGCGCACGAGTGGCTCTGTACCGCTCATTCCTACGGCCGACGGGCGCCGAATACGTCCGACTCGCTGGGTTGAATCTGACGTTCGCAGAAGAAAGGTGATGAGACGATGGCTCAAGAGAAGAAGGCGAATCTGAAGGCGGCGGACAAGGAAGCGAAGGCGAAGGATGCGGCGCTCCAGGCCGCCAAGACCCAGATCGAGCGCCAGTTCGGCCAGGGCTCGCTGATGCGCCTCGGCGACCAGGATGCGATCCAGGTCGAGGCGATCTCCACCGGCGCGCTCTCCCTGGACCTCGCGCTCGGGGTCGGCGGCGTGCCGCGTGGCCGGATCGTCGAGATCTTCGGCCCGGAGTCGTCGGGGAAGACGACGCTCGTCTACCACGTCATCGCCGAGGCGCAGGCGCGCGGCGGGATCTGCGCCTTCGTCGATACCGAGCACGCGATCGACCCGATCTACGCCCGGCGGATCGGCGTGGACGTCGACGAGCTGCTCGTCTCCCAGCCGGACTACGGTGAGCAGGCGCTCGAGATCGTGGACGTGCTGGTCCGCTCCGGTGCTGTCGACCTCGTCGCGATCGACTCGGTGGCGGCGCTCACGCCCCGCGTCGAGCTGGAGGGGCAGATGGGGGAGACACAGGTCGGCCTGCAGGCCCGCCTGATGTCGCAGGCGCTGCGCAAGCTGACCGGCAACCTCAGCCGAGCGAACACGGTCTGCGTGTTCACCAACCAGATCCGCGAGAAGATCGGCGTCAGCTTCGGCTCGCCGGAGACCCAGCCCGGCGGACGGGCGCTCAAATTCTATTCCTCGCAGCGCCTGGACATCCGCCGCATCGAAACCCTCAAGGAGGGCACCGAGGCGGTCGGCAACCGGGTGCGGGTGAAGGTGGTCAAGAACAAGGTCGCGGCGCCGTTCAAGCAGGCTGAGTTCGACATCGAGTACGGAGTCGGGATCTCCAACGAGGGCTGCCTGCTGGACCTCGGGCTGGAGCACGACCTCGTCCAGAAGTCGGGCTCGTTCTTCTCCTATGGCGAGCTGCGGCTGGGTCAGGGGCGCAACAACACGAAGCAGTTCCTGGCCGAGAACCCCGAGACGGCTCGGGAGATCGAGTCGAGGCTGTTCGAGATCCTCGATATCGAGCGCGTGGCGAGCCCCGCCGAGAAACCCGCGGACGCGACGCCGATCGCGGACGCATCGGCGGAGGCGGAGGCCGAACGCAAGGCCGCCTAGCCCGAGGAAGCAGCGCCCTTGCCTGAGCCGGACGCGTTCGAGATCGCGCTTGGCGCCTTGAGGCGCAAGGAGCGGACGGCCGGCGAGCTTCGAACCTGGCTCGGGCGCCGCGGATACGGCGACGATGAGGTCGAGGCTGTCGTGATGCGACTGGCCGAAGCAGGGGAGCTCG
>Ga0126312_10000457_pt1 | contig 24121 bp, 20 predicted proteins | sample Plot104A_FD_92537 | JGI IMG/M metagenome (GOLD analysis project Ga0126312, IMG submission 92537) | Serpentine soil microbial communities from UC McLaughlin Reserve, CA, USA - Plot104A | ecosystem: Environmental > Terrestrial > Soil > Grasslands | place: USA: UC McLaughlin Reserve, Lake County...
TCAAAACAGGGTGTACGGTAGGCTTAAAGATAAAGCACTAAAACAGGCCTTCAAGGTTGTCAGGGATAACGGTGGGCTAGACATTGCAGGTGAATACGGCAGCCTCGAGATAAACGATAAGGACTTTGTTGGGTAATATACTTTAACGATACCGTAACGTTTTGCTAACTTTCATTTGTATAGTTAGAAGTATAGCAGAAGAAAATAGAATCTATGAGGAGTACAAGAAGAGCCACGGATTAGATTAGTCTGCCTGCCTTCTCATTATTTCCCTCATACACTGGATACAAACTGCTTGAACATTATTTGTTTTAATTACCTCGTCTGGGTTATCATGGCTTCTATATTGCTCCCGCAAAATTGCGCCGCCTGCTAGAAAGGTAATAGGACTGACCATGAAGAACTTGCGTTCACAATATGCACATTGGGTTTGCTTCTCATTTTGGTATATCCTCTCGGTAGTTCTTTATCTTCAAACCTTTATCTCTTAATGCTTTGAAACTCCCCTTTAACTCCTGCTCTTTCTTCATATATTGCTCGCCACAAATACCTCGCTATCGTCTATATTGTTATGGGCCTTGACTGACTTGAGTGCCTTGTGTGTATTGTTATCTAGGTATATCTCACTTTGACAGTGCACACAAAATATGCTATCTTCTGATAACTTAGCTCTAATAATTCTGTTACACCATTTACATTCGTATTCTACAATCTTATCCTTATCGTATGATAGTATAATTGGTTTGTGTGTTCTATTTAATTCGTCCTTCAAGTTTCTAATAGTCATTCTATTATTATTACTCCTTATCATACAACTGTACCGCTAACCTGAATGCGTCGAATATATCACGGTGCTGTGTTGTCTTACCTGATTTGTCCAGTTTATACTCCGTTGCTACTGCAGTTCTTAATGAAGTTATTAGTTTCTCAAAGCGTGGGTGTATTGCTATAAAACCTTCGTCTATCAATAGTTTAAGGTGCTGCAACATCTTTGCATGATTGATTGAAAAGGGAACGGGTATGATACGCATCTCACTTGAAGGACTGCTTCCCTGCTTATCGTAGAATGCTAACCTACTGAATACATAACTATCGTTAGAGTTCTCACCCATCATTTTCTTTAGTGACTGCCATACAACAGGGTTAGCAGCATCACAATATAATGTTGATAGCGTACCGTATTTCTTCTTGATTTCCCAGACTCTATCTATCATTTGTTGAAACTCAGGCCTATCATATTCTTCTGCTTCGAGGACTTCAATACGACCATTAACAAACCGTGTGACTACTACACCGTACTTACTACTGCCAAATGATGGGTCCAAACCTACTGATATCTTACAGCCGTATACCATTTGCTCAGGGTCATACTCTATCTTTTGACAGTTATCTATTGCCAACTGACTGAATACGTTTCCTTCTAAACCTTTGAATTTTAAACAGAATTCCCGCTCAAAACTCCTACTATTTTTTATCTTGTCTATTTCCTCTTGTGAGTATATCTTCCCGGCTCCGAAAGTCCAGTCTAATGGAAGCCGTTTAAACGGTGACTCTTCAAATGGTTCCTTTAATAGTCTATCCATTGCATCATTGGGTTTTTGTGGTGTGCTAACCGCGATAAGGTAAGGGTTGGACTTGGGTACGTTACGCAACATAATATCCATAATGTTATCTACTTCATGGTCTGGGAAGAAACTAAATTCGTCTGCAAATATTACTGATATATTAGGAAGTCCTCTTGCAGAATCAGCGTGATGTGATGGAAATGCCTCAATGCGCACACCATTCAAATTACAAACAGTTTCCTTGTCTGTGAATACTATGTTAAAGGGTTTGAATAGTCCTTTAATACGGTTGATAAGTGAAATGGATAACTCGAGTCTAGGCCCTGTAAATATAACTATTTGTGAACCTTTCAATTCGTCATTGCGTAAACACTTCCATGCTATCCACCTTAATATAAACTCGGTAATACCTAAACCACTGGCTTTTAATACGGCAAGATGCTTCACTTTCTGCGGGTGTATGAATGCCCTTAGTCTCTCCTGTTTCAAATTCTCTAATGTAGCCTTAGTGTTTACCTTCTTTTCATGACGTCTGCCTTCTGCGTCTATCTCTAACTGCTTGAATATCTGCTCTTCCTCCTCCGTTGGTAGTCTCTTATTCAAGTATTCTGGCCGTTCAAGTGCATGAAATATCTGGCGTTCGTAGTCAAACAAAGGATATTCAATATCTCCCTTCTTAGGTAAGCCTATGATGGTTAAAGCAGCATTGTTTAGGTGGGTGTGGGTTATTACGGCCTCCTACTGACTCCATTGCGTATTGGTGCTCTACTCTTCCCCAGATATAGAAGGGTTTACTTCCTAATTTTCGGATTAAATCCGTAATTTTGGGGTCTTCTTTTACCGGCTCTTGTTGCTCTGTCATAAGTCTCCGCAAGTCCCGAATTGTCATTGTGATAATAGATATGATATCTGCTCCCTTAACCACCGACTAACAATAGTGCTGTTAATAATACAGTATGAGTTCAGATACACACTACTGCAGTCTGACTCCGTTAGTGTGTCAACAGTTGCACTAACAATGGTGGTCTTAGGATATGCAGTCATTCTATTGATCTCTTTGCTTTGCTCTATTCTTCTCTATTGAATCGTCGATAGCAATTCGTAAGCATGACTGACAAAGGTAAGTACGCTTCGGGATAGTTGGAGGCAATATGATACTTACAACTTGAAGGCTCTCGGTTTCCTTTGCTTGACATGGTGAGCATACGCGGTGCTTCCCGTAACTCTTATTCAATTTCTTCCCCTGTTATTGGTTCCTCAATGCTTTCTTCTCCTGAAGCGGAAACTCTTGGCTTTCAATGATAGCTAGAAGATGGATTCTAGAATCTATCTATTTGAACAGAATTTCTCTGTTCAGCAGAGAATTGCAGCCTTGAAAGCAGCCTATTCAAGTCCTAACCTCTTATTTAGCGCTAGTATTTGCGCTGCTAACTTATCAAACTTTGAATTCTCTTCTTTTAGGCGTATCTCTAACTCTCTATTCTTGGCTTTTACCCTACTTTCGTCTGATACCGTAAGATAGGGCATTGCGCGCTCTGCGTATAACTCTAACAAACTGTACTTGCCTTCTATGGCCCTAGGCCTATAGTAGTGTTTTGCTACTCCTATGTTATGGCCCATTAACACTTCTACATAGAAAGGGTCCACACCTGCCTCAAGACATTTGTTCTCAAAGAACTTTCTAAATGCATGTGCTGCCATATTTGCATGACGCTCCCCTATTCTTGACTTCTTATCCTGATAGTTTCGTATCCCTGAGTCATAGATTAGATTATAGATTGTTGTCTGCAGAGTTCCTAATGATAACTTGTGCTTTTGCGGTGGGTCGTTAACGTCTGATACGGTTATAGTCCCTATGTTATTTTGTTTGTTAAACTGTTTTCTGATAAGATAACTTTCAGGGGATATCCCTTCACCACATCTTCTCCTATAGTCAATGTAGGAATCGATTGCATTTGCGCATTCAAGCGAACAATAGGTTATATAGGATTCTGAAGTTCCACTGTAAACTGTTATCTCATATATGCCATATTCGGCATTATACTTTAAGTCTCCATACTTAAGCTCAGGTATTGCTCCCCTTCGCATCCCAGTAGACGCTAGCAAGTAAATTATTACCCTCTTTCTTTCGTCACACTTATCTAACATCTTATGAATTTCTTCATAGGTGTAAGGAGTATCAATGTTTGAAACTATATTTGAATTACAGCCAACATACTCTTTAGAGTCTCCTTCTAGCATTATCCTATTTGACTTGTAGAAGCGCTTCACCCCATCAAAATAACTACCTCGTGTTTTAGGTGCTAAGTGTAGTGTATTGTCAAGATAGTCAAAATAACTCTTGACATGAGATTCTATTTTGACAGAATCCCTATCAAACAATAGTTTATCGGTATTATCTCCCACTAATACCCCCGTTCTTAAGACTACTTCCTCTCTATTACTATACTCCATAAACCTCCTAATCCAAGTAGTATAGGCCTGCTTGGTATAAGGTGAGTCTCTAAATCTCCTTATGTAATTTCTGAAGCTATCAGTAGCTTCATTAATTGGCTGCTTGTCATGCTTGGCTCCGGCGAAGCCAAAATCGGCAATTTTGCCGTTTTGATTAGTAGAATGTTTAAAATATGCTTGCTGCATACTTATGATTATACTTTAGGAGTATATATAGTTACTATTCATTAGTTAATTGACTTTAAAGAATAACTATCCAATAACCATTCTTAAGATCAAAATTGCTGAAACAGCAGTAATCGTTGCTAGACTTATGTTCTTGAGGACTAATTCTAACTTCGCTGTATCAGCATCCGTCCGACCCTCTCTCTTATACTGCTTGTACCTTCTAGAAACTCTAATGTGAATGTAACTCAACGATCCCGTAATCGCAGACAAGACGATGGGAACAATCTCAATATTATTGGTCTGTATAACGAATCCAGCAATAACAGGTAACGATCCCCATGACACAGAAAACCAGAAGTTGGTATGAAAAAAGCCCCCGAAGATTTCAAAATTGTATGCGAATACAAAGAATCCCTCCAATATGGCTATTATCCATAACACAGGTGTAAAAAGTATCATATAGTAAATTCCAATAGAATATGCACACGAAAGGCTTGCAAGAAATATGAACCAAAGCTGCTTGTGGGAAAAATAGTTCCCCCAAGGCTTAGCCTTCCTGGAACCCAAGCTATCTGCTGCGTGAGCTGCTAATCCAAGTCCGAGTGCGTATATGGCTGATATGGCAAAGACACGCTCCCATATTATGGAAGTCGCCAGCATGGAACCCAATAGTGCAAAAGAGATACACATCCCTGTGTAGGGCAAAAATAACATTCCTACAAATATCCTAAATCCTCTTGGACCGAATTTAGGCACGAACCACTCATTTAAGCGGTTATTTTCAGTATTCATGGTTTTCTGGCAGATACTATAGCGCATGTTCCTAAAGTATGATATTTACAGGATATCCCAACGAATCCAGTTTTTTTAAGACACAGGATGGTATCGTCAGGCCACGCATTAGTTTTGCAAATGAGCTTATCTAACCTCTCAAATGTGGGAGCCCATTCTTTGAGTAAATGACCCGAGAACTTCAGTAGAACAAAATGAAATTTCCAAAGCTTTTTGACCAGCGGGTTCCCTGGAAATGTAAAGTCATGAAAAACGATATTCCCGTCATGTCTAAGAACCCGCCAACACTCTTGCACGACGGTTTCGACATCGATATACTTCGCCAAATATGAAGATACGATGGAATCAAACGATTCTGCCCTGAATGGTAATAGCTCTGCAGTTGAATTTATTAAAGAAAACCGACGGGATTTCTCTTTTGCTTTTTTGATGTAATCTAATGTAAGATCTAGGGAATGAATCATAAACTTATCTGACCTCCGTTCCAGTATCGAAGATAAAATCCCTGTGCCAGCAGCAAGATCAAGAATAGCGGTTGGAATAAGCGAACCATTACCTATAATTTTCGCTATTTGGTCTTTCCACATCTTGTCTCGACCGAAAGTAGCGTAATGGACTACCAAATCATAAGTGGCTACATTATTCGCGTTAAAGAATCTTCGAGCCTTACTATAGCCATCATGTAAAGTCATTTTAGATTTATTTCTCCCATCCAGACAAGCTTTGATGTTGGATACATATAGCAGAGATAACTACCTATTCATAGAACCAAACGATGTATTTTGTCAACTGGCAAAGAGATGTAAAGATATCCAACAGAAATGGACAGAAAGTTGTTCTCAAGAGTAATAAAAAGAGTAAGAGCTTCCATGAATACCTACTAGCATTATCATATACATTAGTATCGATTGCGCTAGGCCATCCGGATTCGCCTCCTACAGTTGGCGAGATGGCAATAAAAAATGAAGGAAGCAGCATGAGAAGCTATTTAATGAAACTTGGGATAAGAACGCCTAAACTCATATCACTTTCTGATTCTATACTTGTAGAAGAATACATAGAAGGTGGAGATCTGTACAGAGCATTTCTCAGCCTTGACAATAATAATTTTATTTCATCACTAGCGACAAGAGCTGGAGTCATAACCGCTAAACTCCATAGTGATGGTAGAGTATTTATTGACAATAAATCTCAGAACTATCTAGTAGGAAACGACTATGATTCATTGTATCGCACCGATTTGGGATTCATACAGAGAAAAACATCAGTTTTTTCACAAAGCATGGATATAGCTACATTTCTTGCAAGTTCTCTAGACCTAAGTATATTACGTTATTCTCTGATAGAAAATAGTTTCCACCAGGGTTATTATTCCGTAACAAGATCTGGTTTTCCTTATCTTTCCATTATTCTGAGGAATCTGCTCGCACCAGGTTTTGCTTTCAATCATAGATCGATGCTAAAAAACATGCTCGTTAATTCAGTCGATAAGTGTTCCTTAACCTCTTAGATTGGGGGGAGCTCAGTCTTCTTGCCAAAACCACCAGAACCAAACTTGCAATAGAAGCACTGGTCAGATTGCATGTACGGTATTCTTTGTATAATAACTGCGCCGATTTTTAATGCAATCCTAGTCATTAACCGATATTTGAATGGCATTGATGGGATAACCTCATTGAAATAAACGGTATAATGATCTGGACAAAATTTTAATGTTATTTGAGCCCTGTGCTTAACCTCGTTCCGACGGTTATCCTTCGACTCAATGCTCAGGGTCTTGGTGACGTTTATTTGTTCCCTGATATATTCGTGTTTAGGACACGGACAGTCCTTACCCCCAGGATGTTTATATGCCGGAATATTCTTCCAGTCAAATTCAGGAAAGTCCTTTTCGAAGTCATCCATATTTTAGTTTAACCAACTTCATCTCATATAAAGTTGTATGTAGTCTGACCTCAAAATGCAGAGACCCTGGCTTATGGTACAGACTAAAATGAGAAAAGATATATTTTTGGCTTTCTATCAGATTCTATAGGCGTGACATTACGAGACCAACAGGGCAGCAACGGAAACAGTGGTATGACGGCGGCGGCTGCTACTACTACAACAACTACTGCAACAACGAATAAGACTCACCATAACGTGAACAGAGGTTCTTCGGACTCTAATTTGAAAACATTATTGGAATTCAAGAAAAACCTGTTAGAAGAGCAACGAAAAAGCGAACAGGAAATCCAGGAACTCAATGCTAGAATCGAAGAAGCGAAGAGAAGCATAGACGAGAATAGGAATGAATTGAATGATCTGCGTTTACGCTTGAAGCAAGTAAACGAACAAAAGGATGCAGAGTTCACAAAGTTTAAAGAATTGAAGACTATCCTGGCGGAAACTCGAAATGAGATGAAAAATATGGATAATAAATCAACATCTAGTGCAAGCTCAAGATCAAGAAAAGATCGGTTTGACATTATACATTTAAGTCGAGCACTCGAGCAAATAGAACATGACATTCAGACCAAGAAATTATCCAAAGACGAAGAGCGTAGGTTGGTTGCCAAGTCAAAAGAAGTTGCAACCAAGTTACACAATTTGAAAGTAATTAATAAGAAGGAAGATAAGTACAGAAACATACTTTCCCAATATGATTCTCTGAAGTCAATCATGAATAAAATATTTGACCAAAAGTCAGAATTCGGGAATAAGATTGGTTCTGTCAAGGCAGAATTAGACAGACTGATGAACTTGCGAGAAGATCTCTATGAAAAACGAAGGAAAGTAATTCACACAATAAGGGAGGCAGCTGCAAAACTTGAAATGGTGGAAACCCAGCTAAATGCAATTGAATTTAGACGATCCCGTACTCAAGCAATAGGCAGCAGGCAAAGAAAACAGAGGGAATATGAAGGCAGGCGTGAAAATAGATATGAAGCTACTCAAGACAGAGCAAGACGTACCAAGGAAAACCAGGAAAGATGGAATGTCCTAAAGGAACAAGCCCTTAAGAAAATGTCAAGTGGTGAAAAATTGACCTTTGAAGAAATGAAGTTAATCTATGGTGAGAATAACCTATAGTGCAAATAAGATATTGGACATTAATTAATTTGTGCCAATCGGAACGGATATAATGACTCCCGAAATTTTGCACAACTTTTGAAAGCATATCTTAGTGATATTAACCTATACTTCCGATTATGGCCTGAAATGAGTGTAATTGCCCTCAGATTATAGCTAATGCTCAATAGTCACTGTATAGGTTGCCTTGAAGTTAGAATGATTGTGTTATAAAAAATGCAAGCGGTTTATATACTGAGTGTATCACCGTTTTATATACTCGAAGTAATTACAGTCAACTAGGTTGGCCAGAGTATACTTTACTCCTTATGGGGTCGGTCTTGGCCATGCTAGTCGTTTAATGATGGTAGCAGACCAATTGCGGAATTTAGGTACGGCGTCTAAATTTTCATCGTTTGGTGAAGCCGCGAAATATGTATCGTCTCTTGGATATGACTGCAATCTAGTTCCATCATTGGACTTTGTTTGGACATCTGAAGGTCATTTTTCAATTACCTCAAGCATTGCCCATATACCAACATATTTTGTTAACTTTTCTAGGCAGGTTAATCATGAAGTTAGTCATATGATAGAATTCCGACCAGATATTGTAGTCTCGGACACAAGGTTATCACCAGTTTTCGCTTCGAAAATAGTCCAAGTCCCTTCTATAGTGATACTTAACCAGGTAAGACCCCTCCTTTCTCCTAGGCTGAGGCAATATAGAGTTGCAAGGAGTTTTGAAGCAATCAATGGTGAAGTCCTGGGATTGGGATGGACGATGACTGACAAAATACTTGTGCCAGATTTGCCACCGCCCTATACTATATCTGAAAATAATATCTGGGGGACCAATTCCATAAGAAACAAGCTCGAGTACGTAGGATTTATTGCCCCTCGAACATCCATAACAGAATCAAATACGAAAAAGGTATGCTCTGTACTTGGTTTGAATAGAGCCAAGCCAATAGTATTTGTCCATGTCAGCGGGCCAATGGAAACCCGCATGCCACTTGTCCGTCTTGCAATGGACGCATGTAGAAACCTTGAAGATGATGTTCAATATATAATATCTGCCGGTTATCCTAGCGGAAACCCTTGTCCAAAAAGCATTCATGGTAGAGGATGGTTCTATGAATGGTGTCCAGTCAGAGATGAAATATTTAGTTTGAGCGACTTGATAGTACTCCGAGGCGGTCACGCAGGGATATCTCAGGCTATAAGATACGGAAAGCCAGTCGTCGCTATTCCTATCGAAAACCATGGCGAACAGTTAGGCAATTCTGAAAAGATCGCAAGTCTAGGATTAGGAATCGCGGTAACCACTAAACCGCTATGTCCTGAACACATTTCAGACGCGATTAACCTCGTGTTGATAGAGCCATATTATCAAAGAAAAGCACATGAACTGATGGAACTAAGCGAGAACCTAAATGGCGTCAGTAATATCGTGAACATAGTTCGATCCTATCTTAAATGAGATCGTTTTCATTGTCTCAATTGCACGGCGTGAAACGGCATTGATTATCTGCTTGTGCTCCTCATACAATTCTTGATCAAACTTATTGTCAAGAGATGGTAGTTGACGAAGATGACTACTAAAGTAATTGACCTGACTTTCAAAGTTAAAAATATGCGTATGTGCTGCTGTTCTGCTTCTAATATTATAATCTTTGATTTCCGGGATTTCAAACAAAAATGGCGTCCAGGGGATCTTTCCTGCAGAGATGACATCATTTATTACTGAATTTATATACCAAGTCGGAAAAATGGTTGTAGGCAGCGGGATAATTACAACATCGCCCGGGAGCAATGTTAGCATGTTGTAGTAAATGTTTTCTAATAATATTGCTTTGGTGTCAGCATTCAAAGAGGATGGAGGAATCACGTGCGCTATAAAAATTCTATATCTTTTTTTATCAATCATGTCTATTACTGATTTAGATAACCTTAGCTTGTTTTTCAGATCTTCTTTGTTGATATAAGGAAGAAGTATTTCAGGCAGAAATCCATACCTGATGCTAGCCATACATGAAGAGACCGAAAGCTGGCTATGCATACTGCACGCTACCTTATGATACTGTGAACCAAACGGTATACCACCCAGTGAGGCTGTAGTTTCTATGCATACATACGCATATTTTTTATTTATATAAGACTGTACTAATCTGTCAACGGCATCTTTTGATCTTGCGGGCCGAGCACCTCTACTTGAAAGTTCTGACGCCAGCTTCCCTGAGGAAGCAAATTCTATATCTCTTTCCTTGTAACCCAACGATCTCAAACCATTTGCATATAATTCAACTTTAACAAGAAATTTTTCTTTAGGCAATATGATTTCTTGGCCAACAGCCCTTATGGCATTCACCACATTTGAAAAGTCGTTGCATGTTTTTTTTGCAATGGAAACCTTTTCTATCCCAAACATTCCAATTAGTATGCGCCTTGCTCCGGCTAAATCACTTACATCAAGAATGATAAAATTTCGTTCAAATTTAATGCTGAAAATTCTTATCCTCCTGCTCAGAAGTTTGCGACGGATGTTTTCTATTAGTTTTTCACTTTTTGATCTCGAAAAAAAAGAGGGATGAATTAGAAGAACATGCCGCACACCTTGAGTCCTTATCATAACATTTTATTTAACTATAATGCTTCTCTTTTTGTTGACGCTTATTACTTTATTTCAATAGGAAACACTACTGGGAATTTGAATAGCGACATAAAGACGAAGTGACGACTCTAAAAATCACCACCTCTTCTCCGTCCTCTTAAAGTTGATTAAGGGCCTCTTGAATATTCAAGCTATCAGTAGCATTTGGTACCAGCTCTAAATACCTGAGTAGGTCATTTTTATACCCTGTCTTATCCCCAAGTTGCAGTCTTGCTAGCGCACGGTTTTTGAATATGGGACCAAATCTAGCGGAGTTAATTTCTATTGCCTTTGAATAATATACCTGAGCGCCATGGAAATCTTTATTTTTAAGATAATAATTTCCCAAGCCTCTGAAGGCTAAATAATAATTGGGATTTGATTTAATGGATTTTTGATAACAGGAAACTGCTTCTTGAGAATTCTGTTCATTCAATATACTGCCCATAATGCACCACGCTTGAGCATTATTATTGTCTGTTTTTACGGCTCTGGAAATTTTTTCCAGAGCTTCGGTGACTTTTCCTTGGTGTCTCAACTTCTCCACTTCCAAGCAGATGCGATTTGATTCTTTGAATTGCATATTTTCTTTCTCTACTATTTGGTTCATATCCTGAGGAACTAGAACGATACTGACCATGTCGTCTTGTTCCCAATCTTGTTCGAATCTTCTCTCAGGGATAGCACCAATGGTGTCAGGTTGAGGGACATAGGTTAGAATTCGACTCTCGTCGGGATCGTAACCGCATATTATGTTTGCGTGTTGAGTAGTATCATATATTCCTGGTAATATGACAATAGAGGGTATTCCCTGATCGATTTTCCTTTTTATATCTATGATTGAACCTTTATACACGTATCCTTTCAGTCCATGTTTTTCAGCTAGTTCTATTCCTTCTATCATGATAGATCCCTTAATTCCAATGTATTTCTTTGCGCTTTGTTCTGCCTCAAGAAGCAACTGCTCTTCCCCCCAGTATTTACAAATGACATTTATTACCAATGGAAGACAAATATTTTCTTCTTCTGGACTTACTAAAGGAAGGGTTAATGAATTATATCCAGGTTGTGATTGCAAGGCAGTTATGCTTTTTATCCGCGTAAAATACCAATAAAATTCTTCTTGCTTCAATTTTAGAGGAAAAATAGTGATGAATCAGAGAAGACTGCTTCTACTATCCCGAATTACGTGTTCCTAGTTCTGAAAGTTACTATTTAGACATCGTATACAAGGCTCTCACAGGTGTAGGAAGCTTGAAAACAAATCTAATCCATCATCTTTGCTTTTCTCTGGGTGGAACTGGACACCTATCAGTCTCCTGCCAAGATTAGCAAAGATTTCGTTTTTGCAATACTTTGATGTAGCAATAGAAACAAAATCTTCGGGTATTCGCGCGACACAGTACGCATGGCTCTCATATACATAGAGTATTTTACTTTTTTGAAAAATAATACTCGCCTCTGGGGACTCTGATAGCACAATGTGGTTCATTTCTCGGACAGGGGCTATCATTCTACGTATAGATCCTCCCAATGCAAGGGCCATAATTTCTGCTCCATAACATATTCCCAAAATAGGAACACCTAGAAGATTACATTTTAGTATCAGTTTGGAATTAGCAGTATTAATCTCGCGACTTGGCTTGCTTCTGCCTGAAAGAATAACTTTTTCATAGGAACTAATTTTGTGATCTATATTTTCATAGAATTTTTTGTATTCGTAATTAGCCTTTAGTTTTCTTAGACACAATAATATGTCCTTAGTATAAGGCGAGAGATTATCTACGACGAGTACAGCCACCTTGAAGATTTCCCCAGCCAGTAACAGCACCACGGTTAATGATATAAAGCTTGGCTATTGTTAGTACAAGTGATCAAGGGAGTAGAGCTCAAGATAAGTTTAGCTGCAAAAGGAGCTTGCTCTTCTATATCATGATTGCTAGGTTTTTGCATACGAGATATATTGCGGCATATGCAGGCAGAGATGTTATAGTTTCATCAATTTTAAACGTTTGGCCTTTCAACGTCAATTTAACAGGGGTCTTAATTTTCACCTTGGTCTCAGCATCGCTTAACAGACAAGCATCGTACAGTGGATTGAATGAGTCTAGGTCAGTACATTTGATCTTGGTCAATCCACTTTTGCTGTTTAAGGTTCCTGGCATTCTAAATACACGATGAATATCCATTGTTACCTGGGGATCAATATTTACACCGAGTTCCTTTCCTAGTTTGTCCAGTTCTATCTTAAAGCTATAGTATCCTCCTTTCTCTTGAACTATATTCTTTAGCTTCGATCCAAAGGGATCCTTTACGCCTAGTTGTTGGTATAATCTCTTTCGCCAGCCGTACTTTAGGCCGCTTCTTGGAAATCTGACCAAGAAATTATTCTGACTATTTTCTCTTTCCTTATATTTCGAATGGGCTATGTGAGGGTCATCAGTATATCTAGCACTATAATTGTAGGGGTCGCCCTCCGGATCATTATTGGCCCTTTTTTGGCCTTCGTTAGTACGGATTTTTCTATAAACTCCAATTGTCTCAGGCAAGAGGCCTTTTCCTAAGATATATCCTGTCATATCCGACCTAGCTTGAGCATCTAAGTAGTGGAGATTTGGATCTGTTACATAGAGATGAAAGCCGTCGTTACCGGAAAAATAAATCCGTATATCTTTTTCGGCAACACCAAAATCCTCTGTAAGTATAAGAAGAAGTTTTCTTACCTCTTTTTTAGCTCCATCAAGGCATGTTTTACATGGTATGGACTCAAGAGCCAAATTCTGGGAATTGCAAGAGTGACATCTGTCTAATCCTTGCCTGTTTTTAGTCACCTGGGAACAGCTCTCACATATGAAGTATGAATGATCTATTTTACACGGCAAATTCAAATCCTTCGTATCAATATCGAATATTAGGTCGGCCCCTAGCCAGTCCTTTTCCTGCATTGGATAAGTTGGAAACCTATAGTAACCATTAGAGCAGTAAAGATCAGAAGGCACCTCTCTTAAGGCCGTAGCCAGTATTTCACCAACGCTTCCAAAAGCAAGATGCCGTACCATCCCTGCAGGTTCTCCTTTGGGCCCTAAGTAACGAAATGCAAATTCGCGGCGCTTTATTTCTGTTGGAGATTCTATATTCTTACCATATTTGAAATAATACTCTCTAAATGCCCGTCTGAAGATTTGATATGTTTGAGATTTTGTAGCATCACTAATTATCCTACTTCCGCTTGCGATCCTTCTATTGCCATCAGTGACCTGTTGATGTGACGCTTCTTTCAGGTTGTCAAAATCAATCAACTTTATTTCTCGACCTGTGACCGAATTGAACTGGGTTAACTATCCCATCACATTCCCGTGTCGCAAAACAAAGACTTTCGTTGGTCAGTTTTTCGCACGAAGGAACAAAGTACCTTGTTCCACTTCCCTTTTTTCCTGCTAGATGTTCAATCTGATATCTTGTCACTCCTTCGTTAAAGTCAGGAGCGCTATGAAACAATTCAACAATGTCGTTAATATTTTTGCCTATGGATAGCATGTACGTTGCAAGTAAAACCCGAGCAGAATGTGGCAAATTTTCCCCTTTGCTCATTTCGTCAATAGCATGTTTTACACATGGAGGATAATGAGAAATTGTCTGAATATGTGGGCTGTCGTAATTCTGGGCAAATTTAGGCGCCATTGCAATAAGTTTAAGCTTAACTGACTTTGGCATCGCTGATAAATCCATCGCTTTGAGACGATTATAAATTAAAGCGCTTAGCTCGTTGCGTATAAGTCGGACAGTCTCGTCAGCGCGGAGGTAAACATATCCATTATGGACTGAACGATTTATCAATTTCCATTCCTGTTCGTGAAATTTTGACCCTCGTGAAAGGTAGTCTTTGACTTTGACTTTGAAAGATCTATAATATTCGTCATTGATCTCGACTCGTACCTTGAAAAGATCAACAAAGATTTTGGATATGAGGAGTTGCCTTCTTCCTTCGTTTCGTTCTCTTTTCAGATCTTCGGTAAGAAATTTTTCTGCCCTCAATGCCTCAAAGAGAGAATGCCTTTTGGAAATACTGTCGATCCCGATGCATTTAACCATCATTAGGCTAACAAGGAACGTGAGCACTTCAATCTCATATCTTTCCAGAGTTTCATTAGGCTTTCCTTGTGTTATCTCTCTTTCCAATCTGTGAGCTGACCTCTCAATAATGTATTTCATTTCAGGGCGATCAAACTCTTCATAGTCTAAATTGATAAGCCGAATGTATTCTGATGCTTCATTAAGAAAAGGATATTTTGCTAAATCTCCAGTACCTAGTCTAATATGGGACAACAGATTAAACAACAAGTAATGGCACGTCCCATAATAAAAAGTGCATGTAGGATATTGTTTCACAAATAATCATCTATTAGGCAAATTTGGAGACTACGGCCGTTTGGGATTTGCCTTGCTCAAATTTAGATGATATCGATAGATATAAGATTAGGCAAAAAGGGAGAATAAATTTAAAGCCCTTTGTTGACCCATCCCTCAAGGCGAGCAAACTAGGGTGAGCAATTATGATCAAATAATGAAGTTAGCCCTTGAAAAAGGATTTTACTTTCCAAGTTGCGAGATTTATGCAGATGCCCCCGCAGGTTTTTGGGAATACGGCCCGACAGGCCTAAAAATAAAAAACAAATTAACCGATCTTTGGAGGAGAGAAATCATCAGGCGCGACGGTATGTTGGAAATTGACGGTTCCCAGATAATGAGTAAAAGTGTATTTGAGGCTTCAGGACATTTCAGTAACTTTACTGACCCCATAATAAAATGCACAGAATGCGGCTCTACCTTTAGGGTTGACAAGCTAATTTCAGAAAGAGTCGGAAGGGATATACCAGAAAGAACGCCTAATGAAGAACTCGACGCAATAATAGTCAACAATGATGTTCGCTGCCCAACCTGCAAAGGTAAGTTGGGAAAAATAACCAGATTTAATATGATGTTTAGATTGGAAATAGGTCCTTCTGCTGAGGAAGCATATTTGAGGCCTGAGACTTGTCAAACCATATTTGTTGATTTTCCCCGAATGTACAAAACCATGAGGGGCAAATTGCCCCTTGGAATAGCTCAGCTTGGCAAAAGTTTTAGAAACGAAATTGCTCCCAGACAAAGTTTGCTGAGGCTAAGAGAGTTCTATCAGGCAGAGGTTGAAATTTTCTGTAATCCTGCCAAGCTAGACGATATACCACATTTTAATGAGGTAAGTAATACACATTTGAGAATTTCTCCTGATGGAGTTTCAGTTGAGGAAGTCACGGCTAATGAAAGTCTGAAGAGAGAATTGTTGCCAAACAAATTAGTAGCATATTATCTATCCATATTAGCCGATTTTTACACAAAGACAGGGATAGATATGCAGAGAACCCGATTTCGCCAGCTTGGCGATGACGAAAAGGCTTTCTATGCTTCGGTAGCATTTGATTTTGAAGTTGAAACAAGTATTGGCTGGCTGGAGCTGGTTGCTTGCAATTATCGGTCAGACCATGACCTCAAAGGACATTCCATGGTTAGCAAGCAAAATCTAGAAGTTATTGACCCCTCGGACCAATCAAAGATATTGCCACACGTTTTTGAGCTATCAATGGGAATTGACAGGAGCATTTATGCCATCCTAGAACACTCTTACTTTGAAGACTCTGAACACGACGATAGGGCCGTTTTAAAGCTCAAGCCTTATCTTGCTCCTATTCTAGTAGGGATATTACCTCTCGTCAACAGGGACGGACTTCCCGAGAAATCACAAATGATCCATTCTGAGCTTAAGAGAGAATTTGACTCTTACTACGACGATTCTGGTTCAATTGGAAGGAGATACAGGAGACTGGAGCAAGTAGGTGTTCCATTTGCAATAACTGTTGATAAAATTACCCTTCAGGATGATTCTGTTACGGTCAGACAGAGAGACACGATGAAACAAGAAAGGATAAAGATATCTAGTCTCAAAGACTATCTGCGTAGATCTCTGCGATGTTAGATGACAAGTCTATAACTAGCAAAAACTGGACTTGTGTTACATTTCAATTTAGGTAAGATACGCCGCATCGAGCGAGGCCACTATGAGGTGTCAGAACTACAAAGTGCTTTGAAAACATCCTTCTCCGTAAGGATACCCTTAGGTTTATTGTCCTTATCAACTACTAAAAGTCTTCGAATATTTTTCGATTGCATAATTTGAACAGCTTCTTTAACTGAAGTCATTGGACTGATAGTTATTAGTGGATATTTCATCACCTCTCGTATAGGCTTTTGGGTAAGGAAAAAATCAGATGACCCTATTTGATGCACTATATCTCTTTCGGTAAGTATCCCAACAGGCTTATTGCCATCAACTAGTCTCTTCACAATGACTACGCTTCCAATGTCATGGTCTAACATTGTTTTGCAAATTTGTTGAATTGTTTGGTCCTCCGTGGCTGTTATTATTTCAGTTGTCATAAAACCTGAAATTGGGACAGAGTCAATTTCCATTCTTAGCTGAGCACTCCCTTCTATACACTATTTTGAAAGTGATATATCAAACAATATTAAATTATATCTCATCACTCTACAGCAGTTTTCTCTTCTTGGAAATAATGTCTCGCTTATTTTGTAATTCTTCACTAGGTGTAATCTTGTGTTCCTGGAGATTTGCGAGTTACTGAGATATCGCGAGCTGGACGGTTCTTACGAAATGATCCTTTTCAACGGGTTTTCTGATTACGCTATTACGCTTAATGTCTGGTAATATGCTGACTAGTTCCTCTACTGCATCTAGTGCCGAGACAAATAGTACTTTGACAGAACTATTTATCGCCTTCATACGATTATACAACTGTAAACCATTCAAATTTGGCATTCTGATATCCATTATAACCAAATCGTAATACGAAGGACTTACCTGGGCGAAATGCCTCAGTGCTTCCTGTGAATTACTAAAAGCATCTACTTTGTATCCTTCAGGGTGCAAGAAAGATTTGTACGTTATTATCATATCAGGCTCGTCGTCAATAAGCATAATATTGAACTTTTGGACACCTTCTTCGAGAGTTCGTCCTGATACTTTACGATGTTTGATTCCCAATTCAGGCGGCATTACTATTGCAGGGGTAGCCAAGTTAGCTCCAGTTGTTACAGAATATAACGAATACGAAGGTGTCTTTGAACCTTCAATCGAGTAGGCTCCCATCTGTTTAATGACAAAAAAAGAAGAAGACGATTCATGGAATCCTTTAATTATCTGGTATAGGTCCCCCCCTATTATCAAACTATTCAGAGGTGCTCTAGAGTTTATTTTCGCGCACATATTGACCGTTGAACCAAAAACATCGACTACTTTGGATGGCCGTGATTTAGCAACTTCTATTTTCCCATAATCTGAACTTATCCTATAGTTAATAGGTGGTAAATGATGATCCCGGTATTTCTCGTTCATGGGGACATGAGCTGCCACCATGGTAAGACCACATCTTAAAACATCTTTGAAAGGTGTCTTATCTGATGAGGACTCAGACGTCTTTGGAAAAAAGAATATAACGCTGTCACCCACATTTTTGACAACTTCTGCGCCAAAATTCCTTGCAATTGCTGCCATAGTATTTATAAAAATCGAGTAGTAGTTGGCCACATTTTCTGATTTGCCCATATCCGCTGTAATCTTTGTGGAGTTGACAATATCGACGATGCCTACACAGAGGTACTTGGTATCCACAAATGATATTTCATTTCCTGAGATGTCATTCCACATAGTTCTACCAGATGTATTATTATTACCGGACAAGTTATATTGCTTTGTCTCCTATGAACTATTGGACGGTTGTGCTACAGATTGCATTTCAGTCCTCTCAATAAGAAGTACAAGTATTCCTTGGTCTTTAAGCTTGAAACACCATTTGTTTTTGAAAGCGTTGCCGGGTCAATATTCACGAAGAAATTGTATCTACGTATTTCTCAATAAGAAGTACAACTCGTAACCATACTTAATATGCTTTATTGGATAAGCATCTCAGTTTCCTTTTCCTCACTCACAGAAGAGGTACAAGGTAATTCGGTGAAAAGTATGTCTAGTTAGTAAAACCAGCCATACGCTCTATAGCTCCACAAAGTCTATGGCTGGCCGGTAACGTCTCTCAATCTTACAATTTATTATTCTAATTTCGGATTTGGATTTGTACCGCCAAGGTAGTTTCATACACAGGTATGTTGCTTACAACAACCCTATCTTGATATCACAACAAGAAGACAGACAGCCTTATTGATCCTTCGTTAGTTTACTTCGGTCAAGGAGGAAAAAGAGTTAGCAGTCTGTGGGAGAGAACGCATGCCATTATGGTTGACATTTGCCTGTTTCTTAGAGTCTGAGTACTGGTTTACTTGTGTATAACTACTACTGCATTTATTCTTGTCCGTAGGGATAGTTATTTGTTGCGGTAATACCTTGTATACCCATTCCTTCCCACCTCTTTTATTCCGTACCAATTTGCTCTTGTTGACGTATCTTGACAGGTAAGTTGCAATAGCATCAAGACGCATTGATTCTTTATACTGTTCTTCATACATTTCTTGAATGTCGGTAGATGTAAAAGTACTGTTAGGGAATTTATGTTCGATTATATACCATACCTTTGAGCCAACTGATGTAAGGGTGCCGGTGTGCATATTTCTCTCCCCCAGGCCCTTCCTATGTCCGACATTATTCTTCTCATACGCCTCACCCTCTGGTGCGTTAAGTGATTCCATCAACTCGTATACCTTTAATATTTTATTTTTTGAAATATCCCCATCTAAAGAAAGGTTATATTTGCTTCCCTCGGCATCCTCAAATTCTATCTTTATTTTCTTTTTTCCTAAGCTCAAGCTGGGGTACCTTTGCCAAACACATAATGCATGCATTAGCACTTAAAGTTGACATTGCAACCTTTATGACAACTAACACGATTTTTGTTAGCTAAATTAGTAAATCTATAATTAATATTTATTAGAACAAGTTGAAACCTGGTACGGTAGCCTATTCATAGCTCTTCTATAAACAGGAGCTAATCCGAATTCTATCTGATTCTCCTACTTTGTCAAGGCATACTTTGCCATTCGACATACTAGCTTTAATGAGCCTACAACAAGCTTCAAAGCTATAGAATCCGTTGTTATTTCTTTTAGAACTCTCTGACTGCTATCCTTTAATCCAAAAAAGAGTTGAGAGAAGAAAGTATAATTCATAGTATTTCTATGGGCACGCTCTAATGCAATAAGGCCCTCAAGGCTTGTTGAGAAATATTCCTTATTCGCAAATAGTATTCGTCTTCTTCTCGTCCTTTCCATAAGGCCTTTTAACATCAGATCTGTGATAACTTGGGAAACGATCGGCAAATTGATTTTAACTTCTCTAGATATTTTAGCTTCAGACTTCGGCTTACTTTTCGTGCATCCCAGTATTAGGGTCTCCAGACGAGTCAGCTCAAAACACTCATTATTTGGGCCTCCAGTACCACTAGCGGCATTTTCATTTGAGGGATACCTATAGAAGTGATTTTTCTCTCCCAACCCTAGTCAAAAATCTTAATTGCCAAATGAGGTATATATCTTTTATAAGATTTGAAAGGAGTCGTAGGACTATCGATATTGCTGGCTGGAGGGGTTTACCGCATTAGTCAAACAATATATTCTCCTTCTGCCCCTTATGACGCAATACTAAAATTATTGTTCGGCGAATCTTCTCTCGGATTTTATGGGTACTAATGAGTTTACTGAATATTGCAAGACTGGCTACCATGTAGATTGCAACAACTGCATTTGTAAGTGTCACATACCAGGAACTATAGAGTTTTTATCAAGAAATATAGCAAAACTCGAAAAAGAAAGGCCCGGTCTTGGAGAATCCTTGCCAAGGTACTAGCCTTTTTTTTCTTTTTTGAATCTGAGTTGACACAGAAGATTAGGATATCAGTAAGAAAGATTCTCACTATTTCTTGAATCTACATTCCATCGGACTTCTGTGTTGTAGGCACTGACATATTCATCCAGTGCCTTAACTATAGGTCCCATTTTGGAAACCTGCGGCATTACATGTACATTGATACTGTTCTCTTCAAGCGCATTCTTAGTTGAGGGCCCAACAGCTACAACAATGACGTCTGCATTGAGAGATTTTTTCAACGCGTGAGATACCTGATTGGCTTGTGCTATTTTTATTAGGTCATGTACTGACGGAGGACTTGTAAATGTTATTGAATCTATCTTTCCAGCAATGATATCACGAATAAGGCGGATCACCCTTTTTTCGTTTGGTGCTACATAATCATAACCCATTGATTTAAGAATCGATGCTCCTTCTTCCTTTGAATTAATAGAATATCTATACGTTGAGGCTTCAATGATACTTTCTGCGCCAGCCTTGTAAAGCTCCTCTCTAAGTTGCTGCGGATAATCACCGTGCCACAGAATTGCGATCCTTTTTTCCTACGACACCCCTTGTTAACAATAGCTTAGATACTCCCCCTTGCGGTATTTTATTCTGGAATCGTGCTTACCTTGATACCATACTTTTTTAGAGCCGTCGCGGGCTTTAAACTTCTGGCGAAAATTGCTACTTCGGACAAAGAAAGAATCAATTTTTCTTCAAGGCCCAGCCTTTTAGCAATAGAGAAAAGTGAAAAATACCAGGAGCAGTCATGAATACTGCATAGTCAACTTCACCTGCAGTCACCTTACCTAGAAACTTGAGTACATCTTCTTTTGGTTTTTTCAGGTCTGCCTCGATGCCTATTGTGGGCGAAGGTCTGCCACCAAAACTCTTAATAATATGCGCAAGCTCAGATGCTCTGCGGCTTGCCGTAACTGCTATCGTCAAACCGTCAAGTGGCAGGGCAGATCATCTTTACCTTTGCTTTCGCATAGATTTAAATTTCTTGCTACTCATTAAGGTTCTAGATGACAGTAGTAGGAATAAATACATATGCAGATGTCACGCATATTTTCCAAATAGAAGATTATTAGTTAAGGTATTATCAACTCTCTTTACCTAGTATATTTATAAGGTACTTGGAAAAAATTAAACTAGTTGGGAAACAGCATATCTGTATTTGGTATTATGCTCATCATTCTGCTTATCTCTTCCTTATTTTATTCAAGCTTTGACGTGGGCCCGCCAATTTCAGCAGCTGGTCAGCAGGACAATTTGCCTAGAGTCCCAACCGTCAAGATTACCTCTCCTGAAAGTGGCCAACTAGTTTTTGCTTCTGCCACCAATGCAACCAATGGAACTAGTAACAATAATACTTTATTAATATTTGGAACGGCTACTGATAACGCAGATTCACATTGCGAAGTTTCCGTTCTCCTAAATGATGTCAGACCATATCAACCCGCGACACCTCGAGGCGCATCTGGGAAAGACGACTATTCTAGTTGGCAATTTCTTCTTACTCCCGACTATGCGCCGATAAAGCTAGGAGCGAATAAAATAACAGCCAAGCTAGAATGCCTCAAATCACCTGTGAACTTGACAAAATGGTACAGCGTTAGCGTCATAGGGGGAACACAGGAACAATTGCGTCTACAAGCGCAACAATTTCAAAAGCAAAAGCTTGAGGAAGAGCGACAGGAACAATTAGCCTTACGGGAATTACAACTCAAAGAAAAAAGGGAACAGCTGATGATAGAACGTGCAAAAGCAAACGCTGCAAAGATTAACCAGACTGAAATGTTTGTCAGAATTGAATCACCTGAAAAGGATCAGGATGTACCAATAGGCCCAATTACAATCTCCGGAACATCATCAGATGATAGTACAACAGATTGTGAGGTTTACGTTGACTGGAATGATCTCAAGCCATTGCAGAAGGCCAGAGCCAATAATACCAATTTAGGCGATACTCCACCTGAGAATGATTACTCAAATTGGACATATACCTTCACTAAAGAGTACCATGAGATTGCTAACGGAACAAATGAACTAACAGCCAAGCTTGATTGTCTTGCTTATCCTAGTAATTACACAAAGTTCTTTAGCGTAAATGTAACTGGAGTACCGCAAGAACAGATTTTACGACTACAGCAAGAGGAACAATTGCGGCAGCAGCTGATGATAGAACGTGCAAAAGCAAACGCTGCAAAGATTAACCAGACTGAAATGTTTGTTACAATTGAATCACATAAACCAGGTCAACACGTCCCGACGGGTTCTAATTTGACTATATCTGGAACATCGTCTGATGATGCAACTACTGATTGTGATGTATCCGTTGTACTAAATTCCAAAACGCCGTATCAGCGAACCTTGCCAATGAATGACTCTGGAACAAGTAATTACTCAAATTGGACATTTATCTTTACTCCAAGTTATGGGATACCTAAAGAAGGAGAAAATGAAATGACCTCTAGGATTTCTTGTCTTGCTTATCCTAGTAATTACACAAAGTTCTTTAGCGTAAATGTAACTGGAGTACCGGAAGATAGTTTATCAATACAACAACAACAAGAAAATTTGCTTCAGCCACAACAACAACAGCAGACACTACTTCAACACAGAGGAAGCCAACTCATTTCAGTTTCTCAGATTATCAAAAGTCCAGATATTTCTGTAAATATGCCTAGCAGCAAGAATATCCTTGATAATAGTAAGTACAACAACCTATGAACTATCTAGAACTCTCCTAATGCTCAGCAGCTTGAAAGGGCTCCCATTCCATTAATCTCCTTTTTATTGTTTAGGGATAAGGATTACGCTTTGAAATAGCAGGATGGTATGTGGTAAGAGAATACCGAAATCCGGTAATAATATTAGAAAATCCTAATATGGGACGAAGATTTACAGCCATATCTTGTTCAAAAAACAACTACTCTTAGTACATAGGATAGTTATATATAACTATTCCTAAGAATAAAAAGGTACTATTTTCCCTATATATGGCGTACTTTGTTTATTAAGTAATAACGACGAACTATAATGAAAAGTTGAGGAACTATAATGAAGACAATATAACGGGTACTACGCCTGCGAGGAGAAGAGATGAGGTTATTGGCCAGGTCTTGGAGGCTGCTCGGGAAAGATCATCAAAAACAAACATCATGTATAAATCATTTGTCTCCTTTGATAAGCTCCAAGAGTTACTTGACCATTTAATAGTGGACGAGCTGTTAGAACAGGAAAAAGGAGAGCTGACATATCGGACTACGCAGAAGGGTTTAGACTTTTTGAACAAGTTAAACTGTTGCGACATGAACGATGCTGGGACCTATCATAATAGCCGTATAGATCAAGGACAGTCCTTTACTCCTAGATCTGACCTCGATATGATTAAGTTCGACAAAATCCTAGTAATAGGACTAGGACAATTAGGACTACCAGTAGCTAAATATGTTAAAGAAAAAGGCTTTGACGTATATGGATATGATATTAGCACAAAAGCACTTGAACGTGCAGAGAAAA